>Ga0335074_10011854_pt1 | contig 12202 bp, 10 predicted proteins | sample Lox_Sample_23_FD_206715 | JGI IMG/M metagenome (GOLD analysis project Ga0335074, IMG submission 206715) | Soil microbial communities from Loxahatchee National Wildlife Refuge, Florida, United States - Lox_Sample_2.3 | ecosystem: Environmental > Terrestrial > Soil > Wetlands | place: USA...
AAGACCTCGTAGTGGTCAGGGGCGGGGTCGAACCGCCGACCTTCCGCTTTTCAGGCGGACGCTCGTACCGACTGAGCTACCTGACCTTGGCGACGTAGCACTGGGCGCCACCTCAGCGGTCCTGACGGGATTTGAACCCGCGACCTCCACCTTGACAGGGTGGCGAGCACTCCGAGCTGCTCTACAGGACCATCTGCCGCCGACTCTAGCCGACGGTGCTCCCCGACGGGATGGCGCACGACGTAACGCCTGCGCCCGAAAGAGCATATCACCGGAACACTCGTGGTCGAGTCGAGCTTCCCGCCGCTGCTTCGGGCCGAGAGAACAAAGAAGTTTCCCTGAGCAAATCCCTATACAGGTCGACATGCAGGCACATCGTGTCGGAAAATGGACTTGCCAGGCTCGGGGGGTGGGGCTCGTATGGGCGAGGCTGGGAATTGCGCGCGTGCTGAGCGGCTGTTCGCTGGCCGTCTGCCGGAGATGTCCGCACTGGACGCCGCGCTGACCGCCGCACGTGACGGCAAGCCGCAGGTTGTCCTGATCCAGGGCGAAGCCGGGATCGGTAAATCGTCACTCGTTTCCGAATTCCTCGCGGCCAGGCAGGGCACGCCGGTCGTCACCGCCAGCGGCGAGGAGACCGAGGCGTTCCTCCCGTACGGCATAGTGCAGCAGCTGGCCGCCCAGGCGGTCGCGGTATCAGCCGACGCGCTAGCGGATCTTGAGCTGCTCGCCATGGGGCCGCCCGCGGACACGGATCCGCTGCTCGTCGGCGTCGAACTGCTCGTCCTGTTCTCTTTCCTGCAGGGAAGCGGAGCGGTCGCCGTGGTGATCGAGGACCTGCAGTGGATGGACCTGATGTCCGCGCGTGCCCTGCTGTTCGCTATCCGGCGGCTCAGCGCCGACCGGGTGCTCATGATCCTCACGTGCCGACCCGGCGGGCTCGGGCATCTCGGCGAGGGGTGGGGGCGTTTCGCGACGAGCGACCGCCGCGCTACCCAGCTGACGCTCAGCGGGCTCGATGTCGGCGAACTCGGTGCCCTATGCCGGATCATCGGTCGCACCGGGTTCTCCGGCCGGACTTTCCGCCGGCTGAGGGAGTACACGGGCGGCAACCCGATGCTCGTCCGCGCGCTGCTCGCCGAGCTCGGGGACGATGCGCTCAACGATGCCAAGTTTCCGTTGCGTGCGCCCCGGTCGTTCGCGGAGGTGATCCGGCTTCGGCTGGCCGGGCTCTCCCCGCCCACGCGCGACCTCGTGGCGGCCGCGGCTGTGCTCGGGGAGCACAGCCGGCTCGTCGACGTGGCCGCGCTGGCGGGTGCATCGGCGCCCGCCGCGGGGCTGGGTGAGGCGGAGCGAGCGGGAATCCTGCTGGAGCAGGAGACGCCGTCAGGCTGGCGGGTCTCCTTCGCGCATCCGCTTGTCCGCCAGGCGGTATACGGCGACCTCGGCGGCGAGCGGCGGCGGAAGCTCCACCTGCGTGCCGCCGCGATCCTGGGGGGCGAGGAGACGCTCGCGCACCGGACCGCCGCGGCCGCCGGCGCGGACCCGGAGCTCGCGGGCGACCTTGACGAAGCAGCCGCCAGGGCAGTCGCCGCGGGGCATCTGCGCCTTGCCGCGCGGTATCAGCAGCAGGCCGCCGAAGTGAGCGGGCGGGGGCCGGAGCGTGACGAGCGCATGCTCGCGTCATTCGAGCTGCTGTTGCGCGCCGCCGACGTCGCGCAAGCCGAGGTCGCGCGGCCGACGGTCGAGCAGCTTCCGCCAAGTGCGCGCAGGGACGCGGCTCTCGGCCAGCTCGCGGTGCTCGCTGGGCGCCCGCTTGACGCGGGCACCCTGCTGCGGGCGGCGTGGGCCGCGCACGACCCGGTCGCCGACGCGGCGGCGGGCGCCGAGGCGGCGGTCGGGCTCGGCATGCTGTTCGGCGTGTCCGGGTCGTTCACCGAGTCCACGATGTGGCTGGACCGCGCGCTGAGCAGTGCTGACGGCAGCGAGCCTTGGTACGACGCGGCCCGCAGCGTGCGGGCGGTACCGTTCGCGCTGACCGGCGAGACCGACAAGGCACTCAGCCTTTTCGGCGACCTGCCCGAGCGGGCGGCGATGGTGCCGGCCGCGAACACCGACTCCCTCACCTACCGCGGCGTTGTGAAGCTTTGGGCCGGTGATCTGCACGGAGCGATCGAGGATCTGGCACAGTCGGCAAACCGGGTGCGGGCCGGGCTTCAGGTGCGCTTTCCCGGCCGACCGCTGGGATTTCTCGCTGAGGCGGAATTCAGGCGCGGCCGCTGGGATGACTGCCACGACCACGCCGAGCTGGCTGTGACGCTGGCACGCGACGCGGACCGCTCGTACGATCTGCCGATCGTGCACGCCGCCGCGGCCAAGGTCCCCGCCTGCCGCGGCGACTGGGCGGCTGCCGTCGGCCACGTCGAAGCCGCCGAGGAGGCGGGGCGCGCCTTCGGCGGCTTCGCGGAAATCTTCGCCGCCTCCGCCCGCAGCATCCTGGGCTTCGCGCGGAATGATGCGGAAGAGGTGCTGTACGCCTCGTCGACTGCCCTGGCGGTGCCGGAAATCGACTATTACGATGACCCATCGGCGTTCTGGTGGCGGCCGCTGCAGATCTGGGCGCTGGTCCGGACCGGTGAGCTCGCCGACGCCGCGGCCGTGCTGGCCATGTTCGCATCCCGCGCCGCCGACCGCGGCGAGCCCTTGGCACAGGTCAGCGCCGCGTGGCTGAGCGGCCTGCTCTCCATGGCGCGCGGCGATCTGGAACAGGCCGAGCGGGCGTTGCAGGAGGGCCGCCGTGCGTGCCGGCCCGACGCCTTCCCCTTCCACCGTGGGCTGCTTGAGCTGGAATACGGCCGGTGCCTGGCCCGGCTGCAGGGCCGCAAGGCGGCCATCGCCGCTGTTCGCGCCGCTGACGAGATTTTTTCCGCGCTGGCTGCCCGCCCCTTCGCGCAGGCCGCTGCCGTGGAGCTCACCGCGCTGGGGGTACGGCCGCGGCATGGCGGCGATCCGGATCTGCCCGGATTGACCGCGCAGGAACTCCGGGTGGCGCGGCTGGTCGCATCGGGGCTGTCGAACCGAGAGGCGGCGGCGCGGCTGTACCTGAGCCCGAAGACGGTCGAATATCACCTGGCAAGCGTTTTCACCAAGCTAGGGGTGCGCGACCGTCACCAGCTAGCGGCCCGTATCCGCACCCGCACGGAACCCGGGACCCGGGCCTAGGGAAGAACCCAGTGAAATCCCCGATGCCAGAAAGCCCGAGACGGCATAACTTGCGCTGTGTGGGGTGGGGGGAGACATCACTGCTTATCGGCCACTCCGCGCTGGGCTGAGGCGACCGCCGACGCTGACCACGGGGAGGGTCATCATGGGCATATGGATCTGGCCGAACATCTCGGTCATGGTGCTGTTCTTCGGCTGCTGGGCAGGGATTCCGCTCTGGCACACGCTGCGCGGCTGGAAGAACGAGATCGAGGCGAAGCACGCGGCGCTGGCGGCGAAAGCCATCCCGGTGCCGGCTCCCGCCACGGCTGCCGTGCGCGACGCGGGCATCGGCGAGGACGTCGTGGAATACGCCGGGGCCCGCTGACCGGCATGGCCGCTGGAAGCTTACGGCGATGCGACTCAGGCTGGCCATGCCACGGCCCGAGAGCCCGTCAGCCAGCATCGCGCGCCTGCACGCGACTGCGACACGCCTCGGCATAACGGTGCTCGATGGTGTCGGCGACTTCGGGCCGTGGCCAGCCGGGGACACGGCCGCCATCGTCAGCTTTGGCGAGCACATCGCGCTCAGCCCCGACCTTGACGACGATGGCCTGCGTGCGGACGTTCTCGCCATGTCCCTGATCGTCGCGGCGGTGATGGGCGATCACGATGCCGACCACCCCTGCTCTATCACCGCCCCCGCAGGCTACGTCCTCGTATCACGGACCCGCGGGCCGACGCTTGCGTCGGGGCCCGGCGCTCTCGCCACTCTGCTTGCCCGCGCCTGCGGCCGGAACATCATCTCCGCCGCGTTCGGGTACTTCGCGCCGGACAAGCGGGACAACTGGTGGGAGGCCTGGATGCCGCAAGGTCAGAGGTTGTCCTGGGCTCCGGCTTCGAGGGTGAATTCCTCGTCGTCGCTGTCGTAGTCGTACAGTTCGGCGTAGCGGCCCCAGTCGATAGCGGTGTCGAGCTGGCTCCTGGTCTCCTGGGGGGAGAACCCGCGGCGGAGCAGGTCGGCGAAGAACCCTTCGCGCAGGGTGTGGTCCTCCGTGGCGGCAAGGGCCTGAGTGATGGCGCGGACAAGAGGAGCGTACCGGGCCGCATGCCGGGCGAACAGTTGCTTGCTTGTGAGGATGTCTGCGGCAGCGAATTCCTTACCGTCCGCGGTCAGCTCGATGTCGGAGCCGTCGATGCGGGCAAGGTGCAGCAGGACGGCGGCGTCGGTCAGCGGTAGCAGGTCGTCGATCTCGAAGCTCAGGTCGTCGGCGATCTCGGCGAGGCCGTCCCTGCCGCCGCGGGCGGCGAGGATTTCCAGCAGCCCGGCAAGGCCACCGGGACTGACGTTGGGCAGCGGCGTGTTGATAGGGGTCGGCGCCGGATGGCCAGCCACTGGCTCTGGGGACTCCGCCTCCATCGCGGCTATGGCTCCCTGCTCGCGGCCGGTCAGGATGCCGTAGATGGTATCGACGAGCCCTTCGAAGCGGGGATTGTGCCGGTCGCGGGGACGGGGCAGGTTGACGGCCAGCTCGGCCCTGATCCGGCCGGGGTTCGAGGACAGGACAAGAACCCGATCGGCGAGCAGGACGGCCTCCTCGATGTTGTGGGTAACGATCAGGATGGACTTCACGGGAGCGCCGTGACCCTCCCACAGCTTGATCAGCTCGCCGCGCAGGTTCTCGGCTGTCAGCACGTCGAGAGCGGAGAACGGCTCGTCCATCAGCAGCGCGTCGGGCTCGGTGACGATGGCACGGGCGAAGCCGACCCGCTGCCGCATGCCGCCCGACAGTTCCTTCGGGTATGCCGACTCGAAGCCGTCGAGGCCGATCAAGTCGATCGCCCTGATCGCCCGGTCGGCCCGCTCGGCGGGGGGAACGCCACGGGCCTCCAAGCCAAGCTCGACGTTCTGCTGGACGGTGAGCCAGGGCAGCAGGGCGAAAGTCTGGAAGACCATGGACACCCCGGGATTTGCCCCGGTGAGCGGGGTGCCGCGGTAGGTGACCTGGCCGGACGACGGCGCGATCAATCCGGCGACGCAACGCAGCAGGGTGGACTTGCCCGAGCCTGACTTGCCCAGAAGGGCGACGATCTCGCCCTCCGAGAGGGTGAAGCTGACGCCGTCGAGCACGGGCAAGGCACCGCCGTCCGGGGTGGTGAACGCCTTGGTCACGGACTCGGCCGTGACGATCACCGGGCCGACTTTGGTGTCGGTAGTGTTCACAGCGAGTACCTCCGTTCGGCGATGGCGTATAGGCGGCGCCACAGCAGGCGGTTGGCGAGGACCACGTAGACGCTCATCACGGATATGCCTACGAGGATTTTCGGGAAGTTCCCTGTCGCGGTCGCCTCGGTGATGTATGCGCCGAGGCCGGTGGCGGTGAGGTGATGATTTCCGTAGGAGACGACCTCGGCGACGATGGAGGCATTCCAAGCGCCGCCCGCGGCGGTGATCCCGCCGGTGACGTAGCTGGCGAACACCGAAGGCAGGATGAACTTCTTCCACCTCAGCCAGCCGCGCACATGCAGGCTCGTCATCGCCTCGCGCAGGTCGGACGGGATCGCGGAGGCGCCCGCGATGACGTTGAACAGGATGTACCACTGCGCGCCGAGCGCCATCAGCAGCACGGCGCCGATGTCGAGCGGGATATGCCAGGCCACAAACACGAGGGTGGCGAGTGGGAAGATGAAGTTGGCCGGGAAGCTGGCGAGCACCTGCACGATCGGCTGGGCGAGCCTGGTCACCTTCGGGTTCATCCCGATCCAAACCCCGATAGGCACCCACACCACGGTGGCGACGGCGGTTAGCAGAATCACCCGGGCGAAGGTGGCGGCACCGAGCGCGAAGGCGTAGAAAAACTCGCCAAGGCCCGTGGTGGCCCGCACGTACCCGAGGGCCTCCCACGCACCGTAGAGGACGAGGACGGCGAGCACCCCGGCGAAGAACACATCTCCAGTGCGTTCCCGCGCCCTTGACACCATCAGCGGGTGCTCGGCGAGGCCGAACGGGCGGGTGGCGCGGTCGAGGAACCGGCCAACCGGGCGTAGCGGGCGGCCGACCTGCTCGGGCACCTGAGAGCGGCGCAGCAGGTCGAGCATCAGGCTGCGGGGCCGTTCCGCCCCTTCCGACTCCTCCACGCGGAACCGCTCCGCCCACGCTGTCACCGGCCGCCAGAAGACGAAGTTAACCCCGATGACGAGCACGATCATGACGACGATGGCGAGCCCGACCTCGCCCAGGTTCCCGTGAGCGATCGCGGTGGCGGCATAGGAGCCGATGCCCGGCAGCGCGTAGTGGTGGTTCAGCACCGAGATGGACTCCGAGGCGGCCAGGAAGAACCAGGCACCGCCGAAGCTCATCATTCCGTTCCACACCAGCGGGATCATCCCGGACGGCACGTCAAGACGCCAGAATCGCTCCCACCGCGTCAGCCGCAGCACCCGGGCCGCCTCGTCCAGGTCCCGGGGCTGCGACACTAGCGAGTGGTAGAACGCGAACGTCATGTTCCACGCCATCGAGGTGAATATCGCGAACACAGACGCGCATTCAAGGCCGAGTTCCGAACCGGGGAACAGGTTGATGAACGCGGTCACGGTCACCGACAGGAACCCGAGCACCGGCACCGACTGCAGGATGTCGAGCACCGGGATCAGCACCTTCTCCGCCCGTCGCAGCCGGGCCGCCGCCGTGGCGTAGACGAAGGTGAACAGGACCGACAGGATCAGGGCGGCGAACATGCGCAGCAGCGACCTGACGGCGTAGTACGGCAGGTCCACGGGGTCCGTAGAGACTGTGGACGGCGCGGTCTTCGGCAGGAACGGCGCGTTCAGCGCGGGTGCCAGCCGCAGCAGACCGAACAGCAGCGCGAGCAGCGCCGCCACGACGACCACATCGGGCCAGCGCAGGGCCGGCCTCCGCCAGAGCCCGCGCGAGGGGAATCCGCCCGGAACAGCCAACCGTCCCCCTCGTTACTCGTCGCTATCTCCGCCAGGAGTAAACGTGACTTGCCCGGGTGAATAGAAGGCGGCTTTCAGAAAGCTACAGCGTTAACGCGTGGTTCAGAAGTGGTAGATGGCCATCTGGCCGGTGATGCGGACATCGTACGCGGACGTGCATCTTAGCGATCCTGCCCCTGCCGCAAGCGCGGGCGGATCACCCGCAGGTCAAGCCAGGCTGCCCCGACGTGGAAGGGCAGTTGCGCCAGGTAGACCAGGCAGTACGCGAAGCTCACCAACGTGGCTGCCGTGCGTGAGACGGCGGCGCTCAGACTCTCCTCGCAACTCCTGCGGTTGACGAATACTGTCGCGATAACCGCCCACATGCCACCCTCGCGGTGCCCCCAACGGGATTCGAACCCGTGCCGCCGCCTTGAAAGGGCGGTGTCCTAGGCCACTAGACGATGGGGGCTCCAACAAGACCATACCGCTTGCGCCGAGCCGTTTGATCAGAGGCGGTGTGGGGCGGGGTGACGGCGCGGGACCCGGGTCACGACCGGCGCTTGTTGATGAGGGACTCGAGGATCGAGCCGTCCTCGCCTTCTTCGGGAAGGATCGCCCAGGCGATCAGGTACAGCACGATGCCGAGCCCGTAGAAGACCGTGAACACCCCGAACGCGAGCCGGACGAGGTTCACATCGATTCCGAAGTAGTCAGCGAGTCCGGTACAAACGCCCGCCACGAGCCGGCCCTGCCGGATCCTGAGCAGCCGCTTGCCCCCGCTGCCGTTGTTTTCGCTCATAGATGAGATCATGCCGAGTCGGCCGACCGTGTGTCATCAGGAATAACCCGGTTAATACCCTGAATGGCAACGAGACCGATAGGAGCCGCCATGACAACCGAGACCGACCTGCTGCGCATCGACGACCAGCTTGGCGACGAGGAGCGGCTCATCCGCGACACCGTCCGCTCCTTCGCCGCCGACCACATCCTGCCGGACATCGCCGACTGGTTCGAGGCGGGCACGCTGCCCCGGTCGGTGCTGACCGAACTCGGCAAGCTCGGGCTTTTCGGCATGCACCTGACGGGCTACGGCTGTGCGGGCGCCAGCCCGATCGCGTACGGGGTCGCCTGCCGTGAGCTCGAGGCCGCCGACTCCGGGCTGCGCAGCGCGGCCTCAGTGCAGGGATCGCTGGCCATGTTCCCCATCTGGAAGTACGGCAGCGAGGAGCAGAAAGAAGAGTGGCTGCCGCGGATGGCCGCCGGGGAAGCCATCGGGTGCTTCGGGCTCACCGAGCCCGATCACGGGTCCGACCCGGCGTCGATGCGCACCCGCGCGGTGCAAGACGGCTCGGACTGGGTGCTCAACGGCACGAAGATGTGGATCACCAACGGGTCGATCGCGGACATAGCCGTGGTGTGGGCTGCCACAGACGCGGGCATCCGGGGATTCCTGGTGCCGCGCGGTGCCCGCGGGTTCTCCGCGCGGGACATCCACAAGAAGATGTCGCTGCGCGCGTCCATCACCTCTGAGCTGGTGCTCGACTCCGTTCGGCTGCCGTCGTCGGCGGTGCTGCCCGGCGTGACCGGGCTGCGCGGGCCGCTGTCGTGCCTGACCGAGGCCCGCTTCGGCATCGCCTGGGGGGTGACCGGTGCGGCCCGCACCTGCCTGGAGACGGCGGTGTCCTACGCGACGACGCGGACGCAGTTCGGCAAGGCGATCGCCAGCTTCCAGCTCACCCAGTCCAAGCTGGCGTGGATGGCGGTGCAGCTGTATCAGGCGCAGCTCCTCGCCCTGCACATCGGTCACCTGAAGACCGCAGGGACGCTCACGCCCGTGCAGGTCAGCGCTGGGAAGATGGCCAACGCCCGGACCGCGATCGACATCGCGCGCACCGCACGGACCGTGCTGGCCGCCAACGGCGTCACGCTCGAGTATCCGGTCATCCGGCATGCGAACAACCTCGAAGCCGTGATCACTTACGAGGGAACCGAAGAGATCCACGCGCTCGCGCTCGGGCAAGCCCTCACGGGGATGTCCGCGTATCGCTGAGGTTTCGATACGCTTCGGTTCGGAGTGTCGCGCGCTTGCCCGTCATGCGGGCGCAGGCACGCGACGCTGCGGGGTGCTAGCTCAATGGCAGAGCAGCGGACTTTTAATCCGTTGGTTCAGGGTTCGACCCCCTGGCGCCCCACGGGTCCTGGCCTGCGGTTATGCACCCCCGCGGTGATCATCCCGCTGGCGAGCGAGGCTGGAGTGAGGCTGCGGTGAGGCCGGGGGTGTCCGGGGCTCGCCGCGAATAGCTTCTGGCGGCGGCTGCCATCCCGAGGTCAGGGGTCTGACGCCTACGGCACGAAGAGCATGAACAGCGTCTGCGGCGGCTCAGGCGCCTCCGCACGGGGCGGGAAGGCTTCCTGACCGGCTCCGCCCTGGTAGTGGTCGCGGCCGGGACGACTCTCGCGGCCACCCTCGCGACCAGGCCCACAGCCTCAGACAACGCCGCCGCGATGGCGCACTCATTGTCGCGCCAGCCATCGCCGGCCGGGCATTCACCGGATACGGGATTGGGCACCTCGCAGACGCAGACCTCGAGCGTGCCGCCGCAGGCCACGAGTCCGCCGCAGCCGACCAGCCCGCCGCCAACGACGGCCTCGGTGCCAAGCGCCCAGTGTGTGCTGCTGGAACCCGATCAGACCTACTGCCGGAGCTCTGATCCCACGGTCATCCTCGAGGCCGAGAACACCGGCGATACCTCGGACTGCACGTTCAGCGACCAGATCTCCTGGGCCGACGGGTCTGAGCAGACAGTCCAGCTCCAAGGTGCCGATAACGTGCCGCAAGTCGTGGCCACCCACACCTACGAGCAGCTAGGCGGGTACGGGATCACCGATGTAGTCACCGTGGTGTCTAGCGATTGCACCGCGAGTGACGGGGAGTACACCTTCGCTTATGTGACCGGCTCACCCCGGACACCGACTCAGCAGTGGCCGAGCCCGTAAGCGGGCGCGGGGCATCCCGAGCAGGCGCTGGGCCACGATGTTGCGCTGGATCTGTTCCGTGCCGCCGTAGACGCTGGCCGGGCGCGACCGGAAGTAGCTGGACCACCAGCCCGGGCGCAGGCCGGTCACCGCGTCCGGGCCCACCACGTCCAGGACGACGTGCTCCATCTCCTGGACGGTGGCCGACCACAGCAGCTTGGTGACCGATCCCTCCTGGCCCGGCGGCCGGCCGGACACGCGCAGGGACAGCTGCTTGAGCGTGTCGTAGTTCAGGACCTCGCCGACGACGTAGGCCCAGGCCAGCCGCTCGCGGATGACCGGGTCGCCGATCAGGCCGCGCTCGGCGGCGGCGTCCTCCAGCATGAGCAGCTCGGAACGGTAGCCGGGCAGGACCCCGACGTCGCCGGGTCCGCGCTCATAGGCCAGCGCCCCCATCGACAGCTGCCAGCCCGCCCCCGGGTCGCCGATCCGGTTCCCGACCGGGACGATGACGTCGTCGAAGGCGACCTCGGCGGTGTGCGTCCCGGCGTCGGTGGTCTTGACGCCGCCGGGCCGGACACCGGGGGTCTTCATGTCGACGAGCAGGATCGTGATGCCGCGGTGCTTGGGCGCGTCGGGTTCGGTGCGTGCCAGCAGGAAGCACCAGTCGGCGTGGGTCGCTCCGCTCGTCCACAGCTTGGCCCCGTTCACGACGTAGTGGTCACCGTCGAGCACGGCCCGGGTCTTGAGCGCGGCCAGGTCAGAACCGCCGCTGGGCTCGCTGAAGCCCTGGCACCACTGGATGTCCCCGCGCATGGTGGGAATGACGAACTTCTCACGCTGCTCCGGTGTGCCGGCCATCATCACGACCCGCTCCAGATGCGCGACGCCCAAGCCCGGAGCGCCGACCGCGGCGGCCTCCTGGTTGAAGATCGCGTCATAGATGGGGCGCATGCCGCCGCCGCCCCATTCCGTCGGCCAGGACTGCAGGGTGTACCCCGCGTCGAACAGCAGCCGCCGCCATTCACGCTGGCGCTTCCTGGTCTGCTCAGACTCGTCGATCTCCTCCAGGGGCCCGCCGGTCAGCAGGCCGGTGCGCGGGAACGGCACCGGGCAGTGCTCCTGCAGCCACGCGCGCGCCTTGGCCCGGTATTCCGCCTCTTCCGGCGTGTCGCGGAAATCCATCGTCTCTCCCTGATTCCTGGCGTTGACGGGCTATGAAGCGGCTGGTGACAGGCGTTCCAGCCGCCGGTCGGCGATCGCCGCCAGCTGGAGTTGCGTGTCGCCGAGCAGGTACCGGTTCAGCAGCACCCGGCGGGCGTAGAAGTGCGCGATGTGCTCCCACGTGTTGCCGATCCCGCCGTACATCTGCATCACGGTCTCGGCCACGCTCAGCATCTGACGGCCCGCGTACGCCTTGACCACCCGGGCGGCCAGCAGCGCGTCCGGCGCCGGTTCCTCGTCGACCGACCAGGCCGCGTAGTTGTTCGTGCTGCGCAGCCCCTCGCAGGCCACGTACGCGTCGGCGGCCATGTGCTGCAAGGCCTGGAACGTCCCGATCGGAACGCCGAAAGCCTCGCGGGCCTTGCTGTATTCGATGGCCCCGCGCAGGCCCGCCTCGGCGGCGCCCGCCATTTCGGCCGCCAGCGCGCTCAGTCCAAGCGCCAGCCACCGGTCCATGGCTCCGGGCGACGGGGCGCTGCCCACGCTGGCGGGCGTCAGTCCCCCGGTGTCACGCCAGCGGTACAGCGGCAGGGACAGCTCGGCCCCATCCAGGCGCTCGAGATTGTCATCGTCGGCCGGCACGCTGATGATGTCACCCGACCCGGCGGCCCGGGCGAGGACCGCCTGGAAACCGGGTGTGCCGACCAGGACGGCCTCGGAAAGGTCCCCGGAAGAGGCCACGTCGGTGAGGTCGGCGCGCATGGCCAGGCCGAGGATGGCGCGTCCCTCGGCCACGTCCGCCTGCAGCGAGGCCGGAGCGGCCGCGGCCGCCAGCAGCTCGGGGACGAGGACTCCGGAGATCACGTAGGCGACGGGCACGAGCGCGGCTCCCATCGCCTCGCTCACCACCGCCACCTCCACC
>Ga0335074_10011856_pt1 | contig 12201 bp, 14 predicted proteins | sample Lox_Sample_23_FD_206715 | JGI IMG/M metagenome (GOLD analysis project Ga0335074, IMG submission 206715) | Soil microbial communities from Loxahatchee National Wildlife Refuge, Florida, United States - Lox_Sample_2.3 | ecosystem: Environmental > Terrestrial > Soil > Wetlands | place: USA...
CTCAAGTGCTTTGGCAGCGCGTTTGGCTGAAGATCGTGACACCAATTGTCAGCCGTCCAATAAACTAACTCAATGCCACGGTCCATCTCGTCGAGCAACCCCTTAAGCGATGCCCGAGACGTTCGATTTCGCATGCCCGCCGAGTGGGAGCCCCATGCGGCGACATGGCTCGCGTGGCCGCACAATCATAACGACTGGCCGGGAAAGTTTGAGCCCATTCCGTGGGTTTATTGCGAGATCATTCGTAATCTCGCGCGGCACGAGCGCGTGGAGTTAATCGTCCAGGACGCCGCCGCCGAGAGAAACGTTCGTAAGCTGCTCGACCGCGCGAATGCTCCGCTGAAAAACGTCCGCTTTCACCGCTGGCGAACTGATCGCGTTTGGCTGCGCGATTCCGGCTGCATTTTTGTGCGAAGTGGATCTCAACCGCTGGCTGCCAACTTCGGCTTCAACGCCTGGGCAAAGTATTCGAATTGGAAAAACGACGAGAAGATCGGAACTCTGATGGCAAATGCCGCACGCACGCAAGTGGCCCGTCCGATGCATAAAGGAACTCGCGTAGTCCTTGAAGGCGGCTCGATCGACGTCAACGGACGCGGCACCCTCCTCACCACCGAAGAATGCCTGTTAAGCAAAATTCAGCAGCGCAATCCTGGCATGAAGCGCGAAGATTATGAAAAGCTATTCGCCTGCTGCTTCGGCGCATCGCACGTCATCTGGCTGGGCGAAGGCATTGCCGGCGACGACACTCACGGCCACGTCGACGATCTCGCCCGATTCGTTGCGCCCGACACGGTCGTGACGGTGGTCGAGACGAATCTGAAGGATGAAAACTACAAACCGCTGCGCGAAAACCTGCACCGGCTTAAGAACGCTCGCGATCAATCAGGCAAATTGCTGAACATCATCGAGATTCCCATGCCGCATCCCGTTGTCTTTGAAGGAAGACGACTGCCGGCCAGCTACGCGAATTTCTATATCGCAAATGGCATTGTGCTCGTGCCGGTATTTAATGATGCCTATGATCGCATTGCCTTAGACACCATGGCTGCTCTTTTCCCTCGCCGCGAGGTCGTTCCAATTTATTCTGGCGACCTCGTTTGGGGATTTGGAACGATGCATTGCATGACGCAACAGCAGCCGAAATCGACTGCCTGACCGGCGCATTTCAGCTCTTTGCCAATAAAATGCGGGCCCGTTCCCGCGAGCCCGCACCCATCACCTCCAAGCTTTTGCAAATTAAGTTTGTAAATCCGATCTTTTTTGTCATCCGATCTTTATCGTTGCGGTCCAGGATTTGCGCTGCCCGGCCCCGAGCTACCCGGATTCGAGTTTCCTGGGTTTGAACCAGGATTCGCGGTCCCAGGATTCGTTCCAGGATTCGACATGCCCGGATTGTTGGTTCCACCGTTGGGCGACGTGCCCGGGTTCGTCGTTGAACCGGGAGCAGTGGGCGATGTGTTCGGTGTAGTCCCTGGAGTTGAAGTGTTTGGGTTATTTGGATTAGTGGATGGCTGCGCCGCGCTTCCGGGCGCGCTTGGATTCGATCCCGGCGTAGTCCCGGTTGGCGGTGGGGTTGTGCTACCCGTTGCAGGGGGTGCCGTAGCTCCCGTCGGAGGTGCGCCGGGGCTCGCCTGGCCCGGGCTCGTCTGGCCTGATGATGCCTGACCCGCGGCTCCCCCGGTTCCTGCTCCGGTTCCACCTCCCGCTCCTGCGGAACCGCCTGCTCCGCCAGCTCCTCCGGCCTGCGCAAACACCCAGGTCGCACAGCCCAGAATCAGAGCAAGTAACGTTAATCTGCTCACTGACATTTTGAGGCCTCCTTGGAATTCTCTGGATCCCATCCTTGACGCGTCTACATGCCGCTAGCGAAGGGAATCATGGAGCAAGTGTGCGCGAGGACAAGGATTTGAGTTATCCGTCTGATGCGGTATAGGTGAAGCCGTGATCGGGTAGCGCCGCGTGGGGGAAAAAGCGTAGAAGAGCCCTGCAGAATACAGGCTTGTCTAATAATTTCTTGGAATCGGGAAATTACTTCTTGTATTGCGTGGGCTGCGGGCCTTTTTCGAGCATCTCGCGGTCCCAGATCCAGCCTTGGCGGCTGTAGCTGGCCAGTTCGAAATCCTGAGTGAGTTCGAGTGCGTCGACCGGGCAAGCATCTTCACAGAGTCCGCAAAACATGCACCGGCTCAGGTCGTAGGTAAAATTTGTCAGTTCTTTGCGGCGCGTCTGCTCGTTGCGAGCGCTCGAAACCACGATCAGGTTTTCCGGGCAGGCCAGCGCGCACAGGTCGCAGGCAATGCACATGGTCTCGTTGGTATCGGGATTGACGTTCAGCCGCGGCGCACCCCGGTAACGCTCGGCTACCTGCGGCCGCTCCAGGGGATATTGCTCGGTGTAGATTTCTTTCGGGTCCTGATAGCGGAAGGTGACCTTCAATCCTTGCAGCAGGTCCACGAGAAAAATCTTGCGCAGCAGAGTAGGCATCCCCATAACACGCGTAGCATACCACTTGCCCATTGGCATCTGCCAGTAATGCTATAACAGCATGGGATCATGAGCTTCACGCCCACTCTCGAAACCGCTCGGCTCACGTTGCGCCCGTATTCGAGCCAGGATATCGGGGAGCTTCTGCCATTGATTGGGGCGCGCGAAGTGGCGGCCACCACCCTGCGCATTCCGCATCCGTACACGGAACAAGATGCGTGCGAGTTTATTGCTGCAGCGCAGAATGACCCGGAGTGCCGTTTGGCGATCACTCTGCGCAGTGATGGCTGTCTCGTTGGCGGCGTCGGGTTGCGCGTCGCAGAGCAGCATCAACACGCGGAACTTGGCTATTGGCTGGGCGTGCCGTATTGGGCGAAGGGTTATGCAACCGAAGCTGCTCGGGAGATGATCCGTTACGGATTCGAAAACCTTCACCTCCATCGCATTTTTGCGTCCTACTTCAAAGGTAATGATGCTTCCAGGCGGGTTTTAGAAAAGTTGGGGATGCGTTACGAAGGCTGCCAGAGAGAACACGTGCGCAAATGGGATCGGTTCGTCGACTCGGAGCTGTATGGCATGTTGAGGCGCGACTGGGATATGGCCAGGCAGGTCGCGCCCGGGCAACAATGAGTGAGATCACTGTCAGTTGGACCGCTTACAGCTTGAGTATCATCTAACTGAGTTGCTATGTCTCCTTCGTTAGACATTCTGGCCATCGCCGCGCATCGCGACGACGTCGAGCAAACCTGTGGCGGAACCTTGCTGAAAGCTGCGGGTCGCGGGCAGCGAACGGGCATCCTCGACCTGACACGGGGAGAGATGGGAACGCGCGGCACGGCGGAAGAGCGTGAGCGCGAAGCGAACGAGGCAGCCAGGATTCTGGGAGTAAGTTGGCGGCGGGCGCTGGACATTCCCGATGGCCGCGTGGAAAACACCTGGGAGAACCGGCTGAAAGTCGCGTCCGTGATTCGAGAAACCAGGCCGCGGGTGGTCGTTCTGCCTTATTGGAAGGGACGGCATCCGGACCACTACACTTGCTCGATTTTGGGATATGAGGCGTGTTTTCTGGCAGGACTGGCGAAGTTAGAAATGAGGGGCAAGGAATCGGGGATTAGTCAAAGTGCATCGAGCGCAGGAGCGCTGCCGCCTTATCGGCCTTTTAAAATTATTTACGCTACGCTTTATTATGACGTGCGCCCGACTTTCGTGGTCGATATCGGCCAGCAGTTCGAGAAAAAGCTCGCGTCTATTTTCGCGTACAAATCGCAGTTCAGCGATCAGGAAGCCGGCAAAGACATTTTCCCGGCTCATGACGAAATTCGCGCACGTGTAGATTCCATGGCGCGCTATTACGGGGCGCTGGGCGGCGTAACCCACGCCGAGCCGTTTCTGCAGAAAGAAGTGGGGTTGGTGGAGGATTTGCTGGCGATTCCAGTAAAGTCGATCTGAAGTTGCTATAGTTTCGGCTATCGGGGCTGACCTGGAGGGCTCATCCCAGGGATTGTCATTCTGGAGATCGCTCTCAATAATTTACCTTTTTAACGCAACCGCTAGCCCATCTCGTATCGGCAGAATCGTCGTATAAAAATCCTTCGACTCGTAGAGCACCCGGTTGAATTCGAGGATCGCTTTTGTTTGCCGCTCTTTCGGATTCTTCTGCGCCACGCGGCCGCTCCACAAAACGTTGTCGGTAATAAACAGTCCTCCCTTACGCAAGCGCGACGGAACTAGCCGCAGCATGCGCGGATAATCCTCTTTATCGATATCGTTGAAGATGATGTCGAACTGCTCCTTCCGTTCCGATAAAACTTCCAGAGCATCGCCGGTATGCAGTGTAATTCGCTTCTCCACGCCAGCGCGTTGGAAATAACCGCGAGCCCGCTCGGCGTTCTTAGGATCTCCATCCGTGTAAATGACTCTTCCATTTTCGCCTACCGCCCGGGCCCACCAGATGGTCGAGTATCCAATCGCCGATCCGGCTTCGAAAACCGTCTGGGCTTGAATCATCATGGCGAGTTGCTGAAGCACACGTGCCACCGCCGGCCCCACGATTGGGACGTCATGTTCGGTGGCGTAATCTTCCATCTCCAGCAGCACGTCATCGCGCTTCGGCAGCATGGAATATAAGTAATCGTCCACCGGGCCGGCGGTCGTCAGATTGTAGTGCCGCCAGTTTGGCTTTCTCGGTTTGTGCTGCTTGCCTTGCGGCTTCCTGTGCGCCACTTGTTTTCCTCGATTTTCCGAATCGCTATGCGGCTTCGCGATTGCCGATCGTGACTCCGGGCTTCAGCGTAACCACCTCAACGCCCTTTACCAGCTTTTGCAAATCGCTCGGGCTCCCGGTCAACATAGGAAACGTGCCGAAGTGCATGGGAATTACGGTTTTCGGCTTGAGCAGATTGCAGGCATAGGCGGCCTCTCGCGGCCCCATCGTGAAATGGTCGCCAATCGGCAGCATCGCCACTTCGGGCGCATACAGCTCCCGGATGATTGCCATATCTCCGAATACATTCGTGTCGCCTGCATGATAGATCTTCAATCCATTTTCAAATTCAACTACGTAACCGCAGGCTTCGCCGCCGTAGATGACCTGGTCGCCGTCCTGAATGCCGCAAGAATGATCGGCGTGAACCATGGTCACTTTGATATCGCCAATTTTCTGCGTGCCGCCCTTGTTCATCATGGCCGTTTGTTTCGCGCCTTTTTTCTCCAGCCATCCGCATAGCTCGGGCATGCCGACTACCTGCGGATCGTGCTGCTTGAGAATCTCGACCGCGTCTCCAATGTGGTCTCCGTGGCCGTGCGTACACAAGAGCACGTCAACGTGCTTTACATGTTTTTCCGAAGGCGGACAGGCAGGATTATTCATAATCCAGGGATCGATAATGACGGTACGGCCGCCAGGCGTTACCATGCGGAATGTTGCGTGCCCCAGCCAGGTAAGTTGAACACCTTTGAGATTCATAGCGGATTTCTCCTGCGGCCGCATCCTTCCAGCCGGTGAGCTGAAAACTAAAACTGCAACCCCTTCTGCGACCGAACTTTAGTTTAATATGAAACGCCATGGCGGAACTGAAGGTGCTGATTTCGCGGGATGAAATTGCCAAGCGAATCGTCGAGATGGGCGCCGACATCACTCGCGATTTTGCCGGACAGCCCGTAATTCTGGTCGGCGTTCTGAAAGGATCGGCAGTTTTTTTGGCCGACTTGGCGCGGCAAATCAAGCTGGATGCGACCTTCGACTTTATCGGCGTATCCAGCTATGGCAACCGCCCAAGCCCTACGCAAGAACTCAAGAGCGGATGGGACTCGACTGGCGAAGTGAAGCTCACCAAGGATGTGGATCAATCGATGAAGGACAAAAATGTGATCGTGGTGGAGGACATTCTTGATACCGGGCTGACTCTGACTGTGCTCAAGAAAATTTTGCTTGCTCATCAGCCTCGTTCCCTCAAGATCGCGGCTCTGCTGGATAAGCCCTCCCGTCGCAAGCTGCCTTTGCGTGGCGATTATGTGGGATTCACCATTCCGGATGAGTTCGTGGTCGGCTATGGCCTCGACTACGCGGAGCGCTATCGAAACCTCCCCGATATTTGCATTGTTCCTCGGGAATGATGTGAATCGCTGAGCACTGCCGCCGAATACTCCAAGCGTGGCTGCTATCATACAAAAGCCAATGGGGTCCGTTCTGAAGAAGCGCGAAAAACACATCCACATTGAACCGTTGCTGTTGGAGGTCGCCGATGTCATGGCGACTTCGCTGGATCTCGACACGACCTTACGCCGCATCGCCGAGGTGGTGCGCAAAGTCATCGACTACGAAATCTTCGCAATTCTCCTGCTGAACGAAAAAACTCAGGAGCTGCGATTTCGCTTCCAGATTGGCTACCCTCAGGAATTCGCCGAGCGTGCCCGTATTAAAGTTGGCGAGGGTGTGACCGGATTGGCTGTGCAGTCTGGCCGCGCCATCCTGATTGACGATGTGGCGAAAGATTCCACTTACATTGCGGCGGTCCCGAGCGTGCGCTCGGAATTGGCAGTGCCGCTTACCACAAAGAACGGGGTGATTGGAGTTATCGATCTGGAAGCCAGCGCACCCGGCTACTTCCACGAAGAGCACAAGCGCCTGCTGATGCTGATCGCGTCACGCATGGCGGCCGGCATCGAAAATGCGCAACTTTACGCGCGCACCACGCGGCAGGCACGCATTCTCTTACTGCTCAACGAAATTGCGCGCGAGCTGAGCTCAATTTTGAACCTGGACGAATTACTGAGCCGGATCGCGGAATTGTTGCGCCGATTAATCGATTATCAGATGTTCAGCATTCTCCTGGTAGATTCCGCCGGCGAGAAGCTGCAGCATCGTTTCTCGCTGCGCTTTAACGAGAATGTTCATATGAAGGGCGACATTCCCCTCGGTAAGGGACTCGTCGGATATGCGGCTGAAACCCGGCAGGCAGTATTGGTTCCCGATGTAAGCAAAGATCCGCGCTACATTGAAGGCAATCCCGAGACGCGGTCTGAACTTGCGGTTCCTCTCATCTACAAGGATAAGGTCATTGGAGTGCTCGATCTGGAGCACACCCGGCGCGGCTTTTTCACGGACGACCACCGCCGCACCATGGTGACACTGGCGGCGCAGGTGGCTATCGCAATCGAAAATGCGCGGCTGTACGAGGAGATCGCCCGGCAGGAACGGCGGCTGGAGCGCGATCTGGCGCTGGCGCGCGAACTCCAGATGCGGCTTCTGCCGCAAGCTTTGCCCAAAGTGAAGCATCTCGATCTGGCAGCGAAGTTCAGCCCGGCGCGAGCGATTGGCGGCGACCTCTACGACTTCATTCCCTATTCTCTTTCCCGGCTTGCGATCGTGATTGGAGACGTCAGCGGCAAAGGCGCGCCCGCCGCCATTTATGCGGCCTTGGTGAGCGGCATTCTGCGCTCGCACGCGCCCATTGAACCTGACCCCGCCGAGATGCTTTCGGCGGTGAATCTTTCGTTGGCAGAGCGCCGCATTGAAGCACAATACGTATCGCTCATCTACGCGGTTTGGGATGACGAACATCGGACTCTGCTGGTTTCGAACTCTGGCCTGCCCCGCCCGGTGCTGGTGCGCGACGGGAAGTCTTCGGCGATCGAGGCCACCGGATTGCCCCTGGGCTTATTCGACGATGTGACTTACGACGAATTTCGATTCGACATGCAGCCCGGCGATATTTTTGTCCTGTTCAGCGATGGCATTCTCGACGCACGCAATCGTCGCGGAGAGCTTTTCGGTCGCAGCCGGGTCGAAAAAATCATTGCTGAGTGCGCCGGCAAATCTGCGAACTGCGTGGTTGACTCGCTTTTCAAGGCGGTAAGCGAGCATTCCGCGGGGGTCGAAACCTTTGACGATATGACTGTGCTCGCAATCAAGGTAAAAGATGGCGATGCCTCCGGCGCTGCCGAGAAATGAGCTCGCACAACCGAGCCGCAAAAATTCCATCCGCAGGAATTTTCTCTGCCATGCCAATTGAGCGACCTCCCGGATTTTATTTTCGAGAGTTGCAGGGATTGCAAAAACCACGCAGAGTCGCGCTGCATGGGGAAAACATTTCACTGATTGACTTAGCCAAGCGTTACGGAACCCCGCTGTACGTTTATTCCTCAGCGGCGATCCTCGAGCGGTTGAGAATCTTCCAGAATGCTTTTCGCAATTTTCCCCATACGATTTGCTACTCGGTGAAGGCCAACTCGAATTTAAGCGTTCTGCGTTTGCTGTCGCGGGCCGGATGCGGCTTTGACGTGGTTTCAGCCGGAGAACTGGAACGCGTTCTGAGGGTGAATCGCCGCGCCGCGAAGAAAATTGTTTTCTCGGGCGTGGGAAAATCTGTTCCCGAAATGATCGCCGGCCTTAAAGCCGGAATTCTCCTATTTAATGTGGAAAGCGAATTGGAACTGGTTGCTCTCGGCGAGTGTGCCGCGCGTGTGCGCAAGCAAGCGCGTCTGGCGCTGCGGGTGAATCCTGACGTCGATGCCAAAACCCACCCGTACATATCTACGGGGCTGCACCAGCACAAGTTCGGTGTTCCCATCGGGAATGCGCGTCAGCTCTACACGCAGGCTGCGCGGACGAAGTATCTGAAAGTGGCGGGCGTTAGCGTCCACATTGGATCGCAGATCACGGAAGTCGAGCCCTTCGCAGAAGCGGTTGCTCGCGTGTCCGATCTTATCCGCCAACTGCGTGCGGTTGGTCACACCATCGATTATGTTGACGTTGGCGGCGGAGTCGGCATCGCCTACGAGCAGGGTGAAGTTAATTTTGCCGAGTACGTCGCGCGCTACGCGCGCGGCGTAACGCAGCCTTTGCGCGGCCTCAACGTGCATCTTCTGCTTGAGCCAGGGCGGGCGATTGTTGGTCCGGCTGGAGTCCTGCTCACTTCTGTTCTCTACCGAAAGCGAAACGATGGAAAAAAGTTTGTCGTAGTCGATGCCGCCATGAACGATCTGATTCGCCCCGCTCTCTATGGCGCGTACCATGAGATTGTTCCGGTTTCGCCAAACGCGAACGGTGGGGAACCACATGAAGTCGTTGACGTGGTCGGCCCGGTGTGCGAATCCAGCGATTTTTTGGGACGCGATCGCAACTTGCCGCCAATGCAAGAAGGCGATTTGCTGGCAATTCTGGATGCGGGAGCTTACGGGATGGCGCTGGCTTCAAACTACAACACCCGGCCTCGTCCTGCCGAAGTGCTGGTGAGCGGAAAAACGGCAAAGCTCATTCGGAAGCGTGAGAAAGTAAGCGACCTGTTCGCGGCCGAACTCTAGGTTTACTGCTACCCTATTTTTCTCCCCATTTCAGCTTGGTGCGCAGTACATGGAAGAAATCTGCGTTGGTGCGAAACAGACTCACAGTGTGTTCAGACCGCCGGCAGCGTACTCTGTCGCCATCCTTCAAATCGACTCCGGGCTGCCCATCGAGGCTGAGATATGCGACTTCTTCCTCGCTGCGCAGCAGAATTTCCACCACCGAAGAATCCGGCACCACCAGCGGACGGTGTGCGAGCGAGTGGGGCGATACCGGCGTAATCACGAAAGCATTCACGGTGGGCATAATCACCGGTCCGCCCGCGGAAAGCGAGTAGGCCGTGGATCCGGTGGGGGTCGCAATGATCATCCCGTCGGCGCGGTACCGTGAGACAAAGGCATCGTCCACGAAGAGTTCGTACTTGTTTAACCGGGCGTGCGTGGTCTTGTTTACAACCACATCGTTGAACGCAGTGTAGCTCCCTAGAACTTCCGCGTCCCTCAGCAACTCACAGTGCATTAAAGTACGCCGCTCGATATGGGCCCGCCCTTGCGCAATCTGATCGAGCATGGGAAACAGGGAAGCGAGCGGAACGTCGGTCAGAAAACCGAGCGAACCAAGGTTCACTCCAAGCAGGGGAGCATCGCTTGCTGCGGTAGCTCGGACCGCGGACAGCAGACTTCCGTCGCCGCCCAGAACGACCACAAGATCAAGCGGCCGCGAAGACAGCTCTGAGCGCGCCACTTCTTCGTGTCCATCGCAATACTTCGCAGTCTGCGGATCGAGGATGACATGGTATCCATGCGCGGTCAGCCAGGCCAACAATTCTGGCAAAATGCGGGCAACCTCAGGCCGGCCGGGACGGGAGACGATCGCGGCGACTCTTTGCCGAGAGGATGTAGGTAAACTTGCCATCAGAGGAGTAGAGAGATTGTACAGAATTTTCGCGGAAAAGCTTCAGTTCGCGAAAACTAGAACGCGCCCCAGAGCAGGAATTCGCGGTTTCCTTCCGCCCCGAGGATGGGGGATTCGATCACATCCGTGCGGGTTGCACCCGTTTGCAGCAGGACGGTCTTTACTTTTTCGACAGCGTCCAACTGAATCGATTCATCGCGCACGATGCCCCGCCTGCCTACGAATTCTCGCCCCGCTTCAAATTGAGGTTTGACGAGAGTGACCATCCCCCGTGTGCGGCGCTCTTCGGGAGAGATTGGAAATGCGGCCTGGATGACCTGAGGAAGGATCAATCTCGCCGAAATGAATGACACATCGATCGTAATAAAATGCACCAGTTCGCCGATCGTATCCCGCGTCACATAACGCGCATTCGTTTTTTCGACAAGCCGCACGCGCGAATCCTGACGCAGTTTGAAGTCCATTTGGCCGTAGCCGGTATCGATCGCAACCACGCGCTGTGCGCCGTGTTGCAGCAGGCAATCGGTAAAACCTCCGGTCGAAGCGCCCACGTCGAGACAGATCTTGCCGGTTACATCGATGTGCCAGTATTCGAGTGCGCGTTCAAGTTTCAGTCCGCCCCGGCTAACGTACTTTAGATCTTCGCCGAGAAATCGCACCCCCGCATCGGTGCTGACTTGCGTCCCGGGTTTGTCGAGCTTTTGCTCATTGACCAACACCTTGCCGGCGAGGATCAGTGCGTGCGCTCGTTCGCGCGAAGCAACCAGTCCGCGATCAACCAGAAGTTTGTCGAGTCGGAGTTTCAAGTTAAACTGAGCCAGCAGCCCCCTGGAGTCTTCAGCCCGGCGCTGCACGCAATCACACCAAAGTGCCAGCACTCGCTCCGGTGCAAAATGCTGAACCATCTCCTGCTGAGTGACTTACAACAATACTGCCTCGCTTTTCCACAGAATTTCCCACCGTTATGTTGAAAACTTTAGTCGCTCTTATTCTCAACAAAAAAGCCGCTTCTCAACAAAAAAGCCGCCGTGAATGGCGGCTTTCGATTCATATCCGAGGCAATCATCCCGCCACTTCCTCCAGCAGCTTTTGATCGATATCGAAATTTGAATGCACGTTCTGCACGTCATCATGCTCTTCCAGGGCTTCCATTAGCCGAATCATGGTGTTCGCCGCCTGGCCTTCGAGCTTGATGTAATTTTGCGGGATCATCGACACGCTCGCCGACGCAGGCTCGATTCCAGCTTTCTTCACCGCTTCCAGCACTGCTTCGTAGGCGGAGGGTTCGGTCAGAATCTCCCAGTTCTCCCCATCATCGTTCAGGTCTTCGCCGCCGGCTTCAAGAACAATGTTCATCAAGTCATCTTCTTTAGCGGCACTCTTGGGGATGATAATGTCGCCTTTCTTGTGGAACATCCAGGAGACGGCGCCGGCTTCGGCCATGTTGCCACCGTTCTTGCCAAACACATGCCGGATCTCGCTCACCGTTCGATTGCGATTGTCGGTATTAATGTCGAGTAAGATCGCCACCCCGCCCGGCCCGTAACCTTCGAGAGAAAATTCTTCATAAGTTGCGCCCGGCAGTTCGCCGGTCCCGCGCTGAATGGCGCGTTTGATATTGTCGGCGGGCATGTTCTCCGCTTTGGCAGCCAGAATCGCAGTGCGCAAGCGCGGATTCGAATCTGGATCGCCGCCGCCATTCTTGGCGGCGATGCTGATTTCTTTGATCAGGCGCGTGAAAATCTTGCCGCGTTTGGCATCGAGCGCGCCCTTTTTATGTTTAATGGTGGCCCATTTTGAATGGCCGGACATGGTTAGACCTCGGTCGTAGTTTTGCTTTTTACACGGGATACGCCCGTAGAAGGATCACAGGCTGTCCTCGAAAAAGTGCAGGTGTACACCGAAGTATAGCACGCCCCCTGTCGGCTTCCGAAAAGTGCGCGTCTTCCAAACCTGGCGCGCCTCTGGAGACCGAGCCCGGCGCCCTTTTCGGAAGCTCGGGCATCCGAACAACT
>Ga0335074_10011857_pt1 | contig 12200 bp, 11 predicted proteins | sample Lox_Sample_23_FD_206715 | JGI IMG/M metagenome (GOLD analysis project Ga0335074, IMG submission 206715) | Soil microbial communities from Loxahatchee National Wildlife Refuge, Florida, United States - Lox_Sample_2.3 | ecosystem: Environmental > Terrestrial > Soil > Wetlands | place: USA...
AGGATCACTAACGATGGATGTCGTGGAACGAATCAAGGCGCAGCTCGAATCGGGCCCGGTCGTGCTCTTCATGAAGGGCACACCCGACTTTCCCCAGTGCGGCTTCTCGGCGCAGGCGGTGGCGGCGTTGCGCGCGTGCGGGGCTGAGTTCAAGCACGTCAATATCTTCGAGGACCCGGAGCTGCGCGATGCGCTCAAGCAGTACTCGAACTGGCCAACCTATCCGCAGCTCTACGTGAACGGCGAGCTCGTCGGCGGCTGTGACATCGCGCTCGAGATGTATCGGAGCGGCGAGCTCAAGAAGCTCCTCGCCGAGGCCGGCGCGGTCACGGCGTAGGCGTATCGAGCTCGCGGCCCGGCGCGGGCTCGCCGCGCTCCTCCGCGCCCGGCACCTCGAGCCAGCCGAGCGCGCGGGCGCGCTCCTCCGCATCGAGGTAGCTCGCCTGCATGCGGTTTGAGATCCGGCAGAACAGTTCCGCGGTCCGCTCCGCATCGTACGCGGCCGAATGCGCGGAGCTCGCATCCCAGTCCATTCCGGCCACGGTTGCAGCCTTGGCGAGGACCGTCTGGCCAAGCGCGACCCCGGCGAGGGTCGCCGTATCGAAGCTCGAGAAGGGATGGAAGGGATTGCGCTTCAGGTCCGTGCGGGCGATCGCGGCGTTCAAGAATCCCAAATCGAAGGCGGCGTTGTGGCCGACGAGGATCGCGCGGCGGCACCCGTAGGCGCGCACCGCGCGGCGCACCTCGCGGAACACTCGCTGCAGGGCATCGTGCTCCGGTAGCGCCGGGCGCAGGGGATGGTAGGGATCGATGCCGTTCACCGTGAGCGCCGCCGGGTCGAGCCGCGCGCCGGGAAAAGGCTGCACGTGATAGCTCACGGTCTCGCCGCGCCTCAAGCGCCCGTCGGCGGACATCTCGATGAGCACCGCCGCAATCTCGAGCAGCGCGTCGGTCGTGGAGTGAAAGCCGCCGGTCTCCACGTCGATGACCACGGGAAGAAATCCGCGGAAGCGCCGCGCCATGAGCAGGGCCGCCGCCGCGAGCGGCGTCGCGCCCACGTTGTGCTCTCCCGCGCTCATGAGCTCAGCCGCCAATGCACCTCGCCCCCCGCCCCGAGCGGTACCAGCTCGTCGGTGCCGAACGGGTAGCTCTCGGGCACGCGCCAGGACTCCTTGCGCAACGTCACGCGCGCGGCGTTGCGCGGCAGGCGGTAGAAGTCGGCGCCGAAGTGCGATGCGAACGGCTCGAGCGCATCGAGGCGCCCCGCCGCATCGAACACCTCCGCGTAGATCTCGAGCGCCGCGTGCGCCGAGAACACCCCGGCGCAGCCGCAGGCGCTCTCCTTCGCGCGTCGCCCGTGCGGCGCGCTGTCGGTACCGAGAAAGAAGCGCGGATTCCCGCTCAGCGCCGCGGCGACGAGCGCCTCGCGGTCGGCCTCGGTCTTGAGCACCGGGAGGCAGTAGTGATGCGGGCGGATTCCCCCCGCGAACAGCGCGTTGCGGCTCATCGTCAGGTGCTGCGGCGTGATCGTGGCGCCGATGCCGGCGCGCGCGCCGCGCACGAACTCGACGGCGTGCCGCGTCGTGATGTGCTCGAGCACGATGCGCAGCCGCGGATGCCGCGCGGCGAGCGGCGCGAGCACGGCATCGATGAAGCGCGTCTCGCGCTCGAAGATGTCGACCTCGGGATCGGTGACCTCCCCGTGCACCTCGAGCACCATCCCGAGCTCGCTCATGCGCGCGAGGACCGGATCGAGCCGCCGCACGTCCCGCACGCCGTGAGCGGAGTGCGTGGTGGCGCCCGCCGGGTAGAGCTTGCACCCGAGGACGTGGCCGCTCGCGCGCGCGAGCTCGATCTCGGCCGGATCGGTTGCATCGGTGAGATAGAGCGTCATGAGCGGCGCGAACTGCGCGCCGGCCGGCAGGCGCTCGAGGATGCGCGCTCGATAGGCGAGGGCGACTGCCACCGTCGCGATCGGAGGCGAGAGGTTCGGCATCACGATGGCGCGCGCAAAGCGCTGCGCGCTGAAGGGCAACACCGCTTCGAGCTCGGCCCCGTCGCGCAGGTGCAGGTGCCAGTCGTCGGGACGCGCAAGCGTGAGCGGGAACCCGCGAGGTGCGCTCATCGGCGCGCTCCGAGCTGCTCGAGCACGCGCTGATGCACAATCAGCTCGAGCGCGTAGCGCACGCCGAAGCCGGTTACGTCGGTGCCGATGTGTCCCAATCCGCCGGCGCGCACGGCGGAGGACAGATCGAGGTGCACCCACGGGCTCGAGGCCGGCACGAAGCGGCTCAGGAAGCGCGCGGCGAGGATGTGATCGCCCTTGCCGTCGACCGCGCACTGCAACGTATCGGCGACCTTGCTCTCGAGGTCGGAGTCGTAGTCGGCATCGAAGGGGAAGCCCCAGACCCGCTCGCCGCTCGCGCGGCCGGCCGCGAGCAGCGAGTCGCTGAGCTGCGGCTCGTTCGTGAACACCCCGCTCATGCGCTCGGTGAGCGCATGCAGGCACGCGCCGGTGAGCGTCGCGAAATCGATCATCAGGCGCGGCCGGCTGCGGGCGGCGAGTGCGAGCGTGTCGGCGAGCACCATGCGCCCCTCGGCATCGGTGTGAATCACCTGGATCGTCACGCCGTTTGCGGCGCGCACGACCTCTTGCGGGATGTACGAGCGTGGACCGATGCGATTCTCGGTGATCGCGAGCCATGCATCGACCGCGAGCGGCGCTTCGAGGCGCGCGAGCGCATCGAGCGTTGCGAGCGCAACGGCGCTGCCGGCCATGTCGGTGTGCATCTCGAGCATCGCACGGTGCGGCTTCAAGTTGGTGCCGCCGGTGTCGAAGAGGATTCCCTTGCCGATGAGGGCAAGATCGGGCGCTGCGCGCCGGCGGCGCGCCGGGCGGTAAGCGAGGTGCGCGATGCCCGCGGTGCGCTCGGCGTTGCCCGCGGAGACGGCGAGAAAGGCGTTCGCGCCGAGACGCTTGAGCGATCGCTCATCGAGCCAGCGAAAGCCGAGACCGCGCTCGCGCGCGAGGCGCGTGATGAAGCGCCGGTACGCACGCGCATCGAGCACGTTGGGCGGCAGCGCCGTGAGGAAACGTGCGAGGTTGGTGCCGCGCGCTGCGGTCTCCAGGTACGCGAGCTCGCGCGGCGCGGCGCCAACGAGCTCGATGCGCCGGATGCCGGCGCGCGCGCCGCTCGGCTTGCGGAAGGTCGCAAGCTCGAAGGCGTGCGCGAGCGCGCCGGAGAGGAGCGCATCGTGCGCGTGGGGGTGGGCGCCTGCACCGCCGGGCGCTGCGAGCGCGAGGCTTGCGGGAGCGCGCGGCCCCAACTCCTTCAGCATGCGCCCGGCGAGCGCGAGGGCTTCGAAGGTGCTCGCACGCGCGCCGAGCGCGCCGAGCACGGTGCGCGTGCTGCGGGCGTTGCCGAGCGCGCCGCTCGCGACGCCCGCGGCGGCCCCGGCGCGCTTGCGCAATTCCCGCCAGCGCTCACTCTGCGGCAGCTCCGCGAAGACCTCCGCCGGCGCCTCGCTCGAGGCGATCGCGAGTATCGCATCGACGTCCGCGGCGGCGCGCTCGCCCAAGCGGGCGCGGCGCGCGAGCTCGGGAGGCCTCGGGAGGGCAGGCAGGGGAAACGCCGCCGCCATCACCGGTGAGCGGTCGGGCTACGCCGCTGGCAAGTGGACGGCGCGAGCACGACGCCCGCGTGTCGGTGGCGCGGTTGCTTGACCGTCACGAGCGAAATCCGGATCATTGGCGGGCTTTGTTCGGAACGATCGAAGTCACGCGGAGTGTCTTTCCGCATCCTAGCACAGCAGCCGCACTCGCCCGCCGCGCTCAAGTCGTCCGATCGGGGTCCGCGGCCGCTTTCCCGAGTGGCTCTCCATGACTGAACTGCCGAAGCTGCAAGATCTCGATCCCGTTGAGACCCAGGAGTGGCTCGAGTCGATCGACTCGGTGCTGCGCGTCCACGGCCCGGAGCGCGCGCACTTCCTGCTCGACCGCCTGATCGATTACACGCGCCGCTCGGGCGGTTACCTACCGTTCAAGCCGAACACCGCGTACGTGAATACGATCTTCCCGGGACAGGAGCGCGAGTACCCGGGCAACCGCGCGCTCGAGCGGCGCATCGAGGCGTACATCCGCTGGAACGCGCTCGCAATGGTGGTGCAGGCGAACCGCATCTCCTCCGAGTACGGCGGCCACCTCGCGAGCTATGCCTCCTCCGCGACGCTCTACGAAGTGGGATTCAATCATTTCTGGCGCGCGCCCTGCGATCAGCACCTGGGCGATCTCATCTTCATCCAGGGGCACTCCTCGCCGGGCATCTATGCGCGCGCGTACCTCGAGGGCCGACTGAGCGACGAGCAGCTGCACCATTTTCGCCAGGAGGTGGGCGGGCACGGTCTGTCCTCCTATCCGCATCCGTGGCTGATGCCCGATTTCTGGCAGTTCCCGACGGTGTCGATGGGGCTCGGGCCGATGATGGCGATCTTCCAGGCGCGCTTCGCGCGCTACCTCGAGCACCGTGGTCTCGCCAAGCCCTCCGACCGCAAGGTGTGGTGCTTCTTGGGCGACGGCGAGATGGACGAGCCGGAGTCGATGGGCGCGCTCACGATGCCGGTGCGCGAGAAGCTCGACAATCTCATCTTCGTCATCAACTGCAACCTGCAGCGCCTCGACGGCCCGGTGCGCGGCAACGGCAAGATCATCCAGGAGCTCGAGGCGGCGTTCCTCGGGGCGGGCTGGAACGTGATCAAGGTGCTGTGGGGCGCGCGCTGGGATCCGCTGCTCGCGCGCGACGACCAGGGGCTGCTGCGCAAGGTGATGGAGGAGTGCGTCGACGGGGAATACCAGAACTTCAAGGCGAAGGGCGGCGCGTACACGCGCGAGCACTTCTTCGGCAAGTTCCCGGAGCTCAAAGCGATGGTCGCCAACATGTCCGATGAGGACATCTGGCGCTTGAATCGCGGCGGCCACGATGCGCGCAAGGTCTACGCGGCCTACTGGGCCGCGATCAATCACCGCGGCCAGCCGACGGTGATTCTCGCCAAGACCGTGAAGGGTTTCGGCCTCGGCAAGGGCGGCGAGGGCCAGATGATCGCGCATCAGCAGAAGAAGCTCGACGTGGATGCGCTCAAGGCGTTTCGCGACCGCTTCGCCATCCCGGTCTCCGACGAGGACTTGACGGGACTGCCATTCCGCAAGCCCGCGGAGGGCTCGGATGAGAGCAAGTACCTGATGGAGCGGCGCGCGGCACTCGGCGGATTCCTGCCCGCGCGCCACACCTCCGCCCCGCCGCTCGCGCTGCCGCCGCTCAGCGCGTTCGATCCGGTGCTCGAGGGCACCGGGGAGCGCGAGATCTCCACGACGATGGCCTTCGTGCGCATCCTCACGATCCTCCTCAAGGACAAGAACATCGGCAAATTCGTGGTGCCGATCGTTCCGGATGAGGCGCGCACCTTCGGCATGGAGGGACTGTTCCGCCAGATCGGCATCTACTCCTCGGTCGGACAGCTCTACACGCCGCAGGACGCGGAGACGCTCATGTCCTACCGCGAGGACAAGAAAGGCCAGATGCTCGAGGAGGGCATCAATGAGGCCGGGTCACTGTGCTCGTGGATCGCGGCCGGAACCGCCTACTCGAACCACGGCATCAACATGGTTCCCTTCTACATCTTCTACTCGATGTTCGGCTTCCAGCGCGTCGGGGATTTCATCTGGGCGGCCGGGGACATCCAGGCGCGCGGGTTCCTGATCGGGGCGACCGCGGGGCGCACCACGCTCGCGGGCGAGGGGCTGCAGCATCAGGACGGCCACAGTCAGCTCGTTGCGACGACGGTTCCCAACTGCATCGCGTACGATCCGGCGTTCGCCTACGAGCTCGCGGTGATCGTGCACGACGGACTGCGGCGCATGTTCATCGAGCAGGAGCGGATCTTCTATTACATCACTTGCATGAACGAGAACTACGCGCAGCCGCCACTGCCGAAGGGCGCGGAGGAGGGCATCCTCAAGGGGATGTACCCGCTCGCAAGCGGCGGGCGTGGGCGCGTGCGCGCGACGCTGTTGGGCTCCGGAACGATCCTGCGCGAGTGCATCGCCGCTGCGCAGATCCTCGAGCGCGACCACGGCGTGCCCGCCGATGTGTTCTCGGTGACGAGCTTCAGCGAGCTGCGGCGCGAGGCGGTCGACTGCGAGCGCTGGAACATCCTGCACCCCGAGGAGCCCGCACGGGTGCCATACGTGAAGCGCTGCCTCGAGGGCCGCACCGGCCTCGTCGTCGCGGCGACCGACTACGTGCGCAATGTCCCGGAGCAGATCCGCGAGTGGGCGGGCGAGCACTACGTCACGCTCGGCACCGACGGCTACGGCCGCTCGGATTCGCGCGCGGCGCTGCGCAAGCACTTCGAGGTCGATCGCCACTTCATCGCGCTCACCGCATTGAAGGCGCTCGCGGATGCAGGCAAGATCGATCGCGCAAGCGTCGCCAAGGCGATCGCGGCATTCGGGATCGATCCGGCAAAGCCGAATCCGCGCATGGCCTGAGGGCTCCTCCAACGCCTCCGACCCAACGGGATTGAACGTGTCTCGCCTCATCGAAGTGCGCGTGCCCGACATGGGCAACTTCAAGGACGTGGCCGTCATCGACGTGCTCGTCAAGCCGGGCGACTCGATCGAGCCCGAGACTCCGCTCGTCACGCTCGAGACCGAGAAGGCGACGATGGATGTACCCTCCACGGTCGGCGGGGTCGTCGAGCGCGTGGTCGTCGGGAAGGGTGGACACGTCAACGCGGGCGACCTGGTGGTGGCGGTGCGCGTCGCCGACGCGGCCGCCACGGACCCGCCCCCCGCGGCGGCATCCGCCACGGCGCCGCCCGCCGAGCGAGCGCCCGCGGCACCGCAAGCACCCCTTGCACCGCAGGCACCCCCTGCACCGCCCGCGCGCCCAGCGGAGAAGCCTGCGGCTCGCGGCGAGGGCACGGCCGCGGCGAGCGCCGCCGCCCCGGCGGCGCGGCCCGCTCCGCCCGCACCCGCGACCCAGGCGGCGCCCGCGGCGAGCCCCATCGATGAGGCGAGCTTCTCGCGCGCGCACGCGAGCCCCTCGGTGCGCAAGCTCGCACGCGAGCTCGGTGTCGATCTCGGCTCGGTGAGCGGCACGGGATTCAAGGGACGCATCAGCGAGGAGGACGTGAAGGCGTTCGTCAAGGCGACCCTCACGGGCACGGGCGGGGGGCGCGCGCAGGCCGGCGCCGCGGCCCGCGCGGGCGGCCTGCCCGCGCTCCCGGTGGTGGACTTCGCGCAGTTCGGGCCCACGGAGGTGAAGCCGCTGTCGCGCATCCAGCGAATCTCCGGCGCGCGGCTGCACGCGAGCTGGGTGAACATCCCCCACGTCACGCAATTCGACGAGGCCGACATCACTGCGCTCGAGGAGCTGCGCAGCGCCCACAAGGACACGGCTGCGCAGCGCGGCATCCGCCTCACGCCCCTCGCATTCATCATCCGCGCCTGTGTCCGCGCGCTCCACGAGTTTCCCGCGTTCAACTCCTCGCTCGATGCGAGCGGCGAGCAGTTGGTGCTCAAGAAGTACGTGCACATCGGCTTCGCGGTCGACACGCCGAACGGATTGCTCGTGCCGGTGGTGCGCGATGCCGATCGCAAGGACGTGTACGCGCTCGCGCGCGCCGCGGGCGAGCTCGCCGAGAAGGCACGCGGCGGATCGCTGAGCCTCACCGAGATGCAAGGCGGAAGCTTCACCATCTCGAGCTTGGGCAGTCTCGGGGGCACCGCATTCACGCCGATCATCAATGCGCCGGAGGTCGCGATACTCGGTGTCTCGCGCGCCACACTGCGACCCGTGTACGTGGACGGCGCGCTCGTGCCGCGCCTCATCCTGCCGCTGTCGCTCTCCTACGATCACCGCGTGATCGACGGGGCGCTCGCGGTGCGCTTCACGGCGTTCCTCGCGCGCACGCTCGCGCAGGCGCATTCGCTCCTCGAGGCCGTACCGTGAGCGGGCGAGCCGCGCGGGTCTCGCGATGAGCGCGACCGACCTCGTCGTTCCGGACCTCGGCAACTTCAACGACGTTCCGGTGGTCGACGTGCTCGTGCGCCCGGGCGATCGGATCGAGATCGACACCCCGCTCATCACGCTCGAGACGGACAAGGCCTCGATGGACGTGCCCGCCACCGTTGCCGGCACGATCGCCGAGGTGCGGGTGAAGAAGGGCGACCGCGTCTCCAAGGGGAGTCTCATTGCGCGCGTCGCCTCCGAAGCGGCGGGCGCGGCCGTGCCCGCCGCCGCTTCCCAGGGTCCGCCGCCCGCTCCTGCGATCGCCGCCCAAGCGGAGCTGCCGGAGGCCTCGGGCGATACCGTGCGGATGCCGGCGCCGGAGTCGACGGTGCGCCTGCGCATCGAGGCGCAGGCCGACCGCAGCACGCAGCTCCTCGTGCTCGGAGCCGGGCCCGGAGGCTACACGGCGGCGTTCCGGGCCGCGGACCTCGGACTCAAAGTCACGCTGGTCGAGCGCTGGCCCGTCCTGGGCGGGGTTTGTTTGAACGTCGGATGCATTCCCTCGAAAGCGCTCCTGCATGCGGCGAAAGTGATCGAGGAAGCCCAAGCGATGTCCGCCCACGGCATCGCATTCGGCGCGCCCACACTCGACCTGGAGAAGCTGCGCGGCTGGAAGTCGGGCGTGGTGCGCAAGTTGACCGGTGGACTCAAGCTCCTCGCCAAGCAGCGCAAGGTCGAAGTCGTGCAAGGCACGGGACGCTTCGTGAGCCCGCACCTGATCGAGGTCACGACCGAGTCGGGGAGCGAGCGCCTGCGCTTCGAGCAGTGCATCATCGCCGCCGGCTCGGAGGCGATCCGCATCCCCGGCTGGCCGAGCGATCCGCGCATCATCGACTCGACGGGTGCGCTCGAGCTGCCCGCGGCCAAGCGGCTGCTGGTGGTCGGCGGCGGCATCATCGGACTTGAGATGGCGTGCGTGTTCGATGCGCTCGGGTCCCGGGTGAGCGTGGTCGAGCTCACTCCGCAGTTGATGCCCGGCTGCGATCCGGATCTCGTGCGCCCGCTCGAGAAGCGCATTCGCGCGCGCTACGAGCAGATTCTGCTCGGCACGCGGGTGACCGCCATCGAGCCGCGCCCGGAGGGGCTGCGGGTGAGTTTCGAGGGCACCGCGGCTCCGGGCCCGCAGCTCTACGATCGGGTGCTCGCCGCGGTGGGACGCACGCCGAACGGCAAGCAGATCGGCGCCGAGGCGGCGGGCGTCACGGTCTCGGATCGGGGGTTCGTCCCGGTCGACCGGCAAATGCGCACGAACGTTCCCCATATCTTCGCGATCGGCGATATCGCCGGACCGCCGATGCTCGCCCACAAGGCCTCGCACGAGGCGAAAGTGGCAGCGGAGGTTGCTGCGGGGCACAAGGCGGCGTTCGACGCACGGGTGGTGCCGTCGGTCGCCTATACCGATCCCGAAGTGGCCTGGGCGGGGCTCACCGAGACCGAGGCGCAAGCCAAGGGGATCGCCTACAAGAAGGGCCTATTCCCCTGGGCGGCGAGCGGGCGCTCCTTGTCACTCGGGCGCGACGACGGCTTTACAAAACTCCTGTTCGATCCCGCAACGCACCGCATTCTGGGCGGCGGCATCGTCGGTCCGAATGCGGGAGATCTCGTGAGCGAGGTGGCCCTGGCGGTGGAGATGGGCGCCGATGCGGCCGACATCGGCCTCACGGTTCACCCCCACCCGACCCTGTCCGAGACGGTGGCGTTCGCCGCCGAGGCCTTCGAGGGCACGCTCACGGATCTTTACGTGCCGAGGAAGTAGCGAGCGGCCCTTAAAGATTCTTAAGGGTCCGCGCGGACGGGTCCGGGACGAGTGCATGTTAGAATTCGCCGCCGCCGCTAATGGGCAGCACACCACTTGCTAGGGAGATTTTTTGTGAAGAAGTCCATCGTCGCACTGGCCCTTACCACCTTCGTGCTCGGAATGAGCTTGAGCGCCGCGCCGTCGTTCGCGCAGGGCTCCGAGTCGAGCAGCTCCAGCGCCTCGACCGCCAAGCATCATCACCATGGAAAGATGAAGCACAAGAAGAAGAGCGAGAGCAGCTCCTCGTCGGGTTGATCGAGCCGGGTCTTACTGCTTTGCTCGCCTCGGCACGTGGCGCCTGGCGCCCGTGCCGGGGCTTGCGCTGAGCTCGACGCCGCCTCCCTCAAGAAGGTGCGGCGCAGCAGGATCCACTTTCACGGCGCGCGGCGCCCGCCGCCCGCCAGGCGTTCGAGCCTTTCCAGATAGCGGCGCTCGTCGGGCACACCGGCGCTTTCCTGCGCCGCGTACAGCGTTTCCGCGAGACACTCCATCATCGCGTGCTCGGCTGCGTGCGGATCCGGGCTCTGGCGCGCGAGCTCGCGATGAATCCGCGCGATCCCCGCCGGCCGGTCGGTCGCCACCTGCTCGCGCAGCGCGAGATGCATTGCGAGATGCAGGAACGGATTCACGCGGCCGTCCGCGGGCGTGAATTCGGCCGCAAGCGCCTCCTCACCGGATTCGAGCCACGCGGCGAGCTGCGGATGCTCGGCGATTACCGCGGCGATCGCCGCTTCCAGCGGCTCGAGCGGCCGCTGCTCCTTCCACTTGCGCCACGCTTCGAGGTAGACACGACGAAGCTCGCGGCGGCTCTGTCCGGCGAAGATGGGCATGCTTAGATGGGCGGCGGAGTCTTGTGCGCATACTCGCACAGATCCGCGATCACGCAGCTCGGGCAGGCGGGCCGGCGCGCCGTGCAGACGTAGCGGCCGTGCAGCAGCAGCCAGTGGTGCGCATTCTTGCGGTACGCGGGCGGCGTGCCCGCGAGCAGCCCATCCTCGACGGCTCGGGGCTTCTTGCCCCGAGCGAGCCCGGTGCGATTGGCGACGCGGAAGATGTGCGTGTCGACCGCGATCGTCGCCTCACCGTGAACAATGTTGAGGATCACGTTCGCAGTCTTGCGCCCGACGCCTGGGAGCGCCTCGAGCTGAGCGCGCTCCCTCGGCACGTCCCCGGCGTGTGCGGCGAGGATGCGCCGCGAGAGCTCGACCACGTTGTGTGCCTTGGCGTTGTAGAGCCCGAGGCTCCTCAGATACGGGCGCACCCCGTTCTCGCCGAGCGCGACGAGCGCCTGCGGGGTGTTCGCGACCGGGAAGAGCTTGCGGGTCGCTGCGTTCACACTGCGATCGGTCGTGTGCGCCGAGAGCACGACCGCGACCAGGAGCTCGAACGGCGAGCCGTGCTCGAGCTCGGTGGCGGGCTGCGGGTTCGCGGCCTCGAGGCGGCGGAAGATCGCGCGCCGGCGCTGCGGAGTCATCGCACCGGCCCGCGCGCAGGCTCCGCGCCCGGGAGGCGTGCTGCGAGCTGCGCCGCGCGCTCGCGGGCGCGGCGCTCGCCGCGCTCGAGGTGAGCGAGGTAGCGCTCGCGATTGAGCGGTGCGGCCGGCACCTCGAGCGGGGCGCCGCTCGCCGTGCGCGCCGGCACCATCACGATGCAGTCGACCGGGCACGGCGCGATGCACAGCTCGCATCCCGTGCACAGCGCATCGAGCACGGTGTGCAAGAAGCGCGGCGCGCCGACGATCGCATCGACAGGGCAGGGCGGCAGGCACTTTGCGCAGCCGACGCAGCGGTCTGCGTCGATGCGCGCGACGCGATGCGCACGCTCGCTTCCGCAGTCCGGATCGAGCGGCAGCGCTTCGCGCCCGAGGAGCCGCGCGAGCGCGGCGATCGTCGCCGCACCGCCCGGCGGGCAGCGATTGATCGACGCCTGCCCGCGGGCGATCGCCTCGGCATACGGGCGGCAGGCCGGATACCCGCAGCGTGTGCACTGCGTCTGCGGAAGGAGTGCGTCGATCTCGGCGGCGTTCGGGGTGTGCGTGGACATCGCAATGCGAGGCGTTCTCGCTCCGGGCCGCTGCCGGCTTCAGCTCACCTTCATTCCGGGCTGAGCGCCGCTGTCCGGGGAGAGCAGATAGATCCCGGGACCCTCGCCACTTGCCGCGAGCACCATTCCCTGGGACACGCCGAATTTCATCTTGCGCGGAGCCAGATTCGCCACCACGACCGTGAGCCGTCCGGCGAGCGCCCGCGGATCGTATGCGGACTTGATGCCGGCGAATACCGTGCGGGTCTCGGTGCCGAGATCGAGCGTGAGCTTCAGGAGCTTGTCGGCGC
>Ga0335074_10011858_pt1 | contig 12200 bp, 10 predicted proteins | sample Lox_Sample_23_FD_206715 | JGI IMG/M metagenome (GOLD analysis project Ga0335074, IMG submission 206715) | Soil microbial communities from Loxahatchee National Wildlife Refuge, Florida, United States - Lox_Sample_2.3 | ecosystem: Environmental > Terrestrial > Soil > Wetlands | place: USA...
GATGTCGATTTCGATCGGCTGCGCGAATTGGAGCCCGACGCCGCGCTGGGCAACGGCGGCCTGGGCCGTCTCGCCGCCTGCTACATGGACAGCCTCGCCGCGCTCGCCATCCCCGCCCATGGCTATGGCATTCGCTACGACCACGGCTTGTTCCGTCAGGTGATCCGCGACGGCTGGCAGCAGGAATTCCCGGAAAACTGGCTGTCCTTCGGCAATCCCTGGGAATTCCCCCGCCCCGACCTCAGCCACATGGTCGGCTTCGGCGGCCAGGTGGAGATGACCGGCAGCGACGGCACCTGCCGCGCGATCTGGCACCCGGCGGAGACCGTGGTCGCCGTCGCCTACGATACCCCGGTGATCGGCTGGCGCGGGAATTTCGTGAATACGCTGCGCCTGTGGTCTGCCCGCGCCCCGGACCCGCTGATGCTGGATGCGTTCAATCGCGGCGACCATGTCGGCGCGCTGGCCGCGGGTGCCCGCGCCAACGCCATTTCCCAGATCCTCTATCCCAGCGACGAGACGCCCGCGGGCCAGGAACTGCGACTGCGGCAGGAGTATTTCTTCTCCTCCGCTTCGTTGCAGAACCTGGTGTTCCGTCACCTGCGCCAGCACAACGACGTGCGCACACTGGCGCGGTTCTGCGCCATCCAGCTCAACGACACGCATCCCGCCATCGCCGTGCCGGAGCTGATGCGGCTCCTGGTGGACGTGCATGAGCTGGACTGGGACGAGGCCTGGGCGATCACACGGGAAACGTTCTGCTACACCAACCACACCCTGCTGCCGGAGGCGCTGGAAACCTGGCCGGTGCCGCTGATGGAGCGGCTGCTGCCGCGGCACATGCAGATCATCTACCAGATCAACGCGGAGCATCTGGACGGCCTGGTCGCCGCTCGCCGCCCGGATGCGCCGTCGCTCGATGCGGTGTCGCTGATCGACGAGCATTCCGGCCGTCGCGTGCGCATGGGGCACCTGGCATTCCTCGGCTCCCGGCGCGTCAACGGCGTCTCGGCGCTGCATTCCGAGCTGATGCGCCAGACGGTGTTCCAACCGATGCACACCTTGTTCCCGGACCGTATCGTCAACGTCACCAATGGCATCAGCTTCCGTCGCTGGTTGTTCGATGCCAATCCCGGTCTGACGGAGCTGCTGATCGACGCGATCGGCCCCGCGTTGCTGGACAATGCCGAGGCGCTGTCGAAGCTGGCGCCGCTCGCCGACGATGCGGGGCTGCACGAGAAGCTGCGCGCGGTGCGCCGCGCCAACAAGCAGGTGCTGGCGATGGTGGCGGCCGAACGCCTGGGCCTCGCCATTGATCCGGACGCGATGTTCGACGTGCAGGTGAAGCGCTTCCACGAATACAAGCGCCAGTTGCTGAACATCCTCCAGACCATCTGGCTGTATAACGCCATGCGCGCGCAGCCGACGCGCGACTGGGTGCCGCGGGTCAAGATCTTTGCCGGCAAGGCGGCCGCGAGTTATCGCATCGCCAAGCTGATCATCAAGCTGATCCACGACGTGGCCCGCGTGGTGAACAACGACCCCACGCTGCGCGGCCGACTGAAGGTGGTGTTCCTGCCCGACTACAATGTCAGCCTGGCGGAGGCGATCATGCCGGCCGCCGATCTGTCGGAGCAAATCTCCACCGCGGGAATGGAGGCGTCGGGCACCGGCAACATGAAGCTGGCGCTGAACGGTGCGCTGACCATCGGCACGGTCGATGGCGCCAACATCGAACTGCGCGATCGTGTCGGTGCCGAAAATATGTTCCTGTTCGGCCTGAGCGCCGAGGAAGTGCAGGACCGCCGCCGTAACGGGCCGCCGCCGCGCGAGACGATCGCGGCAAGCCATGTGTTGCAGGAAGTGCTGGATGCGATCGGCGGCGGCGTGTTCTCGCACGATGATCCGCAGCGCTACGCGCCGATCGTCGAGGGCCTGACGAGCAATGACTGGTTCATGGTGGCGGCGGATTTCGAAGCCTATGCGGCGGCGCAGTTGAGTGTGGCAACGCGCTGGCATGACCAGGCGTCGTGGTGGCGCGCGAGCGTGCTGAACACGGCAAATGTCGGCTGGTTCTCTTCCGACCGATCGATCCGGGAATACGCCGAGAATTTGTGGCGGGTGCCGGTGTAGCGGAGAGCATTCGCGATCGGCGAAGCGCGAGCCGCGTGCCCAATGGCATGGCGAGGACCGCGAGCGAAGCGTGGCGGGACGAAGCAACCTCGGTCAGGGAAGCCTCCGGACCGGCCGCGCGCCCACACAAGCGGGATCGCTGCGTCGCAACTCTCCTGGCAATGACCTCTGCCGATATCACCGCCGCGGCGCTCGCCTGTCCCTTCCCTGGACTCCCCGGTGCCGGTCCGCTAAACGCGCTGGCTTGATCGGAACGCGGGAGATCGAGCGGCCATCCGGCACGCCGATCGCATGCACCGCGGTCCCCGGGACGCACTGAAAGGACCAGGGATAGCCCATGGCGAAGAAGATCGTCGGCTACATCAAGCTGCAAATCCCCGCGGGCAAGGCGAACCCGTCGCCGCCGGTGGGACCCGCGCTCGGCCAGCGCGGCCTCAACATCATGGCCTTCGTGAAGGAGTTCAACGCGGTCACCCAGAACATGGAGCCGGGCATGCCGGTGCCGGTGGTGATCACCGCCTATGCCGACCGCACCTTCAGCTTCATCATGAAGACGCCGCCGAACACCTATTTCCTGATGAAGGCGGCAAAGCTGGACAAGGGCAGCACCGCGGCCGGCAAGACTGCGAGCATTGGCCGCATCACCCAGAGCCAGTTGCGCGAGATCGCCCAGATCAAGATGAAGGACATGAACGCCAACGACGTCGAGGGGGCGATGCGAATGCTCGCCGGTTCGGCCCGTTCGATGGGCCTTCAGGTGGTGGAGGGCTGAGCCATGGCCAAGGTAGGCAAGCGGCTGAAGGCACTGCGCACCGGCTTCGATCATGCCAAGAGCTATCCGTTGCCGGAAGCGATCAAGCTGGTGAAGCAGAACGCGCGGGCAAAATTCGACGAGACGGTGGAGATGTCGATGAATCTCGGCATCGACCCGCGGCATGCGGACCAGATGGTGCGCGGCCTGATCTCGCTGCCGAACGGCACCGGCAAGACGGTGCGTGTCGGCGTGTTCGCGCGCGGGCCGAAGGCCGAGGAAGCGCTGGCCGCCGGCGCCGATGTGGTGGGCGCCGAGGACCTGGCCGAAAAGATCCAGGGCGGCGATATCGCGTTCGACCGCTGCATCGCCACCCCGGACATGATGGGCGTGGTGGGGCGGCTGGGTAAGATCCTCGGGCCTCGGGGCCTGATGCCGAACCCGCGGCTGGGCACGGTGACGCAGGACCTGAAGGGCGCGATCGGCGCGGCGAAAGGCGGCCAGGTGGAGTTCCGCGCCGAGAAGGCGGGCATCATCCACGCCGGCATCGGCAAGGCGAGCTTCGACGAGGCGAAGCTGCTGGAGAATGCCCGCGCGCTGGCCGATGCGATCCAAAAGGCGAAGCCGGCCGGGGCCAAGGGTACCTATGTGCAGAAGGTGGCGGTGAGCTCCACGATGGGCCCGGGCGTGCGGGTGGATACCACCACGCTGGCCGGCTGATCAGTCAGCCAGCCAGGGCCCGAGCACCTGCTCTTCAGTAAAGGTCACATGCTCGGGACCGACCAGCCGTTGCTCGTCGAAGTCTGCTAATTCCAACAGCGCGAGTTCCCTCGCTCGGTGCTATGCTGCTTTGATCGCAGCGGGGATGGTTGGCCGCAGGCCTGGACTCGCCTTCAGAAGATGTTCGATCTGGTCGCGTTGTCCCGGGATTGTACGCGTCCGCCCTGCCCGCGGCTTCGACGGCTGCCCCGGTTGCCGTCCGGCGCCACGACGCTACCATGCCCCCCACAGCCAGGGGGAAACGCGATGCGCACGGCAGCTCACAGACCGCGGCAACTGCTCGCCGGCAGCCCAGGCGCCAGATCGTCAACCAGGCGGTGAACGCATAATGACCCGCCAATACTGCATCGTTCAGGACGCAGGCCATGTCCGCGTCGTGACGTTGAATCGGCCGGAGGTGCTGAACGCACTGCATGCCGACGCCAACGACGAACTCGCCGCTGTCTGGGACGAGTTCGCCGCCAATGACAACCTGTGGGTCGGCATCATCACGGGGGCCGGGGAGAGTGCATTCTCCGCCGGCAACGACCTGAAGGTACAGGCCGCCGGTCGCCGCCGCCCCAACGGGCCGAACGGTTTCGCCGGCATCACCCATCGCTTCAATCTCGACAAGCCGCTGATCGCGGCGGTGAACGGCTGGGCGATGGGCGGAGGATTCGAGACCGCGCTCGCCTGCGACATCATCATCGCCGCCGAGAATGCATTGTTCGCACTGCCGGAGCCTCGGGTGGGATTGATCGCCGGCGGCGGCGGCGTGCATCGGCTGCCGCGCATGATCCCGCGCAAGCAGGCGATGGGCATGATCCTCACTGGCCGCCGCGTGACCGCGCGCGAGGGCTACGAACTGGGTTTCGTCACCGAACTGGTGCCGCAGGGCCAGGCGCTGGAAGCCGCGAACCGCTGGGCAGCCATGATTCTGGAATGCTCGCCCAAGGCAGTGCGGGCATCGAAACAGGCGGTGTATCGCGGCCTGGACATGCCGTCGCTGGAGCAAGCGATGCGCACCGTGTTCCCGGCGCAGCAGGAAAACCTGGAAAGCCAGGACTACGTCGAAGGTCCACGTGCCTTCGCGGAGAAGCGCAGGCCGGACTGGAAGAACCGGTGAAGCGCTCCCCTGTCATTGCGAGGCGTGGAACGCCCAGGCAATTTCGGCCATCGGTCCGCATGCGTGACCGAGGTTGCTTCGGCGCCCGTGCCTCGCAATGACATCGCGCCTCGCAACGGCGCGATGCTGCGACGCGCCAAAGAACAGGAGATCGTATGTCGCTGCGAATTCATAACCTCTACTGCGATGCCAACGGTGAATCCCATTGGCGCGAGATCGACGTCGAATGGGTGGAGGAGAGCGAGGCCGGCAAGCTCTCTGCCCGTACCCCCGCCACCGGCATCATCTTCCGCCAGACTCAGGCGGAGCATGACCGGCCCTGGCATCCGGCGCCGCGGCGGCAGTACATCATCAACCTCGACGCCGGCGTGCAGCTCACCGCCAGCGACGGCGAAGCGCGGGTGATCGGAGCCGGCGAGGTGATCCTGGTCGAGGACACCACCGGCAAGGGCCACCTGTCGAAATCGGTCAACAATCAGATGCGGCACTCGATCTTCGTGCCGATCGAATAGCGGAGGAACCAGGCAATGCGGATTCATAACATCTACGTCGACGACGCCGGCGAGACCCACTGGCGCGACATCGAAGTGGAGTGGGTGGAGGAGCGCAACGGCAGCAAGCTGTCGAAGCGCCTGCCCGCCACCGGCATCATTTTCCGCGAGACCGGCGGCGATTACGACCTGAGCTGGCACCCCGCGCCACGGCGGCAATACATCATCAATCTCGATGGCGGCGTGCAGATCACCGCGAGCGACGGCGAAGCCCGCCAGATCGGTGCGGGCGAGGTGATCCTGGTCGAGGACGTGCGCGGCAAGGGCCACCTCTCCAAGTCGATCGGCGGCAAGATGCGGCATTCGATCTTCGTGCCGATCGAGTAACGCCGCGCGTTGCCTCGGCGCGCGCGGGGTGCCATGTCCGCCCCGCCGCGCCATGTTCCCGAGTCTCAAGCCGCCCCCCGACCGCCTGTATGGCCGCGCCCGTGGTCACAAGCTGCGCCCCCGGCAGGAGAAGCTGCTGGCAGTCACGCTGCCGCGTCTGACGCTGTCGCCGGCGGCGGCGGCCGATCCGCGCGGCGCGTTCCCCCGGCCGCCACGCGCGGTCTGGCTGGAAGTGGGCTTCGGCGGTGGCGAGCATGCGCTGGCACAGATTGCCGCGCATCCAGACGTCGGCCTGATCGCCTGCGAGCCGTTCGAGAACGGCATTTGCTCCCTGCTGTCCCGTCTGGTTCCCGCAGGCGAGGAAGCGTCCGCCCCGCTGCCGCCGAACCTCTTGCTCTGGCCGGATGACGCGCGGGCCCTGCTGCGCCTGCTGCCCGATGCATGCCTGGATCGCCTGTTCCTGCTGTTCCCCGATCCCTGGCCGAAGGCGCGGCACGCCAAACGCCGCTTCGTGCATCCCGCGCTGTTGCCGCTGCTCGCGCGCGTGCTGCGTCCCGGTGCGGAATGGCGCGTCGCCACCGACGATCCCACCTATCAGGCCTGGGTCGCCGAGGTGATGGCAGCGCAGGATTTGTTCCGGCTCACGCCGCCAGCCGACCAGCGCCCGGCAAGCTGGCCGCCGACGCGCTACGAGGCGAAGGCACTGCGCGAAGGCCGCAAGCCGCTGTACTGGTCGCTGCCGCGATGCTGAACGACGATAGCGGCCGTTGCGGTATGATGCCAGCACGGGCGGCCGACACCCCGACGGTTGACGCGCGAACGCGGCAGAAAGCCCGGCGGTTGACTGACGAATGACGGAGGAAGAGCCATGGCTATCCGCACCGGCGCAGCGTTTCTCGAATCCCTCCGCGACGATCGTCAGATCTGGATCGACGGAGAGCAGGTGGCGGACGTCACGCGCGATCCTCGTTTCGCCGCCGCGGCACGGACCGTCGCCGAGCTGTACGACATGCAGCACGATCCAGCGCTGCATGCCACCATGACCTACGCCTCTCCAACCGACGGCACGCCGGTCGGCCTCTCGTTCATTCTGCCTGCCTCCGTCGACGACCTGGTGCGCCGCCGGACCATGGTGAAGCTGTGGGCCGACGCCACCTGCGGCATGTTCGGCCGCAGTCCGGACTACATGAATGTCATGACGGCGGGCTATGCCGCGGCCAGCGATGCATTCGGCCACCGCGAGCGCCGCTTTGCCGACAACATCCGCAGCTATTACGAATTCGCGCGCGATACCGACGTCACGATGACGCACACGCTGGTCAACCCGCAGGTGGACCGTTCCCGCCCGGTGGAGCAACAGGAACAGGATCTGGCGGCGCGCATCGTGCGGGAGACCGATGCCGGCATCGTCATCCACGGCGCGCGCATGGTTGCCACGCTGTGCGCCTTCGCCAACGACATCATGGTGATGCCGTCCACCTTCATCACCAACAACGCGGCCGGCGAGCCGTACGCCTTCGGCTTTTGCATCCCGCTCGCCGCGCCGGGCCTGCGCTTCGTCTGCCGCCCGGCGGTGATCCACCGGCAGGCGGCGTCGCTGATGGATTTTCCCCTGTCCTCGCGGCTCGACGAAACCGACGCGGTGGCCGTGTTCGACAACGTCCTGGTGCCGTGGGAGCGCGTGTTCATCCACCGTGATCCCGAACTGTGCAACAACCTCTACGGCAACAGCACCGGCGTCTACCCGCATGTGATGCACCAGTTCGTCACCAAGAACCTGGCGAAGTCGGAGTTCATGATGGGGCTGGGCTTCGCCATCGCGAAGACCACCAATATCGACCAGCATCTGCACGTCCAGACCATGCTGGCGGAGCTGATCCAGTTCACCGAATTCAACCGCGCCTGCTTGCGTGCCTCGGAGGCGGATGCGGCGCCGAACGCGCAGGGCGTCATGACGCCGGCGCCGATGCCGCTTTGGACGGTGCGGATGATGTACGCGACGATGTTCCGCCGCGCCTGCGAGATCATCCAGACACTGGGCGCCGGCGGCCTGGTCGCGGTGCCGTCCTATGCCGAGACCGAGGGTGCGGCGTGGTCCGACATCGCCACCTATTTCCAGGCCGCCAATGCCGACTCGCGGTCGCGAATCAAGTTGTTTCGGTTGGCCTTTGATGCCGCCGTATCGTCGTTTGCCGGCCGCCAGCAGTTGTACGAGAAATATTACTCGGGCGATCCGGTCCGCCTGGCGGGCACGCTGTACCGGCTGTACGACCGGGACACCCACATGGCGCGCATCTGGTCGTTGCTGGATTCGATCGAGCAACGCATGGCGCAAGGGCAGGAGCAATCAGCCATCGGGTGACAGCGGCGCCTCACGCCGTGCCGATGGCGTGCCAGCGCACCATGCGCAGAGCGCGGCACCGCAGCAGGCGGATGCGCAGCAGCCACAGCTCCGCTTCGCTCACGAGTTGCACCGCTTCCTGGTGTGTCGGCTTGACATGCTCCATGCCGCTCACCGCCTCCCGCCAGCCTTCGACCGTCCGGCGGATGTGGCGGCGCGTCACGTCCTCGACGATGCGCACGTCGAATCCCAGCCGCCCAAGGGCGCGTGTGATGGTGAGTTCCGCGGGCAGGCAATCGATGCGTCGCCCATCCAGCCTCTGCCAGGCGGCGACGTCCGGATCCGCGGGGTTCAGTGGCTTGTCCGCGACGGTCTCCAGCAGCACCAGATGACCGAGCGGCTTCAGCCCCTGCGCCAGGGCGGCGAAGATCGGTTCCACCTGGCCTTCGCGCACCGGCTCCAGCGCCAGGCAATGATGGTAGTAGCCCCGCTCGAAGCTGGGGGCAGCCGGATCCCAGGGCGCGATCCGCACCCGCTTGGCCATCTTGGAGTGGGCGTTGCGTTCGGCTGCGGTGTCGCGCAGACAGGGGTCGGATTCGTAGCCGGTGACCCAGGTCCCCATCTGCCGGGCGACGCAGTACGGCGGCCCGCCACTGCCGGCTCCGACGATCAGCAGGCTGGACGCGGCGGACAGGCCGAGCGGCGTGACCAGGCGCAAGGTCTCCGACTCGCCGTCGGGGAACTGGAAGCCGCGGCCCCACAGGGCTTCCACGATTTCCAGCCGCGCCGGCGACCACAGCCGGCCGTCGTTGTCTGGCTCTGCGTGTCCGGCGCTCAGGGGCGATAGGACGAGCGGGGACGCCTCGATGGTCGGTGGCGCACGGGCGGGGCCGGTCGGGTGGTGAGGGTGATCGAACCCCAGCAAATGCCGTACGTCGGGCAACTTCATGGTCCATACCTCCGCACGCAGGATGGACGCTAACCGTTGACAAAGCGTTGAAACTGCCGCGGCTCAGAAGCCCAGAGCGATTCGCCAGCAGCCTCGGCGACGGCCGACCAGCACAGGGGCGCTACTCCGAAGCAGGTTCGATCTGAAAGCAGCATCGCGCCATGCGTCGCTCTGCGGTAGCGTCCGCGCGATCATCTCAGGACCACCCCATGCCCCACCCGACCCGCCTGTTGCTCTGGACCGACACGCCTGGCCCCTACATCGAGGCCATCGCCGCCGCCGGCCTCGCCGAACGCGCCGCCATCGATACGCTGCCTCGCAAGGATACGCCCACCCAGGCGCAGCGCGCCGACACCGAGGCGATGCTCGCCTGGGGCGCCCCGCCCGGCCTGTTGCCGCAAATGACCAAGCTGCGCTGGGCCCAGGCGCTGACCGCGGGAGTGGAGACCTGGCTCGCCCTGGCGGACCTGCCGCCGCACCTCACCCTGACCTGTGCCCGCGGCACCCATCGTGATTCGATGCCCGAGAACATCCTCGGTGCCCTGTTTCACCTCACCAAGCCCTATGCCGCGGTGGAGCAAGACCAGACGCAGCACCGCTGGACGCGGCGGATGGCGCTGCCGCTGAACGGCCAGACGCTCGGCATCCTTGGCCTGGGCGAAATCGGGCAGGAAGTGGCACGCCTCGCCACCGCGTTGCGCATGCGGGTGATCGGCACCAAGCGCCGCCCGGCGCCGCTGCCGAATGTCGCCGAGGTCCTCCCGACCGACCGCACCGACGAGGTGCTGGCCCGGTCCGACTATGTCCTGCTGCTGCTGCCGGCGACCGCGGAAACCGAGAACTTCATGAACACCAGCCGGTTGGCCAAGATGAAGCCCACCGCGTACCTGTTGAATTTCGGCCGCGGCCATCTGATTGCCGACACGGACCTGATCGCGGCGGTGCAACAGAAGCGAATCGCCGGGGCAGTGTTGGACGTGTTCCGCCAGGAACCGTTGCCGGCCGATCACCCATTCTGGGGCACCGACGGCATCCTGGTGCTGCCGCATATCGGCGGCGGCCATCCGACGCGGGACAAGATCGTCGCGCGTCTGTTTGTGGACAATTTGCAACGATTTCTCGACGGGCAGCCGTTGCGGGAAGTGGTAGACCGCGCGGTAGGGTATTGATGCGGCCTCTGGTCTCGTTCGCGGAGCGTCGCCACCATTACCCCTGCGACACGTCAGCATTGTCCGCTGGACTTTGCCGCCCCAGACGCGCGAAAAGGTGATCTTCCCCAATCTCTGGACAAAGCGTTCCGCCCGTCCGCCTGGGCATGCGAAGGAAAACCGAATGGAAGTGCCGTCCCGCCGCCTCCCCCGCCGCCTGCGGACCACTCTGATGGTGGGTGCCGCCTTCCTGGCCGGGGCCGCGGCTCTGCCCACCGCCGGCTGGCTCGGCCTTTCTGTCGGCATCCCCACCGCCACCGCACAGGAAGACGAGTCCCGCGGCGACACCTACCGCCTGCTCACCTTGTTCGGCGACGTGTTCGAGCGGGTGCGCGCGGAATATGTCGATCCGGTCACCGACAAGACCCTGGTCGAGAATGCCATCAACGGCATGCTGACCGGCCTCGACCCGCATAGCGGCTACATGGACGCCAAGGCGTTCCGCGACATGGAGGTGCAGACCAAGGGCGAATTCGGCGGCCTGGGCATCGAGGTCACCCAGGACAACGGCTTCATCAAGGTGATCTCGCCGATCGACGACACGCCCGCCGCCAAGGCCGGCATCAAGCCGGGCGATATCATCACCGCGATCGACGGCAAGACCGTCGAGGGCATGAGCCTCAACGACGCGGTGGACCACATGCGTGGGCCGCCCAACACCAAGATCACGCTGACCATCAAACGGCAGGGCATCGACAAGCCGATCGAGCAATCCCTGCTGCGCGAGGTCATCCATATCCAGGTGGTGAAATCGCGGATGGAGCCGGACAAGGTCGGCTATGTTCGCCTCACCCAGTTCACCGAGCAAGCCGATCCCAGCCTGCGCGCAGCGGTGCAGTCCCTGAAGCAGCAGGCCGGCGGCAAGTTGACCGCGCTGATCCTGGATCTGCGCAACAACCCCGGCGGTTTGCTCGACCAGGCGGTGGCGGTCTCGTCCGACTTCGTGGACCAGGGGGAGATCGTCTCCACCCGTGCCCGCCATCCGGAGGACAGCCAGCGCTGGGACGCCAAGGGCGAGGACATCATCCCCGACACGCCGCTGGTGGTGCTGGTGAACAACGGCTCGGCGTCGTCGTCGGAGATCGTGTCCGGCGCGTTGCAGGACCACCGCCGAGCCGTGCTCCTGGGCACCCGCACCTTTGGCAAGGGCTCGGTGCAGACGGTGATCCCCCTGCCCGGCAACGGCGCCATGCGGCTGACCACGGCGCGCTACTACACGCCCTCGGGGCGCTCGATCCAGGGCCTCGGCATCCAGCCGGACATCCACGTGATGGAGACGCGGGACGAGCAAGCCAGCTTCGGTCCGGCGCATGAGTCAGACCTGAACGGCACCATCAAGAACGAGGGCGGGACCGGGCAGGTCTCGATCCAGCCGCGCACCGACCTGCCGCCGATCGCCAAGGAGATCCCGGACAAGCCGCCGGTCGGCTTCCCGAAATTCGACCCGTCCAAGCCGGACCAGACGGACTTCCAGCTCCAGGAAGCGATCGTGCTGGCGAAGGCATTGGCGGCGCAGAAGACCGTCTCGTCCAACTAACGCGATCATGAGGCGCCCTTGCTGAGCGGCTGGCGTGGCCTCGGCGCCTTCTGGCTTGCGATACTGATCCTGCTTGGGGGTGGTGCGGCGGTGCTCCAGGCGCTGGGACCGCCGCGTTTGGCTCCACCGCGCGGCCGCGCCCCCGCGGTGCATCGACAGGCCGCGGTGGCCGTTCCCAATCCATTGCTGCCGCTCGCCTCGCAAGTACGCGACGCGCCACCCACCGATCGTCCGGGCCGCGACACGCCCGGCCCGACCGCCGACCCGGATCCCGCCCTGCTGGAACCGGGGCCGGGGAGCCCCTCCGACCTGCTGCCGCGGATCGCCGAGGACGGCCGCCGGCCCATGCAGGTCTACGCCGCCGGCTTCGATCACAGCAGCCGGCGTCCCCGCATCGGCATCGTGCTCGCCGGTATCGGACTGAACCAGGCCGACAGCATGAAGGCGATCCACGATCTGCCTGGTCCCGTTACCCTGGCAATCTCGTCCTACGCAACCAATCCCGCCCCCCTGCTGGC
>Ga0335074_10011859_pt1 | contig 12199 bp, 9 predicted proteins | sample Lox_Sample_23_FD_206715 | JGI IMG/M metagenome (GOLD analysis project Ga0335074, IMG submission 206715) | Soil microbial communities from Loxahatchee National Wildlife Refuge, Florida, United States - Lox_Sample_2.3 | ecosystem: Environmental > Terrestrial > Soil > Wetlands | place: USA: Florida...
CGCCGCATCTGCAATCGCGCGGCTTTTCCGAAGATCCCAAGGCGTTGGAGCCGGCCGTCCGCAAGGTCGAAGCAGAGCTGGAATCGCTGGCGGCCGAGAATGTCACCGATCCGGTCCGGATCGCGCACGCGGTCCGCCGCACGGTTGGCAAGTGGGTGGGAGAGACCTATCGCCGCCAGCCGATGATCGTGCCGACCGTCATCGAAATCTAACCCCCTGCAGTGACTTCCGGTCACTGCTCAGTAGGGGAAGAACAAGTCCATCGGGCTCAAGAACGAGTGAAAGTCGACCATGAGGGGAATGTCCCCGAAGGGCGTCGCCAAAGTATCTGCCAGCGTGTCCGGGCCGCCGGCTGTCGTCGGCGCGATGTCGGAGTAGAAGTTCTCAAAGCCGCCACCGATGTTGATCACGTCGTACACCGATCCGACGGGCGGTGCGCTGGTGCCTTCCGCAGGTGTGGTGACCAGGAGTTCGTAGTTCGCAAGCCCCGTCGCATTCGTTACGACATTGCTGTCGGCCTGGAACGATCCGGTGGCGGTGTCGAAGAATTCGTTCAGGTGAACGCTACTAAAAGTAGGCGGTTCCCCGGATACCCCTGTGACCGTTGAAGGTTCCGACGCATCGTGGGTGAACCCGAAGAAAGCAAACGGCTGGGCGGGATCGAGGTCCGTCGTGTCTCCGGCGAAATCGACGGTCGATGGATCCGTGGCTTGGAAGGGGAAGTACGAATACGTGGAGTTGAGGTATGCGTGCAAGTCGGTCATGAGGGGAACGTCCCCCAACGGCGTCACCAAGGTATCTGAGAGCGTGTCCGCGCCGCCCGGCGTCGTCGGCGCGATATCGGAGTAGAGATTCTCAAAGCCGTTGCCCATATTGTTGATCTCGTACACCGATCCAACCGGCGGGGCGCTCGTGCCTTGATCGGAGCTGGTGACGACGAATTCCGAGAAGCTAGGGCCTGTCGTATTCGCGAGGACGTTCTCACCGGCCTCGAACCACCCGCCCGGCAGCACGGCAGTGGGGTTGGTGTCGAAGAACACGTCCTGGTGAACGCTCTGATAGATCGGCGGAATCGCGGCGATGTCACTGACCGTTATCGGTTGCGACGCGTCCTGCTCGAACCCATAGAAACTCCCGAAGAATTGGTTGAAAAAGGCGGACGCATTGGTGATGTCGTCGACGGAGCCGACGGCCGATGGGTCTGTCGTCTGGGTCAATGGATCCGTGGCGCCGTAGAGGAAGAACGAATCAGTGGGATCCAAGAACGCGTGCAAGTTTGTCGTCAGTGGAATGTCCCCGAAGGGCGTCACCAAGGTATCTGAGAGCGTGTCCGCGCCGCCGGGCGTCGTCGGCGCGATGTCGGAGTAGAAGTTCTCAAAGCCGCCGCCGATGTTGATCACGTCGTACACCGATCCGACCGGCGGTGCACTGGTGCCTCCCTCGGAGCTGGTGACGAGCAGTTCGGCGCTGGCCGGGCCGAACGGGTCCGTGATCACCTCGTTGTCCACCTGGAACGACCCGGCCGCAAGCGTGGAAGTGGGGTCAGTGCCGAAGAATTCGGTCTGGTGAATGCTCTGATAGAAAGGCGGTTCCCCGGATACCGAATAGACCGTTGTTGGGTCCGACAGGTCGCGCTGGAACCCGAAAAACTCCTGCAAAAGTGGGTCGAAAATGGAGGAGTCGGAAGCGTCGTCGGCGAAGGCTGAGCCGATCCAGGCCATCGGAATAAACGCGGCGGCCAATAGACCACCGGCAATTACGCCCGACGTCAGCGTGATACGGCGAGAACCCATGACAGCACTCCTGGCTGAGTAAAGGGTAGTGCCCTCAGCTTGGGTAAGTTTCCGCTTCGCTGGAATCCGTGGTGACACCGGAGAGAATTTCGCCGCCTGCCGAAGCGATCGACGGCACATCACGACCGAGCACGCTGAGCGGGTGACGGTGGTCAACCAGGCCGTAGATGTCGATATGGGCGTCGTAGCCCAGCAGGCGAAGAAACTCATCAGAAAGGGTCGCGGCGACCTCTTTCGGGATTGCGAGATATTGGTTCTCTTGCTGGCGAAGCCAGGGGCAGTTGTAGTTCACGTTCAATCCGAGGCGTGGTCGTTGTGCGTGGTTGGCGCCCCCGCCGTGGAAGAGCCCGCCATTCCAGACCAGGACCGACCCCGGTTCCATCTCCGCGGTCACGGTCAAAGGATTCTCGTCCAGCTCGGTCGCGTCCTGACTGTGCGGCACGAGGCGGGTCGCGCCATTCTCGGCGGTGAACTCGTTCAGGGCCCACATGGTGTTGACGATCAGAGGCGGGTGCGGACGAGCGATCGGAAATATCACATCGTCCTGGTGAAGAAACTGAGCTGTCTCGCCGGGGTGGATCTCAATCGCGTTCACGATCGAGACTTGAGGCTGAATAAGCGTGCCGCGCAGGAGCTCTAGGACCGCTGGGTGGGCGACAAGAGGGTCGACGGCACGAGTCTTGGCAAGAATGTTGTGGACGCGCCTCGTCCGATTGCCGAAGAACTCTCCCTTTCCCCACGCTTGGCAATCCAAGAGCGGACGAAGCGCGTTGCACACTTCCTCGAGAACCAGATCCGGAAGCACTTCGCGAAGGATGACGTAGCCGTCGGTGCGGAGTTCTTCCAGCGCTTGACCATTCGACATGGGTCCCTCTTCAGGCAGCTAACGCGTTTACCCAACTGGAGCGTAACCGGCGGCGGCTGCAGGACTAGCCGGGCTGGCCATTTTCGCCTGGTTGGCCGGGTCCTCCATTGATTCCGGGCGTGCCGTCGGGCTGGCCGACCCCGGCGGTGCCGCCGTTACCGCCCGCACCGGCGGACCCGCCTTTGCCGTAGGCGCCGGGGGTGGGGGCGCTGCCGCCGTTGCCGCCCTTGCCGCCGTCACCGCCAGTGGCGCCGTTGCCGCCGTTACCGGCGCGCCCCAGGGCGGAGTCGCCGCCGGCCCCGCCGGCTCCGCCCGCACCGCCGTGCCCGCCGGCCGCGCCAGCCCCGCCGGCCTGTACTCCACTTCCGCCGTTGCCGCCGACCCCGCCGTCGGCGGCCGTCCCGGCGGCCCCTCCGTAACCGCCGTAACTGTGTACACCGGTGCTGACCGCACCGCCGTCGCCCCCGTGACCGCTGGCCCCAGCGTTGCCGCCGGTCCCGCCATTGCCGCCGACACCGCCGGCAGCGGTGGCCTGGCCGCCTTGACCGCCGGCCCCGCCGGCCGCAGCATTGCCGCCGGCCCCGCCGAGGCCGCCAATAGAGTTGTCACCGGTTGCACCGGTGGTGGCCGTGCCGCCGGCACCTCCAGTGCCGGCGGCCCCGCTGGCCCCGCCGGCCCCGCCGTTACCGCCGGTGCCGTTGATGCCGGTGGCCTGGCCGCCTTCGCCCCCGGCCCCGCCGACGGCGGCATTGCCGCCGGTGCCACCAGCACCGCCGACACTGACCGAACCCTGGACTGCCGCGCCGGCACCTCCAGTGCCGGCGGCCCCGCTGGCCCCGCCGGCCCCGCCGTTACCGCCGGTGCCGCTGGTGCCGGTGGCCTGGCCGCCTTCGCCCCCGGCCCCACCGGCGCCGGCATTGCCGCCGGTGCCACCAGCACCGCCGGTGTTGAACAACCCGTTGGCCGCCCCGCCGATACCTCCAGCGCCGCCGTCGCCGCCGGCACCGCCAATGCCACCGGCTCCGGCGGCTGTTACACCGTTCCCGCCGTCGCCGCCCGCCCCGCCAGCGCCGGCCATCCCGCCGGCACCGCCCTGACCGCCGGTTGCGCTGTGACCGGTGGCTGTCCCGCCGGCCCCGCCAGGACCGCCGTCACCGCCCTGTCCGCCGGCCGCACCGGCCACACCTGCACCAGTGGCGCTACCGCCAACCCCGCCGGCGGCGCCGGCGCCGCCCTGTCCGCCGTTGCCGCCGGCACCGGGAACGATGCCGTTACCGGCCTGTGCTCCGGCGTTGCCGCCGGTGCCGCCCGCCCCGCCGTTGCCGCCGGCCGTGCCGCCAGTCGGGGTCCCCGCCGAGGCGCCGTTAGCGCCGGGGGCTCCGCTACCGCCGTTGCCGCCGTTGCCGCCGTTGCCGACCAGCCCGCCGTTGCCGCCGGTCCCGCCGGTGCCGCCGGTGCCGCCCGGGGTGGTGGCGTTGGCGCCGTCCCCGCCGTTGCCGCCGTCGCCGCCGTTGGTGGGCGTGAGGCCGGATGAGCCGTTCCCGCCGACGAAGCCGCCGGTGCCGGTGTCTCCGCCGGGCGCGCCGCCGGTGCCGCCGGTCCCGCCGTTGCCGGGGTTACCGCCGACCCCGCCGGCGCCGCCGACACCGGTGCCGTGATCACTAAACGTGCCGGGCGCGCCGTTGCCGCCGTCACCGGGTGCGCCGCCTTCGCCGCCGGTGCCGCCGGCCCCGCCGTTCCCATTGATGCCCACGCCGCCGAAGAATGATCCCAAAGTCGATCCGGTGCCGGCGTTCCCGCCAGTCCCACCGTTGCCGCCGGCGGCGCCCTCCCCGCCGTCACCGCCGTTGCCGCCGGTGGCGCTGTCCGTGCCGCCAGGCCCGGCCTCGTCGAAGCCGTCGCCGCCGGTCCCGCCAGAGCCGCCGGTCCCGCCGACACCGCCGGTCCCGCCGTTACCGCCATCACCGATGATCGGCGAGCCAGTGCCACCGGCACCACCGTTACCACCTTCACCGGCGGCGGTTCCGTCGCCGCCGTCGGTGCCGTTGATGCTGGTGGCCGTTCCGTCGGTGCCATTGGTGCCGGCGATGCCGGCCGCGCCGACCCCGCCGACCCCACCGTTACCGCCGTTGCCGAGCGCGAGGAAACCCAGAACGTCACTGGCCTGGCCGGTGTCGCCACCGTTGCCGCCGGTGCCGGCGGCGATGCCAGCGCCGCCGGTACCACCGTCACCGCCGGTGCCGCCGTTGCCAAGCTCCTCGCCGCCGTTGCCGCCGACGCCACCGGCGGCGCCCAGCCCGCCATCACCGCCGTCGCCGCCGTTGCCCCAACCCCCGGCATCCCCGCCGGCACCGCCGACCATCCCGGGATCACCTGTCGCATCGAAGCCGTTGCCGCCATCGCCGAACCACAAGCCGCCGTTTTCGCCCACGGGGTCTGTCATCGTCCCGTCGGCGCCGTTGCAAATCAGGCCGCAAAAGTTATCGACCGCGAAAAACGGATTGATCGCGTTGTCGATCGTCTGACCGAGCGGGCTGGCGATCCAGGCTTGCAGCGCCGAATGAAACGGCAGCCAGAAGCCCTGTTGGAATAGATCAGCCAGAGTGGGATCGGCCGCTGAAGCTGACGCAGCCGGATCAAAGCTCGTCGCAAACCCACTCAAATCCGTAGCTAGCGTCGGGTCACTGCTCGCCAGGGAATTGATGATGGGGTCGAAGATCACGTCGAGCTGGTCGGCGTGGGCCGCTGGCGCAGTGGCCAGCGGCGTCAAGCCGAACGTCAAAAACGCACCGGCACTCGCACTGACACCGACCACCCGACGACCACAGCGAACCTTGCCGTTGCGTGACCCACGATTCCGTTTCGTGTATAGATCGGCCATCGTCCTGCCTTCCACCCGAGGTCAACAGCGGGGGCGGACGATCCCAGTGGCGTTAGGTTAGTCCTCACGAGCCGGTTATTAATCCATATCCGCAAATTCCAGCATTAGCGCCCAAATCCCGTAGTGGCCGGTGCGGGGCGCGGCTACCAGTGAAAGGCCGGCGCGCTCGGCATCGTCGCCGCGGGGTTCGCCGTGGAGGGGCGCCTGCCGGTGAGCCCGCGCGCGGTGCGCAGCGCGACCGCCATGATCGTGTTGGTCGGGTTGGAGCCGCCGGAGGTCGCGAACACGCTGCCGTCGGCGCAGAACACGTTGTCCATCTGGTGCATTCGTCCATTCCCGTCGACAACGCTCGTCATCGGGTTCACGCCCATCTGCATTCCGCCCATGGTGTGCAAGCCGGTCGGTGGTGCGGTGCCGCTCAGGGAATTGGCGGTGCTCTGAGCTACGGCGGCGTAGAGCTGTGCGCCGGATGCCCCGCACATCGTGGAAAGCAGCGGTATGAAGAAGCTTTGCGAGACCTGCTCGAACTTTCCGATCTTGTAGGTGACCCGGGGCGCCGGCTGCCCATTGAGGTCTTTGATTGTGGGGTCGAGAGTGACGTTGTTTGTCAGGTACGGCATGTCGGTGGCAAAACAGTCGACGCCGGCGAGCCGGTCGCGCAGCAGTGATTCGCGCATCAACTCCTTGAACGTGCTGCCGAAGAACTGCACACCCGGTATCAGCCCCAGGATCTGCTGGTAGAACTTGCCCTCCGCGATCGGGTCCTGGCTGCCGCCGAGCTCGCATAGGCCGGCACGGATGTAGGGCAGCCCGGCCAGCCGGGCGCAGAGTCGCGCTCCGGGGAAGTCGGGATCGTTGAAGTCGAACACGCACTGCGTGCACGAGCGACCGCGGTAGGCGTGCACTCGCTGGTTGAGGAAGATAGCGAAGCCGTCGTAGAAGTTTTGAAACATGATCCGTTTGCCGATGCGGGCGTAGGGATCGGGCAAGTTGGACAGCAGCGCCAAACGCGGCGTCAGGACCGCGGAGCAGGACAGCACCACCACGTCGGCGCTCTCCCCGCCGGGATTGCCCTGCGGGTCGAGATAGCTGACGCCGGTGGCTCGGCGGCCGGTGTAGTTGACCTGGGTGACGGTCGTCTGTGGCCGCAACTGCGCCCGCCCGGTGTGCAGCGCGCGCCGCAGCATGATGAGGTTGACCGGCTTGGCGGAGATCGGACACCCGTAGCCCGAGCAGAACCCGCAGTTGTTGCATGCCGGGCAGCCGTTGTACTCGGCCGAATTGGCCGCCATCGGGAAGTAAAACGGATGCAGCCCAACGCGTTTGGCGCCCGCAGCGAGAAGCATCGAAGAGCGCATCTGCGCGCCTGGCGGCATCTGGTAGGGCTTGGATTGCGGCTGGTGCTTCTGGACGAATGCCGGTATCGACGCGACATCGCCTTGCACTCCGATGATCGTCTCCACCTCGTCGTAGTACGGTGCGAGCTCGCTGTACTCGAACGGCCAATCCGCCATGTCCGCGCCGGGCACCGGGCCGAGTAGCGACAGTCCCTTGAAGTCGATGTCCCACATCCGGGTGACCTTCACGTCCGAGTGTGGGAATGCGCCACCGACCTGGTTGGGCAGGTCGTTGACGTCGCCGACGTAGGTGCTTGCCGCGTTTTGGCTGGCCATTTGGCGAAACGTGCGCGGGTAGGCCAGCGGGTCCGGCTGCTCGAAATAGCGGTACTGCGACTTGAGCTCGTCGTTGGAGAACACCGTCGGGAACGGCCCCTGCCCTTCGATGTTGTTGTAGTAGCTCGGTCCCATCTCGAAGATCACGACGTCCCAGCCGGCCTCGGCGAGTTCCATTGCCATCACCGACCCGCCCGGGCCCGAGCCGACGATGATCGCTTTAGGCATTGACGCCGCCTTTTCCGCCCATCTTGGCGACGGCCTGCGCCCAGCCTCCGCGAACCAGTAAACCGATGATCCCAGTCGTCGCCGCCATGTCGCCTGCGGCACCCTCGACCTCGGCATCGGTGTAGCCCCGCGGCTGGATGTCCCCTGGCCACTTGATGTCCTGCCAACCGACCAGGTTCGCGTTGCCGCCGTATTCCGGCACGGAGTACATCCCCTCGATGGTGTGACCGAACAGCAACTGGGTGAAGGTCACTGCCTGACCGGTTGTCAGGATGCTGTCCTGTTTCGCCGTCGATATCGTGGTGAAGTCGCCGCCGGCCAGCTGGTCGAGCAGCGCGATGCCGTTGGTGTACTGGGTGCGGAGACTCGCGATCCGCTGTTGCCACGCGTAGTTCTGGGCGCGGTCGAGCGGGACGAAGTTGGCCATGAAGTCCTCGGTGCCACCGGCGCGGTTACTCCACGGCCCGCCTGCGTGCACCTTGGCCGGCGAAAAGGAAAACGCCGACAGCATGATGTCCAGGTAGCGGACCACGTTTGCCTCGTGCGCCCCCGGGGTGGTTTCCTGCGAGCTGTCTTGCGGCCCGGGGACCAGGCGGCGGGTGGCGGCGTCGAGCACCGCGGCCTGGTGCTCAGAGAGGTACAGCAGCGGCGCGTCGGCGGACGCGGCCGGAACGACGCGACCGAGCACGGCGGCCACCGGTATGAGTGTTAGCCCGCCAAGGACCGTGCGCCGGGTCACCGGCGCCGACGAGCCGAGTGCTTCGGCGGCCTCGTCGCTGGCCACGCGCAGAGTATGACGTGGATTCGCGACCGACCAAGGGATGCCCGCGTCCGGCGTGTCGGATTAGCTATCCAGTCTCGCGGTAACGGTCCGCGGCGTTGTGCCGAGCATTTTCCGTCGGGGCATAGATCGAATCGACGATGTCATCGAACAACAGACTGGCGAATGGCGTGACCTGAGCGTGCGACACGATGAGGCCTTGTTGCAGTCGCAGCACCGCGGTGAAGTCGCCGCCGGCCAGCTGGTCGAGCAGCGCGATGCCGTTGCTGTACTGGTCGCGCAGGTCGGCAACCCGCACTCGACGCGCGGAGGTCTGAGTGTCGATCAGCGACAGCAGCCGGTCTATGTATGCAACGACAAGCAGTGGCGGCGCGGGCATTAGGTGCAGAGTGGCCGCTGCGAGCACGGCGGCTTGGTGCGACGACAGGAATCGGTATGCCGGTTCGGGTGAACCGTCCGGCAATATGCCCGGTAAGCGGACAGCTTCGTCGCTGGCCACGCCCTGAGTATGACGCTGTTACAGAGCTGACCTGCGGATGCGGGCGTTGCGGCGTGTCGCTCCGGATTAGCTAGATTTTCTCCGCGTAGGCCGACCACTCCACCTGTGATGCGGTCAGGTCGCGGCCGGCCGGCTCGACGTATCGCTGCACGATCTCCTCCGGCCCGAGCTGCTCCACCAGCCGCCAGCCGTGCCCGTCCAGAAACGCCGCAACCTCCTCGGGCAGTAGCCCGAAACGCCACAGCTGCTGGCGCTGGCGAAACCTGCGGTACAGCTGCTTGGCGCCGTAAAAGTTGACGCCGTCGATGAAATCCCGCCGGACATAGCTGAACACCAGACGGCTGCCGGGCGCGGCCGGTCGCATGCTGTCGAGTGTTGCGTGCACGGCATCGGCGGTCAGGTACTGCGTCACCGCTTCCCAGACGAAGAAGGTGCGGTAGTCGGTGCGGTAACCGTGCTCGGCCAACACGGTGAGCACGTCGTCGCGCTCAAGGTCCAACGACACCAACCGAACCGAGCTCGGCATCTTGCCCAGGACCCGTCGCACGGCTGCCGCCTTGCGCTGGATGTTGACCTGCTGATCGACTTCGAAGATCGGGATGTCACTTTTTCGCGCCAATCGGTAAGCGAGAGTGTCCAATCCGGCGCCCAGGATCACGACCGCGTCGATGTCATCGAGCGCTGCGGCGACCTTGTCGGCGACATAGCGCTTGCGGCAGGTCATGTTGGCCCACAGCCCGGGACCGTCGCGTTCCATCGCCGCCATCATCAGACGTCGCATCAGCTTCGGCGGTGTCGCGGTGACCAGCCACCGGGTCGGCGCCGGCAAAAAACGCGCCGCCAGGTCGTCGTCGACCAACCGCCGGTCCGGTGGTTCGGTCTGCTCCATGGCAGCCAGCATCATTGGGCCGAAAGCGGTCTGCGCCGCGGGGTTTCGTGGCATAGCCGCTATTTGTTCAAAAAGCCCGCATCGACCGGCAGGGTGACACCGGTGACGTAGCGGGCCTGATCCGACACCAACCATGCCACCGCGTTGGCGATGTCTTCGGCTTGCAGGACCTCCACCGGCATGGCGTTGCCCATGGCTCCCGGCGTGTCCGTCGCGGCGGCCATCTTGGCCAGCCACTCCCGGGTGAACTCGTTGTTGATCATCGGCGTCTCGACACCGGAAGGATGGATCGAGTTGACCCGGATATTCTGTCTTGCAAGCAGATTCGCATATATGCGCATCAGGCCGACCACGCCGTGCTTGGCGGCGGCGTAGCCGACGGAGCCGGCGTCCGGGCTGCCGACACCGGCCAGCCCGGCAGACGAGCTGATCAGCACGATCGATCCGCCGGTGTCTTGCTTGACCATGGTCGGTATGGCGACCTTGATGGTGTTGTAAACACCGGTGAGGTTGACGTCGATGACGTCATGCCAGCCGTCATCACCGGATTGCATCGGAGCGATGCCGGCGTTGGCCACGACGATGTCGAGGCGGCCAAACTCGTCCAGCCCGGCTTGCAGGGCAGAGGACAGTGATTTGCGGTCGCGGACGTCGCCACGAGCGGCCACGATGCGAGCGCCGGTGTCCTGGACCAGTTTGACGGTGGCCGCCAGATCGTCCTCGGTGGCCAGTGGGTACGGGACGCTGGCGATCTGGTCGCACAGGTCGACGGCGATGATGTCCGCGCCGTCGGTGGCCAGCCGCACGGCGTGCGCGCGTCCCTGGCCGCGCGCAGCGCCGGTGATGAAGGCGACTTTTCCTTTTAGCGGCCCGTCCATCAGGCGCGTAGCTGGCCCTTGCCGGGGTCGCCGGCCGGAACGGGCTGCAACGTCTTGATGTCGGGGGCTCCGGCCAGGTGCTCGCCCGCGGCGCTGAACATCTTTCCGATTGCCGGCGCGGTGCTGTGGGTCTTGAGCGCGTCCTCGTCGGCCCACTGTTCGACGAAGACGAAGGTGTCGCCGGATTGGTGCAGCGAGTACAGCTGGCAACCCGGCTCGTCGTGCACGTCTTTGACCGCGGTCGTGAGGATCTCGCGCACGGTGTCGACGGATTCGGGCTTGACGGTCAAGGTGGCGACAACGACGACGGGCATGCGGGGCCTCCTGGGAGCTTTGGGGTGACGGCTGTCACCCTACCCAGCTGCTTTCGTGACCAAGCCGCGACATCGCGCTAACCAGTGTGGCGGATGGTGCAGATGGTGCATTTGCGATTAGGCTTGCCTGCATGGCTAGCAAGACTGTCGCCCGGTCCGGCACCAGAACAAGCAGGTCAAAGGCCGGTTCGCGGGGCGGATCCCGTTCGGCGCAGCCCCGCCGCAGACCGGTCAAGCCGCCGCGCAGGCCCGCCAGGCGCCGCGATCACTCGCTGGTCACCAGCGCCGGGCTGACCTGCGGACGGGCTGTCCGCGCGACCTGGCTGATGCTGGCCAAGGGGACCGGCAGCACGGCGCGGTCGGTCGGCCGGGCCCGCGACATCGACCCGGGGCACCGCCGAGACGGGATTGCCCTGGCTCTGCTGGGTCTGGCCGTCGTCGTCGCCGCCAGCTCCTGGTTCGATGCCGCCCGTCCGGTCGGCGCCTGGGTCGACTCGGTGCTGCGGATCTTCATCGGCTCGGCGGTCGTGCTGCTGCCGCTGGTCACCGCGGCCGTGGCAGTGCTGCTGATGCGCACCGAGCCCAATCCGGAGGCGCGGCCGCGGCTGGTTTTGGGTGCGGCGATGGTCGCGCTGCCGGTGCTGGGCCTTTGGCATTTGTGGGCCGGCTCGCCGGACAGCCCGGTCGGGCGCGCACACGCAGCGGGATTCATCGGGTTCGCGATCGGGGGACCGCTGTCGGAGGGGTTGACCGCGTGGATTTGCGCACCGCTGCTGTTCATCGGCGCGCTGTTCGGAGTGCTGTTGTTGAGCGGCACCACGATCCGTGAGGTGCCCGACACGCTGCGATCGCTGTTCGGCACCCGGATGTTCGATTACCGCGAAACCGAGAGCGATCCCTACGACGACCCGGCCATGGAAAGTAGCGTGGCCGAAGACTTTTCCGACGGTTATTACGACGACCCATCGGCCTACGGCGACGACGAAGCGCAGGCGTGGCCTTCTCCCGTCGACGCTGACGACAGCCCGACGGTGCCGGAGCCCGCCGTCGCGCGCAGCCGTCGTCGTGGCGGCAAATCCGCCGGCAAGCAGGACACCGTGGTGGTCGACCGGGTCGTCGAGGGGCCCTACACGCTGCCGCCGCTCAGCCTGCTGGTGGCCGGCGATCCACCCAAGCGACGCAGCGCCGCCAATGATCATATGGCCGAGGCGATTACATCGGTGCTACAACAGTTCAAGGTCGACGCTGCGGTCACCGGCTGCACCCGCGGACCGACGGTCACCCGCTACGAGGTGGAGCTGGGCCCCGGCGTCAAGGTGGAGAAAATCACCGCGCTGCAGAAGAACATCGCCTATGCGGTGGCCACCGAGAGCGTCCGGATGCTGGCGCCGATCCCGG
>Ga0335074_10011860_pt1 | contig 12199 bp, 8 predicted proteins | sample Lox_Sample_23_FD_206715 | JGI IMG/M metagenome (GOLD analysis project Ga0335074, IMG submission 206715) | Soil microbial communities from Loxahatchee National Wildlife Refuge, Florida, United States - Lox_Sample_2.3 | ecosystem: Environmental > Terrestrial > Soil > Wetlands | place: USA: Florida...
ATCCCAGCGCCGGTCGGCACCATGCCGGATACATGGATTGCCGCTCAGTGCCCGCTTTGCGGCGAGAAGAGAAGCTATCTTCCAACGGAAGTCTTTCAGGGCAAACTCTCGTACAAGCTCGGCCCCAGGCCGGTGCGATTTATGGTGCCGTGATGGGTGAAATGAAGCGAGCTATTGCCCGGGAGCGGGAGGCTTGGGCGGAGAAGATGCAAGAGCAGACGCGAATGAGATCGACTCTCGTCATCGCCGCCGCGATTATCGCGGCAGTTCGATTGGCCCGCGACGCTGACATCAGCCAGCCGTCTCCAAGGCTCACGGCCGTTGTCAATGAGAGCGTCAGCTTAGCGAGGATGATTTTGGACCGGGTGGGAGGACAATAGGTGTAGCTTTCGCTTTTGCGCGAGAAGTAGCACCAAGAATTCATTCCTTGGCCAACCTTGCCCGATCACTGAAATTCGCCGCTAGTGTGTTTCACTTTGCTTGGTTGCGATCCTCGGCCCTTTCTTGTTCATGCTCCAGCATTCGCTGGATCTGGTCTTCCGAGAAACGGAGCCAGCGCCCCTTTTTGGGATGCACCATTCTGCGGATGGTCGCGTAGTCCATCTTGTCGATGTCTTCTTCGTCATGCGGTTGAAGCTCCGGCGAATCCGTCTGGCGATTGATTTCTTCGACGATTCGCTTGTCTTCCTCAGGATCGCGGGGGCCCTTGGGGGCAGCCGCGATTTCGCGCCAGCGCGGAAGGTATTTGTCCCACAGCCTAGTAGTTAAGAACGTTGCTGCGTCTTCGGGCGGATGCGCCGCAAAATGGATCAGGCCGGTTTTCAAAATCTCTTCCGGGAGTGTTTCATAATGATCCACCAATTTCGCCAAGTCCTCCTTGAGCTCAATCCCGTTGACAAAGGTCTGCTCCAGAGAGAGAAACAGCGGCACAATCTGGACATGGAAGTTGTCCTTGGAGCTGAACACGGAACAGAACGGCAAGTAATACAGGTAGGCAAGATCGACTTGGTGACTGGGCTTCACGTTGCGGAGCAGCTGGGTCGGCAGCACGAGACAGAAGAAGAGGTTAATGGTGAGCATGAAGACGAAATACGGCAAGTGTTCGCGGATCGGCGGCCTGCGCTTCCCGATCCAAGTATTCACCACGTACTCCACGGTTTCCGGTGCCCCCAAGAGATCCAATCCGAAGCGGATCAGCCATTCCGGATCCATGTTGTCGATGATGGTATCGGCCATCTGTCTGGCATCGGCCAGAGATTTCGGTTTCCGCCAGTGACCCAGTTCGCTCAGTACCTGCCTGGCCATCGTGTCCGGATCGTTGGCGTTCAGCGCCCGACGCCATTGCCTTGCGATTTGCCGCTCGAGATCAAGGAATTCTCGCTTGCCCCAACGACTTAACGCCTCCTCTTCGGGACTCGGTTCGAAGACTACTCCCTTTTTGTCTCCCAGCTGAACCCTGCGTCCGCCCGCGAGAACTACCCGGCCATGCACCGATTTCAAATCAAAGTGGCCTGCCAGCTCGCCCCGGAGGATTGTCGCATGGTGCAGATTGGGGTAGGACTGTGACTCGGGCGTCCGCGCAGCCAGCGATCCCACTAGCTGCTCCGGGGTGCTCCTGCTACGGATCGCTTTTTCGAGATCCGCCAGGCACTCGACAAAAAAGAGCGGCGTGATGTTCGACATATAGAAGTTGTCGAGCATCACCGCCTCGTCGAGGTTCAGGCTTTCGAGCGAGGACTTGTCGAAGATCAGGAAGGGTCCCAATGGCATCGATAGGATTCTAGGCTCTTGAGATGGGCACGTTCCAGCGGTCGGTGCGCCGCATGTGGCCTCGAGTTCTCAGAAGGTTCTGCCCCGTGGTGTTGCGGGCAATGTCAGATATGGTTCTGTCAGCGGAAAGAGTGCAACGATCAACACGAGAAGCACCCGTGGCCCCCTTAGGAACCGATTCGCGTTCTTTGTATCTCTCGTTTCTCGGAGCAGTGGGTGTTCCGGTTTCGCCCACGTGGGTGACCGCTGGCCGTGCGGCAGATGGGCGTTTCCGTTCCGACAGCCTCTAGCGAGCGGCGAAATTGCACCGAGCCCTCGCGTTGGGTCATTTCCTGAACTTTGGCGGCACCTCGCCGGTGAGAATCACTTCGACGTCCACGTTGCAAATATGACCGGGGGGATCGACTCTCTCTTCGTAGTCGATCTTGAACCGGCGCGCCTCGTCCAAGGTCGGAAAGCTGTGAGAGTCGAGCAGCTCCGTCGTGTCCTCGTCGCGGCAAACGACCCAGTAGAGGACGACGCCTGGTGGTTTTTTCCTGCGTGCCGGCATGAACCAATTTTAGAGGTTTGCGTTCCGATATGGCAGACGCCTGAGCTTACCGCGTTGGTAATTGAGCAATGAGGGCTATGTATTCGCTGAGTTTTCGCAGAGCAGCACCATATCCCAAGTCGCGCAGAAGTTGATTCAGCAGGTCCGCGACCAACGAATCCAATTTCTCTGTCCGAGTGTGAAAGTTGGATGTAACGAAACAGCTCACTTCGCGCTTCGCTGAGGAACTCGGAGGTTTAGGCACAATCTCCGTCCATCGGACGGCGGGCGATTGTCGGTTCCCTGAGGTATGGCGTATGAACGGCAGTTCACCTCGTTCCTGGTACAGTTCTCCACCACCGGGATCGGCGGAGACATAAACTGCTGTGTCGCCGAGATAACCTAACTTCGCTAGAAGCAGGTGAGCCGTCTTGAGCGCCGCGAGCAGCTCGATGGCAAGATCAGATAAACTCCAGAGAGGACCACCGGGCGGATACTCTTCCGCCAGAAGCGTTGCGTAGCCAAACTCCGCATGGTCCGTCAGCACCCACTTCGACTGGAGGTCGCGCTGGACGTGCGCATAGTCGATGCGGACGAAGCTACGGTCGCGCACCATCTCTTCGGACGAATCCCAGGTGGAATCGCCCAGAAATGAGTCCTGGGGGAATGTCTTGAAGACAAGATCGCGAAAGGTCAACTCCGCGTCGTAATCGAGTGCCACCCTGCAGGTCCGTTCGGGAATCACCCATAGGCGCACGAAAGAAGGCGCGGCAATGCGCTGCGATGGCGCTGGCTCTCCCTCACCTCCATCCGCCTTACGAGCCTTGGTGATAGGAAGAAGATTCACGAGACGGCTTTGATCGAGATATCGGGCGGACGAGTGCTCTGCGTCTCGCTCCCGCTGAATGAGATTCCTCAACTCCGCAGCTCGCGCGGGAATCGCCTGGTCTTCGTTGCGCACGTATACGGGCGAGTCCTTCGTGGTTAGGAAATGGATTCTGCTGCTAGGTCGAACTCTGATAACGGCCAAGCGACGATCAGGCTGGCTCGGCAGCATGCATTCAGCGATTTCGAAATCCGGAGTCGGCGAGATGCTTGCGGCGACCGAACTGGCAAGCCGCGTCTTCAGCTCTCCCTTTGAATTCTCACCCACCAGGTCCTTTGCCCGTCCATCATTCTCAGAGACACCAATCACAATGATTCCGCCGAATGTGTTCGCGAAGGCGGCAACCACCCGCAGCGACTTCTCGCTCCATTTCTCCTTGAAATCGACGGTGTAGCCTTCCGGCGTTCGATCATTCGGCGGGAGGTTTTGGCGCGTGAATTCTGCGATGCTAGCATAGAGGTCGGAATCCGTAAGTCGAGAGTAATCGACGCTGAACAGGTCCACGGTCATGCGCCAGAGTTTAGCACCGGCGAGTGGCTCACGGTGGTGATCAATGAGAGGGTTAGTCTAGCGAGAATGATATTAGACCGGCTGGGATGGTAGCCAGCCACAGAAGACCTGCCCTGTTTGCTCGCGATCAGGATCCTTCGCTACACCCTGCTTGAACCCTTCTCTCTGTTGGACCGCCTGAATGTTGTCCGGATGATCCCCTCCACGCTCCGCCCATACCGCGTGGATGGATGTGGTCGGGGACCAACGTCGCCGTAATCGGTGAACTTCTCCTTGCAGAGGGTGCAGATGCCCTTCTGGGCTACGATCCTTCGGTCAAGGAGATTTCGCATCTCGGCATTGGAGCGAAGTTCCCGGTAGCCCCGAGGATGGAGCGGGTCGTCTATGCAACGAACGCCCATTTGGCGCTGGCGCCTTTCCCTTGATAGTGCTTCTCTTCCGCAGCACGAGAGGGAGTGGTGGATTGGGCAGAGCTGTTTCCGGCGGAGTCTCATTGGGCCTCCTGATGGGCAGAGGTCAATTGTGAATTTTGAAGGTGTCAGGGTTTTGAAGGCCGGGGCATCACTTCATGGAGAGTTTTTCCGGCGCACTCCCTGCACACCGATCGGCGCACGGTCTTAAAGCACTCACCCCCATTGGGTCACGGCTGGCTGATGCCGGATCGGCGCCCCTCTGAGGCTCCCCAATAGGCCTCGACCTGAAGCCCAAGCTGTGCGATGCATTGGGTCGATTGATGAGGGCCGGTTGCTCTTGATAACAGATTTTATGGAGCCTAATATCCGACAATGAATTCGGCTACAGCGCCGGTCTGTCAAAGCCCGGCTACTCACGGCCACCGAGTTCGAACGCCTCGGCAAGATTCACACGAGTGCCCGAGAATCATCAAGAATCACGGTAACTGAATGATGTAATGCGGCCTGTTGACCGCCTTATCAAACTTCCTCTGGATGGCATCTGCATCTGCTCTTCCCAACCTCAACAACTTCACTGTATCGCCTTGGACGTTGGATTCATCGAAACCATTCGACAACTCGATCCCGATCAGGTTCGTAATCAGAGATCGGTCATGAATGTCGGGCCAGACATAGATGGCTACTTTAATCCCAGCGTGCACTAGATGCGCAGACCAGTTGTCCCTAAACCGCTTTTCGAGATCGGCCTTTCCGTCGCCCGTAAAGATTATGCGCTTAGGCCCTGAACCCTCATAACATGCCCGATGAACTTCAAGAAGCGCTGGCGGATCACGTCTGGCCGCGAGTAACAGCTGGATAAAATTACCGTATCGCGGTTGTGATGGGTCTAAGTGCGGATCTATGAACATCAATGAATTCGCGTTTGGAAGAACCAGTCTCAGGGCGTCCATGAATGCGTTTATTTTTCTCGGCACCTGTCTGCTTGGCGAGCGCCCCTGCCACCATGCACTGTTCGTCGCACGCTCTACTGAACACACAGTCGGGCACGAGGAGTGATTAGCTGCAACCGCATTTGATGAAATGATTGCGGCGACAGATTCGAGCTGGCTTGATGCGACAGCTTCGTCGCACCATTGATCGTCATCTTGCGGGTCTGGAACAGCAGATGGCCGGAACCTTCTGAGCCGGCTTTGCGCCGCCAGCTTCCTGAACAATTCCTTACCCCTTAGATGCCAACGTCCTTCGGTTTGGCCTATATGAGCCGACCAGGCCCCATCTCTCAAGTCGCGCACGAGCACCTCAGTAAGGAGTGGTTCGCGAATGTACCGCAAGTGAATGTCGCAGGCATCCTGCGAGCTATATAGCGCTCCATCGAACACGTCAGGAGTAAGAGCCACCTCGTTTAGCATGATTAAGGTATGACCTCCCGCAGTCCTTCTTCAAAGAATCCACCCGGCCATGCCTTGACCAACTCCCCACGATCGTTCAGTGACATCTCGCGAACCACGCTTCCCTCTGGCAATGGCTCGACGTAGAGAACCGCAACATCGTCTGCTTTAATTGGAGGCATGCCTGCAGGTAGCTTTCCATCGTATGTCTCACGTAGACGACGCATCACCCTGAGAATTAGGTGTTCGCTATGGGTCTCGAGAATGAACGTGTTCTCCCGCACGCCCAAGGCAGATTCAATGAAAACATCTGCCAACTCGGATTGAAGTGCGGGGTGAAGATGAATTTCGGGCTGCTCCATCGCCAGGATCTTTCCTTGCGATCCGTAGGCCATCACGAGGATTGGGAGGACCTGCGAGATGCCGATGCCAACGTCCCGATGGCTGACAGTTGCGTTCGTGCGTTGATCGATCAGTGCGAGTTCGTGAATGGTCTCCGACTCAGAGGAGTTCAATGCCTTTAGTAGCTCTTCCGTGCGAGCGTCGCTGAAGTCCTCTCCCAAGCGGCTGTAAAGATCATTCTGCTTTTCGCTCAACTCCTGGCTCATCGAGTCATGTTGAGTTTCAAGTTCCTTGACCTTTGAAGAAGCCGTTAGCATTACTTCTGCCAGTGCGTTCTTCTTTTCTTCGTCTCCCTCAGCGTCAATTGCAGCTTTGATCGTGTCCCGGAGCGTTCTTGCAGAGTCGAGCTCTTCCTCCAATTCCTGAATTTCACTCGTGAGTACATCTACTTCGGATTGAAGTTCTCCTGTCTCTGACTCGCGACTCTCCTTCCATGTCTCAAAATCCTCTAGTGCTGAGGCGACCGGTGCTTGCAGGTCGTCCGTGTCCTTGAAGGAGCGAACGACAAGTCGATACCGGGTTTTTAACTTCTTAGCGCCGAGCCAGTTGTTTACTGCTCTGCGGACGGCCTCATCTCGCCGCACGACGTCCCAGGCGTAGCCGCCGCCCGCGTACCAGTTCGCATCTTCATTTTCCGCGAATGCTAGGTGGCGGGGAGGGAAAGAGCGCAGCGGCCCGAGATATTGCAACTGCGCGAGTTCATCTGCAAGCGCATCCGACAGGCCTTTGATGAGGTCATTAAGAATGCGCGGAAGCAGGAAGCTGATGGCCTGCGCAATATCTTCTTTCCGGTTTCCTCTGCTCACCGGGAAGAGCATGCTCGCCGGCGTAAGTTCCGAAGATTCCGCCTTGGGCAACTCCACCGACGCGGGGAAGAACTGTTCCACGCGCACAATCAACTGCGGTAGCAGGACCGCAATCGCCTCGCTTGCGACTTCGAAGTCCTCCGGGCGCATCTGTTCCGAAGTGGTCTGGTTCTCAACAATAGCTCCGAGAACCTGCCGGAATACGGCGTGTTCGGTAGCCAGGCGATCCACACGCAGCGCCGTGCTCTGGCCGTCAGTTTTAGCAGCTGCCGGGCGCCAGCTCATCCTCAGGAGTTCCACACCATCCCCAGCGATTTCGATTGAATCCACCCGGGGCTCTGCGCCCGACCTGGGACGCTCTTCCTTGTCAAGTTCGATTCCCAGCGCGATGGAGAGCGATATGGTTTCGACCGGGGCGAGCAACTCTGCAAGCCGCCGGTCCTTTACCGGGTCTAATTCGGCGACTTTCAGTTCTGCGCCCCATTCCATGCGCCGGTTCAGTTGGCCACGGAAGATGTACTGGCGGAAACCTCCGAGATCGATAGCCGAGCCGCCGATATCGGTATGGTGGACATCGAGGCGCGAGCGCCCGCGCTTTTCGCGGCCAAACTGGGCCTCGTGGGCCAAGGCCAGGCTGTGAATGAAGCTAGACTTTCCGGCGCTGTTGGGGCCAAAGACCAGCGTAATGGGCTTGAGCGGAATCCGCTGCGTCGCGGAGAAGGCTTTGAAGTTTCCGACGCGGAGCGCTTGGAGTCGTCTGTTCATACCTCTGCCTCCTGGGGCATTGGCAAATTCAGTTGGCGCGCTTGACCTTCCATCTCGGCCAGTAGTTCCTTCAAGTGCGCTTCACGCCACGTGGCGGTGAGTTGGCCGGAAAAGGCGCGTTGCAAAAGAAGCGAGAAGAGCGCTTCCAGTTTGGCGGAGGCCTCGGCTGCCGGAATTGCATGCCGTATTGCTCGCAGCTTCTCAACAAAATTCTTTTGAAGGTCCAGCGGTGGCCTGTAGAGAGGCAATGAGCGCAGTTCAGTTGTATTGATATTGGCTTGGCCAATCGCTCCACGCGCGGTAGCGCGCAGGACGCGTTTCATAAAGGCTGAATTCATGTAGGCCCACAAGAACTCAGGCTCCGCCTGCTCCCTGTCCACACGCACACGGATGAAATAGGAAGCCAGGACTGCATCCAGGTCCACATCCCACAAGCCAGTCTTGCCGACCAGATCAATGCTGTTCGTGCGGTTGAAAAGAAGATCGCCCTTCTCAATGCGGTATTTGGCGGCTTCCTCTGCGGGGAGATTGATGAACTTCAGGTCATGGAGGTCTAGGTTTCCCGCGTAATCCACGTTACCCATGCGGATCAGCGGAAGTCCGGTTCCATCCTCAGATGCTTTGGTGCTTGTTCCGTAGTCGGTGGCCTTCAGAACCTGGCCAACCGTCGTTGGTGTCCACCGCTTTGGATTCGTAGCCGGATCACCGAACATGTTGAGAAATAGCGCGGGCAGGATGCGCGCAGCCTTGACGTTGGCATCACGGCTCAGTCGACGCAACCGGTCTGCTTCCTCTAGGAGTTCAACAATACGCTGCTGCTCTCGTGGAGGAGGCAGGGGAATTTCTAATGAAGCGTATTCGGCTCCATTAACGTTCGGCTGAGCGGCAACGCGCTTCTTGTTTTCAATCCAGGCCCAGTATTCAGACGTCTGGAAGTAGTAGGAAAGGAAGGTGGAAAAGACAAAACGCGGATTCGGCCTGAATCTAATCAGGTACCCTGCAAACGCACATTGGCCATCTTCACTTCTATACCGATATGTCTTGCCTACTGTGGCTCCTGTTCGGGCCAGGAGCAAATCGCCTTCGGCAAGGACGTAATCTGCAAGATCATCGCCTTCCGGTTCCGCAATAGAGTCAGGACGAAGCTGGCCGTACTCATCTATATCGGTAATTCGGACATAGCGCACCTCTCGACCTGAAGGAACAACCGCCTTTACGTTGGCCCCGTATTGAGGGCCGAGCACGGACAGGCTTTTTAGCGATACCCTAGGCCACTTCATTTCGCTAACTCCGTCATCAATGCTTCCAATCCCTCAACGACCTGGCGATAATCGTTCAATACCTCCGCAACAAGTTCCTTGGGGTCTTCGTTGCTCGTTTTCTCCGCGATGCGCGGCTTCCATTGCCCGGCCCCAAGGTTATACTCGGCATCGGCCAACTTCTGCCGGGTGGTCCACCAGCAGGAAGGCTCCTCAGCCCCGTGGGGCAGCAGGGTTTTTGCTTCGAGGCCCGGAGGCGTTGTAAAGCCGCTGGCCTTGTAGCTCTTCCAGTGTTCGAGCAGGTCGGGAATATCGTTCTTCTCCGGCGTTTCCACACGCCCGCCGCCCGAGATTTTGTCCGGGTCGTAGCCGTCGTTGCGCACCTCATAGAACCAGACCCAGTTGACCCGCTTAGCCGACTCCGAGGCGGGCCTGCGGAAGACCAGTACGGCAGTCTTGACGCCCGCATACGGCTTAAAGACACCGGCGGGCAAGCTGACGACCGCCAACAAGTCAAAGTCATCCAGCAGCTTTTTGCGCAGATCGACGTGCGCGCCCGTAGAGCCAAAGAGCAGTCCCTCAGGAACGACAACTGCGCAGCGGCCACCCGGCGCGAGATGCTGCATCATCAGCGAGAGGAAGAGGAGTTCGCTCTTCTTGCTGTTGGTTGGCAGGTCGGCGCGGATGGAGTCTTTGGGCAACTGCCCAGCAAAGGGCGGATTGGCAACGATGACCTTGTAGCGGCGGCGGAGATCGTCTTCCGAGAGTCCGCCCAGATCGGAGAGCGAATTGGCGCGCTTGAGGCTGGCGTGGCGGATACCATGCAGCACCAGGTTCATCATGCTGATCCGCACCATCTGCCGGGAAACATCAGTGCCGAAGATGGACGATTCCAGTACGCCCCACTCGGGAATCTTTTCGCCGGCGCCTTTGCGATAGGTTTGCAGGCGCGGCATTTCGCTCTTGAGTTCGGCAAGCGTCTTCGCTTTTTTGTCCAGCCAATCCTCACCGTAGATGGGGTATTCGCTGACATGGTCCGAGTACTTGGCCAGCAGGTAATCGATGGCGTCAATGAGGAATCCTGCCGTCCCGCAAGCAGGGTCATAGATCGTGTCGCCAAGATCAGGGTCCACCATCTCAATCATGAAAGCCCGAATCTGCCGCGGCGTGCGGAACTGGCCGTTGAGGGCGCTGGAGCCGAGGTGCGTGAGCAGGTACTCAAAGATGTCGCCTTTGACGTCCGGGCCGAGTTTGCGCAGTTCAAAGCCATCCAATTCGTCGATGACCTGTTTGAGCACATTGGGATCGACGATTTCAAGCACAGCGTCGCGGAAGTATTCGGCAACCTCCGGCTCGTCTTTGGCCAAGGAAGCCATATAAGGGAAGACCTCATCGCGGATGAAGTCGCGCAATTCAGTACCGCTTTTGAAACGCCAGTTCGACCAGCGATAGCGCTCCGACTGCGCAGGGTAAAGGGGTTTCGCATTGCCGTTCGTGGAACCGAGCCGGGCGCGCAGTTCCCGATCGGACTCCTCCTCGTCAAGCAGCTTAAGAAAGATGAGGTAGGAGATTTGCTCGATGTATGTGACAGGGTTGGTGACCCCGCCAGCCCAGAGGGTGTCGGTGATCTGGTCGAGCTTGTGGCGTAGTTGCTGGTTCATCGGTTTCCTTTACTGCAAGTGCGATCCGTCAGGCGGCCAGGACGGATTGGTTGATCTCTTCCATGACGGCGCGCAGACCCTGCTCACCAAATAGCTCGATGCCGATGCTGGCGGCATTGAGGATGGAAAGCGGCGGGGCAAAGAGGTCGTCAATGGAGACCTTGCCCTTGACTACGCCCCGATTCTTGATGAGCGAGAGGTATTGCGCCTGCTCCGGCGTCAGGTTCTTGGCAACTAGCCAGGCGCGGAAGTTCTCTTCCACGCGCTCTTCTCGGCTCTTGATCCTGACCAGCCCGAGCGCCGCTTTGATGAAGTCCACGAGGTTGCCGCCAGGGTTGCGATAGGCCCGACGCAAGTTGTCCTCGTTGAAATAGTGTTGTGGCTGGTTCAAGTGCTGGGCAAGCTGATCTTCTTCCTGCTCGCTCAGCGATTCGCCGGCCTTGATTTTGGCAATGATCGGGTCGGCAGTCGCGCCCTGGGTGACTGCCTTCTCCCACTCGGTCACGTAGTCGCGCTTGTCAACGCGCTCGCCGTCGGGGCCGACTTCAATGTAGTGAACCGCGTCGAGCCATTCATCCTCAAGGCCAAGCTCAACCAGTTCGCGCGGATCCATGCCACGCGGAGGCTTCGGCCTAGTGGCGTAGCCGCCGCCGCTGCCGGAGAAGATGTCGGTGTCCGAGTCGTTGAAATACTCGTGGTTGCGGAAAAAGTCATAGATGATGAACTTCTCTTTGCCGATATGGGGAGCGGTTCGAGTGCCGCGTCCACGCATCTGCTGGTAAAGGATGGGGCTGCGCACACGGCGGCACATGACCAGGTGCAGAACTTCGCGGCAGTCAAACCCGGTATCCAGCATCCCAACACTGACGGCTACCGCAGGCTGTTCCTCCTGCTTGAAGCGCCGAATGAGGTCGTCGGCGTTCGTCACGTCCGAGGTGATCACTTCCGCATATCGACCCTTGTATTCAGGGTGCAGCTCATTCAGGTACAGTGCCAGCCTAGCTGCATGGTGTTTCGAAATGGCAAAGACAACCGCCTTGCCGGGACCGACCTTCTGTCCGGGAGCAAGCTCCTTGTAATTCTGCCAGGCCAGCCGGTCAAACTCTTTCATCATCAGCCGATTGCTTGCCTCATTCGTCCACTTCCGCTCGAACTCGGCTGGATCGTAGTGCTCCTCGTCCACATCGGCGCCCTCAGACACCAGCGTGGTAATGCCAGACGCAAACTTGTAAGGGACAAGGAACTGCTCTTCAAAGGCCTTTTGAATTGGGTAGGAGAAATCCGGCGTATTGTCTTTGCAGTGGTAGAACTGAAACGTGTTCCGCTCAATATAGACGGCCGGGGTTGCCGTGAGGCCAATGTGCAGAGCGTCGAAATGCGATAGGGCGGTCTGCCAGACACCGTAGATTGAACGGTGGCACTCGTCCATCACAACAACATCGAAATACCCACTGGTGAACTCCTGATACCTTCCGATCATGGTTTGCAGCAAGCACACGCTGATCTGCTTTTCCTGCCGCACCATTCCAGGCTTCAGCCAATAGCTGGAATAGCCCGGAAGCAAGTCCTGGATGGCTTCGATGGCTTGCTTAGCAAGTTGATCCCGATCCACGAGGAAGAGGATTCGTTCTACCTGATTGGCCTGCACAAGCCTCTTAAGGTACAGCCCGATTAAATCGGTTTTGCCACAGCCGGTAGGCAGTTCGATAAGGAACCGGCGCTTGCCCAGCTCCACCGTGCGATCGAGCGCCCTCATTGCCTCCTGCTGATATGGGCGTACGAGCCGGGTTTCACCCTGGCGAATATAGGT
>Ga0335074_10011862_pt1 | contig 12199 bp, 11 predicted proteins | sample Lox_Sample_23_FD_206715 | JGI IMG/M metagenome (GOLD analysis project Ga0335074, IMG submission 206715) | Soil microbial communities from Loxahatchee National Wildlife Refuge, Florida, United States - Lox_Sample_2.3 | ecosystem: Environmental > Terrestrial > Soil > Wetlands | place: USA...
GAACCAGTCGTCTTCGAGCCCGCGGTCGAGTGCGAGCTCGAGCGCGCCGAGGAACGTCGCGACCAGCGTGAAGCCGATGAGGTCGAACCGGCCCGATTGCCGCCGCCATTCCTGGCGCTCTGCGGCGGCGGATGCGGGCTCGCGCAGAATCGCGGAGACCGCCACCGTCATGAACACGCCGACCGGGACGTTGATCAGGAAGCACCAGGTCCAGGCGACATTGTCCGCGAGCCACCCGCCGAGCGTCGGCCCGACGACTGGCGCCACCACCACCGCAACACCGAACAGGGCGAAGCCCTGGGCGCGCTTCTCCGGCGGGAAGGCGTCGGCCAGGATCGACTGCGCAACCGGCACCATGCCACCGCCGGCGAAGCCCTGCAGCAGGCGGAACAGAAGGATCGAATCGAGGCTCGCCGACAGCCCGCACATCAGCGAGCTGACCGTGAACAGCACCAGGCAGATGAGGAAGAACCTCTTCCGTCCGAGGCGATTGGCGAGGAAGCTGGTGGCCGTGACGATGATGGCGTTGGCGACCAGATACGTCGTCACCACCCAGGATGCCTCGTCCTCGCTCACTCCCAGGCCACCGGCGATATAGGGCAGCACGACGTTCGCGATGGTGGAGTCGAGCGTCTCCATGAACGAGGCGCCCGCCACCAGGACGGCGATCAGCCACGGATTGGTGGCGGTGTCGCGAGAAGCGGGAATGGCCCCGGCATGCGCCCCGTCAGCGCTCATAGCACCCTCGCCAACCGCTCGATCAGGGACGGACCGGGATCGACGCGCACGGTCGGTTCGGCCGACATGCCCGGACCCAGCGCGACATCGGTTGGCGGGTTGTCGAGCAGGATCTTGACAGGCACGCGCTGCACGATCTTGACGTAGTTGCCGGTCGCGTTCTCGGCCGGCAGCAGCGAGAAGGCAGTGCCGGAGCCGGGCTGCACGCTCGCGACATGGCCAAGCACGGCGTGCTCGGGATAGGCGTCGATACGCAGGGTCACCGGCTGCCCGGGCCGAATGCGGTCGAGCTGGTTTTCCTTGAAATTGGCGACGACCCATATGTCGTCCGGCACGAACATGGCCAGATCGGTGCCGACGGATGCGTATTGGCCGACCGCGGCCGAGAGCTGGACGATGCGCCCGGGTTGGGCGGCGGTCACCGTCGCATAGGAAAGATTGAGCCTGGCCTGATCGCGTTGGGCGATCGCCTGCTGCAGGTTCGCGTCCGCACTGTCGCGTTGCGCCTTCAGCACGGCAAGCTGGCGCACCGTGGCGACCAGTGTCGCCTCCGCGGCCTTCACGCTCGCCTGTTGCTGCAGGCGCTGCGACAGCCATTGCTGGGCACTCTGAACCGTGCCCGCGCCGGTCCGGGCCAGATCCTGATAGCGCGCCGCCTGCTGCTGATCGAATGTCAGGCCGGCCTGTGCCTGCCCGATCTGCCACTGGTTCTGCGCCACCTGGGCCTGCTGCACGCCGATCTGGGCATCGATGTTCTCGATGCTGGCGTTTGCGGCGGCGACCTCGCCTTCGGCTTTCGCGAGCGCAATGCGGTAGTCGCGATCGTCGATCCGGGCAATCACCTCGCCGGCCGTAACGTGCTCGTTGTCGGTGACCGGAACCGCGGTGAGATAGCCGGACACTTTCGGCGCGACGGCGAACTGCCGCGCCGCGATGAAGGCGTCGTCGGTCGTCTCGTAGTGCCTGGCGTTGTCCCAGTAGAGATAGCTCGCACCGGCCACCGGCACGAGCAGCAAAGCCGCGAGGGACGCGCGCAGGGCACGCCGGGATTTGTTCCGGCGCGTCGTGCCGTCACCGCGCGTCCCCGCGTCCCGGCCCGGCTCGCTGAGTGGGCGGGCGGGCCGTTGCTTGGTCTCCGGCGGGACGTCCCGCGGGAGCGGGCGTTTCACCTCGTTGCCGTGTTCGGCGCGCAGCCGTCCGGACTGCGGCGCCAGCCCGTCGTCGCTGGGAGGGAATTCAGCGGTCTGATCGCGCTCGACAAGCATGGCGCCCTCCTCATCTGTTAGGAGCCATACTGAATAAGTTAGTTTCCTGACAATCTCCAGCCCAACTCACGAAGTCGTGATCGGCAGCCGCGAACCTGCAAGGCCTGGATTGCCCGAGAGATTGATCGCCATATGGTCAGGAGGCATACTAATAGCGTCAGCCTTCGTGCCGAGTGACCGGAGATACCCATGCCGCCCCGAGCGTCCCACCGTCTTCCACCGGGACCGCCGCCAGCGGTCGTGGAAGCATTGCGCAAGCAGCTCCCGGCGCGGGATCTTCAGGCACTGGGTGTGGTGATCGGCCTGCGCACGGCTGCCCAGCAGGTGGAGAATGCCGTCACGCAATGGATGGCAGGCACGGTGGGGTCGCCCGCACGATTTCAGATCCTGGCCCTGCTCTGGGCCTCTGAGACGACCGGTGTTCCGCACAAGGACATCGTCGCGGCGCTCGGCGTCACGCGCGCCACCGTGTCCGGATTGATGGCGGCGCTGCAGCGCGAGGGCCTGGCGACATCGTCCGTGGACAGCGAGGATCGCCGGAATCTGATTGCGAACCTGACGGCCAAAGGCCGGGCGATCATGGAAAAAGCCGTCGCCGCCAACGCGGCCCGGCTGCGCTCCGCCCTGGCGCCGCTATCGGCGGATGACCTGAAGACAGTCTCCCTGCTTTTGCAGCGCATCCGGCAGGGTTTCGCGGCAAGCAGCGGCAGGAACGACCAGCCGCGCCCAAGGCCGAAAGCGCGGTAGTCTGATCGGACGCCGCTTTCCCAATCGGATGCATTGGGACGAGGCAGCATCGGTCTCTCGTCGGCCTCGGACGAAGCTTTCCTCGGGCGACGCCTGAGCACGTGCGCCGGTTGGACGGGGACGCCACCGCAGCTCCTGCCGCGAGACCCGTTGTCTCCGCGCGTGCCGTGTCAGGCCACCTTCATCGCGTGCTCGGACGACGGGTCGGTCGCCGTCGGATACCATCACGTGGCGTCGACTCGAGGCTGCACGGCGCTTCCTGGTCAAGTCGGGCGAGGTCGAGATGGTTTGGCAGATCGTCACCGGGTTGGGCCTCGACGAACTCGGCCGATTTCCGCGGCGATATCGCGAGCACTCCGGCGAGAGCCCGTCGGTGACCTTGGCGTGGCCTGCCGACACAGGGATAAAGCGGGGGGCGCACGGATGAGACCCCCGAGCCGGACTCAATTGTGCGACCGGAATGCCGGCGCGCAGGTCACCAGCCCGGCCACTTTTCGCCTCGGCATCCTTTGCGACAATCGCCTTCGGAGCCCCAGCACATGCTTCACTGCGCCGCCCGCATCGACAGCCGGTTGAGCAGCAGCGCTGCCACGATCACCAGCCCGTAGACGATGTCGCGCACCCCGGCGGAGAGATTGACCACCGCCAGGATCGTCGTCAGCACGGTCAGGAAGAACGCGCCGATGATCGTGCCGCCATAGCCGCCGCTGCCGCCGAAGATCGATGTGCCGCCCAGCACCACGGCGGCGATCGCCGGCAGCACGAACTGATCGCCCATGCCGAGGAAGCTCGCGCCCGAAAATCCGGCATAGAGAACGCCGGTCAGCGCCGCCGCCAGGCCGCTGCACAAATAGGCCGCCGTGATCACGCGCTCGTTGCGGATGCCCGACAGGCGGCTGACCAGCGGATTCTCGCCCACCCCCAGCAGCTTGCGACCACCGCGCCCGAGCCGCAGCGCCACGATCACCACCGCCGCCAGCGCCGCCCAGGCCAGCACCAGCACCGGCACCGGTCCGGCGTAGCCGGTTGCCAGCGTCTTGATCACCGGCGGCGTGCCGCCGGTCGGCGTGCCGTTGGTGTAGAGCAGGGTCAGCCCCTGCATGATGTTGTTCATCCCGAGCGTCATGACGATCGGCGAGATGCCGAGCCGGGCGATGCCAAGTCCGTTCGCCAGGCCCGCGACGAAACCGACCGCGAGTGCGGCCGCGAGCGCCGGCACCAGCATCGACGTGGCGCCGCCGCTCACCGCCGTGAACACGCAGCCCGCGCCGGTGACCACCCAGGCGATCGAGAGATCGATCCCGCCGGTCAGGATGACCAGCGTCTCGCCGATCGCGACGACGCCGAGAAATCCCGCCAGCTCGGCGATGCGCATGACATTGCCGAGCGAGACGAAGCCCGGGATCAGCAGGTCGCAGCCGAGGAACATCAGCGCGATCACGACGAGGCTCGTCGCCGGTGCGACCAGCCCCGCGCCGAGCCCGAGCACGCCGCTGCGGCCCGGTCGCGTCTCGGCCGGCACGTCGCTCATGCGGGAACCGCCCGCCACACCCAGCTGCGCAGCGCCGCCGCCGCCACCACGGCGATCAGGATCACGCCGTTGATCAGGCTCTGATAGAAGTCGGACAGGTTGGCGAAGTACAGCAAGCTGCCGATGATGTTCAGGGTCAGCGCCCCCATCACCACGCCGACCGGCGAGCCGCGTCCGCCGATCAGCGGCACGCCGCCCAGCACGACGGCGGCGATCGAGGGCAGGATGTAGCTGTCGCCGATGATCGGCGAGCCGGCCGAGGTCGCGATCGCGGAATAAAGGCCGCCCAATGCGGCAAGCGTGCCGGCCAGCGCGTAGGCCGCGAAGCGCTGGCGCCGCACGCGCACGCCGCTCGCCTCCGCCGCGCCCGCATCGCCGCCGATCGCGCGCAGGTGCAGGCCGAGCCGCGTGCTCATCACCCAGGCGCCGAACAGCGCGGTCGCGATCAGCAGCAGGATCGGCACCGGCACTACGACCGTCGCCGCCGTCAGCGCCATCTGCAGCCCGGCGGGGATCGTGCCGCCCGGCGTCGCCAGCACGACGAGACTGACTCCCTGCCAGACCGACATCGTCGCCAGCGTCACGATCACCGGCGAGAGATCGAGCCAGGCGACCAGCAGCCCGTTGCCGATCCCCGCCGCGACGCCGCCCGCGATCGCCGCCGCGATCGCCGGCACCGCCCCATACGGGAACAGCACCGCGGCGAGGCAACTGCTCACGCTCATGACGGGCCCGAGCGACAGGTCGATGCCGCGCACCAGGATGACGAAATACTGGCCGAGCCCGACCAGCGCCAGCGGCAGCACGTTCGCCGCCAGGTTCTGCGCGTCGAACAGGCTGTAGCGCCCGCCCTTCAGCGCGATCACCACCGCCAGCAGCACCAGGAACATCGCGGTCGGGCCGGTCGCCTCTGACCGGCGGATCGCCTCAACCAGGCGCACCTTCCGCCTCCCGCCCGATCGCCGCGTCGACGATCGCCGCCGCGGTCACCTCCGCGCCGTGCAACTGCCGCCGGATGCTTCCCTCGACCAGGACCAGCACCGTGTCCGCCAGGCCCACCAGCTCCGTCGTGTCGGTCGAATAGAGGATGATCCCCGTGCCCGCCGCCGCGGCCTCGCGGATGATCGCATAGATCTCCTGCTTGGTGCCGATATCGACGCCGCGCGTCACGTCATCGAGCAGCAGCAGCGCGGGCCGGGTCAGCAGCCATTTCTGCAGCAGTACCTTCTGCTGGTTGCCGCCGCTCAGCGACCGGACCGGCGCGCCTGGGCCGGCGGTGCGAATGCGCAGCCTGGCGATCGCATCGGCGACGATCCCCCGCTCGTGCCCGCGCCGGATCAGGCCGGCCGGCGCCGGCAGCCGGTCGAGCAGCGCATACGTCATGTTGAAGCCGATGCTTTTGTCCAGGAACAGCCCCTCGGCCTTGCGCTCCTGCGGTACATAGGCAATCCCCGCGGCGATTGCCTGGTCCGGACGATGCGGCCGCATCGCCTGACCGCGCAGCACGATCCGTCCGCCGTCCAGGCGGTGCGCCGCGAACAGCGCCCGCATCAACTCGCTCTGCCCCTGGCCGACGAGCCCGCCCAGTCCGAGCACTTCCCCGGCCGCCAGCGAGAACGACACGCCCCGCAGCACCGCGCTGCGCAGCCCCTCCACGCTCAGCAGCGTCTCCCGGCGCGGCGCGGCGCGCGACGGATACGCATCGCCGAGTCCATGCCCGGTCATCAGCTCGACCGCCTGCTCCTGCGGCAGTGCCGCCGCCTCCGCGATGTGCACCAGTGCGCCGTTGCGCATCACCGCGACGCGATCACAGAAAGTCGTTATCTCCTCCCACCGATGCGAGATGAACAGCACGATCTTGCCCTGCGCCCGCAGCCGCTGCACCAGCCGCACCAGCCAGCGCACTTCGCCCTCGCCCAGCGCCGATGTTGCCTCGTCCAGCAGCAGCACCCGCGGATCGCGATGCACCGCACGCACGATCTCCAGCATCTGCCGCCGGCCGAGCGGCAGGTCGCCGACGCGATCGTCGGAGCGAATCTCGAGCTCATAGCGGCTCAGGATCTCGGTCGCGGCCTGGCGCGCCGCGCGGCGTCGGATGCTGCGCCACGGACGTTGCGGCGCGTCGAGCAGCAGCAGATTTTCGGCGACGGTCAGATTGTCGATCAGTGCCAGTTCCTGGAACACGCTGTCGACGCCGCGCGCCAGCGCCTCGCGCGGACTGGCGACACGCAGCGCCGCACCGTCCAGCAGCATCTGCCCGGAGTCGGGGGTCACGACACCGGCTAGCATCTTGATCACCGTCGACTTGCCGGCACCGTTCTCGCCGACCAGGCCGAGCACACTCGCGGGCAGGGCGTCGAAACTGACGTCGCGGACGGCATGGGTGGCACCGAACCACTTGTCGAGGTCCTGCACGCGCAGCATCGTGGTGGGTGAGTCCTTTCAGGAAGGAAGGCCAGAGCTCCGCCCTGGACCCGCTGGGGCCTGAGGCCCCAGACCCCCATCACTTAAGTGAAGGATTGCAAAGGCGAGCCTTTGCCGGGGGTCCAGGGGGCAGAGCCCCCTGGCCTTTCTTCTCTTCTAACTCCCAAGTGCCTCCTTCATCGTCAGGCTGATGCCGGACCCGGGAATCTCGATGTCATCGTAAACGGTCGCGGGCAAATCAGGAAAGACATTGACGCCCGGCTTGAGTTCCTCCGTCCGGAGCGTGGGAATGCCGACGATGATGTCCTTCTCTTTGGGCGGATTACCATCCAGAATGTCGACCGCGACCTTCAGCGCATAGGCGCCGAGCGTCGGCGGATCGCCGACCGAGATCCCCTTCAGCCCCTGGTCCTTGTATTTGAGCATCGCGCCGCGCCAGCCGTTCGAGCCCTCGCCGGTCATCGGCACGAACGGATGATGCAGGTTCAGGAACGCCTGCGTCGCGCCGTACGCCCCTGCCTGGTTGATCACGCCCTCGACCTCGGGATGCGCGGTCAGCGCCTTGGTCATCTCCGCCTGCGTCACGTTCTCGTCCCAGCGGCCGTAGATCTCGGCGATGATGTGAATATCCGGATACTTGTGGAAGACGTTCATCACCCCTTTGTACTCGGCCTGGTCGCCCTCGAAGCCGGGCACGCCGCGATTGACGATCACCTTTCCCTTGCCGCCCAGCGTGTCGACCAGCCACTGCGCCTGGATCTCGCCGAACTTCACGAAATCAACGTGCACCTTGTACGCGCTCGGCGCCGACACGGCGTGGTCGAAATCGACCACCACGATGCCGCGCTGCGTCGCCTGCGCGATCACCGGGTTCAGCCCCGACTCAGAAGCCGGGTTGACCAGGATCGCGTCGACACCGCGGGATATCATGTCGTCGATCGCCGCAATCTGCCGCTGCACGTCGGTGCCCGAGCTGGTTACCGACAGAATGACGTCGTTCGCATGATATTTCGCAGCATAGGCCTTGGTCAGATTGACCATCTCGACCCGCCACTGGTTGCCGATATAGGAGTTGCTGAGCGCGATATGGTACGGCTTGGTCGCTGCCGCGGCGCGGCGCGGACCGGTGGTCGCGGCGACGCCGGCGGTTGCGGCGGCGAGCCCGGCGGTGCGGATCAGGCCCCGTCGGGAAACGGCGTGTCGTGCTGGCATTGCTTTCATCCTCCCTGTCGCCTCAAGCAGCTCGGACCGTCACTGCGGTGCCGGGCATGGGTCGTTCTGCGTCGCCGGACGGACCAGCGGGCGCAGCCGTTCGCGTGATCGGTCGATGTGCTGGCGCATTGTCAGCGCCGCGGCCCTGGCCTCCTGCCGTTCCAGCGCCGCCAGGATGGCCCGATGATCGGCCAGCGCCTCCGGCGCGTCGATCACTCCGCGGCTCGCGTACAGCCGTGACAATTGGACATGGCTGTGCAGGCGCTCGATCGCATCGGCGATGAAGGGGTTGCCGGCGCCGGCAGCGATGATTGCATGGAAGCGCGCATCCTCGCTGGAGAACCGCCCGTACTGCCGATAGTCGCCGCCGAAGCCGGCCTGTTCCATCCCACCGAGCGTCTGGCGCAACGCCGCGATGTCGGTGGGCGTCAGCCGCGCCGCCGCCTCGCCGGCAGCGAACGGTTCCAGCCGCAGCCGGGCCGCATAGAGATGCTCGAAGGACTCGGCCGCCAGCATCGGGGTGGTCCAGTAGCGGCCATGCGCCCGCTTGGCCACCAGCCCATCTCCCTCCAGATGCGCCAGCGCTTCACGTACTGGTGTGTGTGAGACACCGAGCGCCAGGGCGAGCGCGTCGATCGACACGCGCGCGTCGGGGGCCAGAACGCCGTCGATAACCATGCCCTTCAGCACGTCGTATGCGCCCTCGGCGAGACCTTGGCGCTGGATCGGAGTTCGGCTGATGACATCTCGCTGGACCAGCGCCGCTCCTCCGCATCCGAGCGATGTCACGAGTGGCTGGACGCCCGGCAGACGAACAAGCCCAACCTCTCCCTATACCCTATAGGATACCTGGTAGCGGTCAAGCCACCCCCGATATTTCCGCCGGCGCGTTGCATCGGAATGGGCGCGGGAGACGAAGCTGCGGCGGGTGTCGGCTGCACCCCGCTCAGCCTGTCGCCGCGGCGGGACGCACGCCCAGAATATGGGCGATGGCATAGGTCAGGTCCGGGCGGTTCAGCGTGTAGAAATGAAACTCGTCGATGCCGTTGGCCTGCAGCAGCCGCACCTGCTCGGCCGCGGCCACCGCCGCGACCATGCGCCGCGTCTCCGCGTCCTGATCCAGCCCTTCGAACAACGTGGCCAGCCACTCGGGGATGCTGGCACCGCATTGTGCGCTGAACCGCGCCGCCTGGGCGAAGTTGGAGACCGGCATGATGCCCGGGACGATCGGCGCCGTGATCCCGGCTGCAAGACAGCGATCGAGGAAGCGCAGGAAGAGCCCCGGCTCGAAGAAATACTGCGTGATCGCGCGCGTCGCCCCGGCATCGAGCTTGCGCTTGAGATTGTCGAGATCCACCTCCGGGCTCGCCGCCTCCGGGTGGGTCTCGGGATAGGCGGCAACCGAGATCTCGAATTCGGCGACACGCCGCAGCCCGGCGACGAGATCGGCGGCGTAGGCGTAACCGTCCGGGTGCGGCGCGTAGCGCGTCCCCGGCGGCGGGTCGCCGCGCAGGGCCACGATGTGCCGCACGCCGGCTGCCCGATAGCGTTGCGCCACCTGGTCGACCTCGGCCCGGGTGGCGCCGACACAGGTCAGATGCGCAGCCGGCACCAGGCTGCTCTCCCGCACCAGCCGCTCCACCGTCTCATGCGTGCGCGCCTGGGTGCTGCCGCCGGCGCCATAGGTGACGGAGACGAAGCGCGGCTGCAGCGGCTCCAGCCGGCGGATGCAGGTCCAGAGCTGTGCCTCGAGCGCCGCGTTCTTCGGCGGGAAGAATTCGAAGGAGAGCGCCGGCGGCGGCCGGTCGACCTCCCGGGCCGGCAGGCCGGTCAGGCGTGGGCCGGTCAGCCAGCGTTCCAGCGTGGCGAGCCCTGGCGCCGGCGGCGGCTGCTTCGGATCGATCATGGCGGCACCGTCATGGCCGAGGATGCCCCCGGGATGCAAGCCGTCTCGCGGCGCCATCGACCCGCGACCGGGGCCAGGATCACGTCCGGCGGCTCTTTGCCAAAGAGTTGATATCCGGGGCAAAACATGCCCTATGCTAGACACGCTTCTGCTCCGCTGCTGAATTGGCGGCGGAAACCCTTTTGGCTGCCTGCACTTCCTCCCACCCCCGGGCGGCCCCCGCGGCAGTCCGGCAAATCGAGGGCACGCGATGTCCCGGCTCCGCGCCACGCTGCTGCTGTCCGCGCTGCTCGCGCTGGCCGCCTGTGCCAAGCGGCCGCCCGCCAGCGATCCGGACGCGTTGCAGGAATACGAGCAGACCAACGATCCGCTGGAACCGACCAACCGGGTCTTCTACGCAATCAACAACGGCCTCGACACCGTGCTGATGCGCCCGCTGGCCGTCACCTACAAGACCGTGTTCCCGGAAGTCGTCCGCGGCCACCTCCACAACCTGCTGGCCAACCTGTCGAGCCCGGTGCTGTTCGCCAACGACGTTCTCGAGGCCAAGTCGCGTCGGGCCGGCGATACCTTCATGCGCTTCGTAATCAACACGACGGTCGGGGTCGGCGGAATATTCGACGTTGCCAGCGGCTGGGGCTACCCGTCGCACGACGCCGATGGCGGCATCACCCTGGCGGTCTGGGGACTGCCGAACGGGCCCTATCTGTTCCTGCCGTTCCTGGGTCCGTCCAGTCCGCGCGACGTGACCGGCTTTGGCGCCGACATCGCCCTCGATCCGTTCAACTATGCTTCACATCACGGCTGGTCGACGTTCAATTGGACCCGCTTCGGGGTTTCAGCAGTTGACGCGCGCGCCCGGGTGCTGAATGAGACCGACCAGATCAAGCAGCAGGCGCTCGATCCCTACGCCACCTTCCGCAGCCTCTATCGGCAGCACCGTCAGTCGCAGATCGAGGCGGTGGAGTCCGACAATCGTCACACCATACCCAACTGGTTCAGTTCCCGCTGAGGTTCCATGCTGACGCGACGCACTCTCCTGGCTCTGTCCGGCTTCGCCCTGATCGCGGCCGGAAGTGGATGGCTGTCCGAGGCCCGGGCACAAAGCCTCTCTCCGGCAACCGCCCAGCAGTTCGTCCAGCAGACCGGCGACCAGCTCGTCTCGATCGTCAACGGTCCCGGCAGCACGGAGCAGAAGAAGGCCGAGCTGCAAGCGGTGATCAACCGCTCCGTCGACGTCACCGGCGTCGCACGGTTCTGCCTCGGCTCCGCGCTCCGTCGCGCCACACCGCAACAGCTCTCCGAATACATCCAGCTGTTCCACGAAGTGCTGATGAACAACATTACGGGCAAGCTCGGCGAATACAGGGGGGTGCGATTCGCCGTCGGGCGCGCCGAACCACGCGCCGTCGGCGTCGAGGTGCATACGGTGGTGAATCGGCCGGAGAACGCGCCGGCCAACGTCGACTGGATCGTGCAGGATGTCGGCGGATCGCCGAAGATCGTCGACGTCGTTGCCGAGGGAACCAGCCTGCGCATTACTCAGCGCAGCGACTACGCCAGCTACCTGGCACGCAACGGCTTCAGCGTGCAGGCACTGATCGATGCGATGAAGCGTCAGCTTCAGGGCTGATCGCCTGGCTCAGGCGGCCCGCGGGGCCGCCCTGATCCGGCTCCGGCAGCTGCCCGCGCGTCACCGGTCGGCGCCGCACGCTTTCATACAACACCATCCAATGGCCCCGCTGGCGGAAACCCTCGCATTCCGCCATCCCGATGCCGCCGAGGACCGTGCGCGAGGCGAAATTGTCCTCGCGCGCCACGGCAATCACCCGCGCAATCCCCGCCCGGTCATGGGCAAAGCCCAACGCCGCGCGCCCTGCCTCGCGTGCCAGGCCGCGCCCCCGTGCGTCAGGCCACAATCCAAACCGTAGCGCCATGCCCCGTCCGTCGGGCCGCAGATGCAAGCCGGCGAGGCCGAGAAACGTGCCCGCCTCGCGCACGGTCCAGATGCCAACGCCCCGCGCGGCCCAGAATTGCTGGTCGAGCGCCAGCTCCTCGACTGCCCGGGCGCGCGTGCGCACACCACCGAGCATCAAGGCAAAGACGAGCGGATCGGCCTTGATCGCAGCCAGATCGGCCAGATCCGACCAGCAAACCGGCGTCAGAACCAACCGCGCCGTGCGCACGACCCAGGCGGGGTTCACGGCAGGAAGGCCAGGGCTCCGCCCTGGACCCGCCAGGGGGCTCTGCCCCCTGAACCCCCGCCAGAAGGCAGTCGCCTTCTGGACATCCATTCGTTTGGGTCTTTGGCAGAGGGGGCGCAACCGCAGCACTGGGGCCGTCCTCGGCGCGCCCCCTCTGCCAAAGACCCAGTCA
>Ga0335074_10011863_pt1 | contig 12198 bp, 9 predicted proteins | sample Lox_Sample_23_FD_206715 | JGI IMG/M metagenome (GOLD analysis project Ga0335074, IMG submission 206715) | Soil microbial communities from Loxahatchee National Wildlife Refuge, Florida, United States - Lox_Sample_2.3 | ecosystem: Environmental > Terrestrial > Soil > Wetlands | place: USA: Florida...
GTGTGCTCATCCTTCCGGGTCACAACAAAGACCCAGCTTTCCACCCAGCCTGAGGATACGGCCTCGTCTTGTGTCGCGAAGATGACGGCATTGGTGGAGACCGGCGCGATATGGAACAGGCCAGGTTTCGCCTCTTTGAAATCACTTCCTTCCTTCGCGAAAACGCGGACGACGGCGCCATGAATTTCGATCCGCATCGGCTCTCCCTCTGCCGGCGTGCTCGTCGGAGCCAGGAAAGCCTCCTTATCGAAAAAGATCAGTCCTTCCCAAACGCCGTCGAATGGCGGGATTTTCAGCGGGGCCTGGACAGGCTCTTGCTCGGAACGCGTCGCGAGATTTGCAGATGCCGGGATCGTCGAAGATGCGGCAAACACGATCGCCAGCGCCGCGAGAGCGCTGCTGAAACGGCTCATATTGGTCCCCCCGTAGTCGTACTTTAACTCGGCGCCGCCTGCGGCCCGCGCACGAGCTTGCCCGGCAGCGCACCCGTTGCTTCGCCGTCGCGATAGACAATCTCGCCCGAGACGATCGTTGCGGAATAGCCCGTGGCGCGCTGCAGGAGCCGCTTGCCGCCGGCGGGCAGATCGAACGACATGCGCGGCGCTTCGATCCCGAGCTTCGCGAAATCGATGACGTTGATGTCGGCCTTCATGCCCGGCGCGATCAGGCCGCGATCGTCGAGGCCCACCGCACGCGCCGTATCCGCCGTGTGGCGCTTGATCAGCCAGCCGAGATCGAAACGGCCGTGGCTGCGGTCGCGGCCCCAATGCGTGAGGAGATAGGTCGGATAGCTCGCATCGGAGATGATGCCGACATGCGCGCCGCCGTCGCCCAGACCCATGACGCAATCGGGATGCGCAATCATCTCGCCGCAGGCGTCGAGATTGTAGTTGGCGTAGTTCGCGAACGGCATGAAGAGGAAGGCGCTGCCCTCGTCTTCCAGGAGCATGTCGTACGCCACCTCCTGCGCAGGCCGCCCCTCGCGTGCGGCGATGGAGGTCAGCGCGGTTTCCTTCGGCGGCTCGTAATTGGGCGGATTGCCCAGCGGGAATATCTGTTCGAAGGCCATGACGCGTCGCGCCAGCGGATGCGTCTGCCGCGCTTCGCTTTCCGCCAGCAGCCGTGCGCGGAATTCCGGATCGCGCATCGTGGCGACTTTTTCCGCCAGAGACTTGTCCTTGATCGCCGCGAATGTCTCATGCGCGACAAATGGATTGAGCGTGCCTTGCAAGCCGAGCAGCAGGCCGATCGGCCGCGGCGCCACCTGCGCGCGAAGCGGCAGGCCGCCTTTCGCGGCGTCTTCGATGCGCTTCAGGATCACCCGCCAGCCATCCGGCGCGCGATGGCCCTGCGCCAGCGACAGCGACAACGGCCGACCCGACGTTTCCACGAGCCTGCGGATCATGGCGAATTCCGTCTCGAGATCGGGCGTGTCGAAATCGGAGATGAGCTCGATGACGCCGCTGCCGGCGTCGGCCAGGCCTTTCGCGATGCCGGTAAGTTCTGCTTCCGTGGCGCGCAACGACGGCGTCGGATCGCCCTTCGCCGTGCGGTGATTGAGGGTGCGCGACGTGGAGAAGCCCAGGGCGCCGGCGCGCATCGCATCCGCCGCAAGCTTGCGCATTTCGGTGATATCCGCGTCGGTGGCCGCCTCGAGCTGCGCGCCGCGCTCGCCCATGACATAGACCCTGAGCGCGCCATGCGGCAGCTGCGCGCCGATGTCGATGTCGTGCGGGCGGCTCTCGACGGCGTCCAGATAGTCGCCGAAGGACTCCCAATTCCAGGCAAGGCCTTCGTGCAGGGCCGCGCCCGGTATGTCCTCCACGCCTTCCATCAATTCGATCAGGCGGCCGCGATCGGCCTTGCGCACGGGCGCGAAGCCCACGCCGCAATTGCCCATGACGGCCGTCGTCACGCCATGCCAGCTCGAAGGCTGCAGCCTGGGATCCCAGGTCGCCTGACCGTCATAATGCGTGTGAATGTCGACAAAGCCCGGCGCCACAAGAAGTCCGATCGCATCGATCTCTTCGCGGCCGGTTTCCGCGACGTTTCCGACGCTGGCGATTTTTCCGTCGCGAATCGCGACGTCGGCCGTCTTGAGCGCACCGCCGGTACCATCCGCAATTTCGCCGCCGCGGATAACCAAATCGAAACCATGTGTCACGGCACGCTCCTCGTCTGGACGGCCAAGCATCGCGCGGGCAAGGCGGCTGTCAAGCGCGAATTGCCCTGTCTGCGGTATGGGAATGCACTCAACGGTGTTGCACGGACGCCCGACTTATGCCGATATGGACATGGGCATACGGGTCGAACACGCCGGAGGGCGGACGCATTCGCACGCATGCCAAAAATCCACCACCGGTAACATTCCCCTCCATTCGCATCCTCGCGCTTGGAGCGGGCGTGCTGTTGATCGTCTGCGCACTCGCGGCCGCAGCCGCGATTGTGTTCGCGCTTCAAGCAAACGTCGCAGCCGTCCAATCGTTGCCGCAGATTGTCCCAATCTTGCGCATCATGGCGGCGCTGGGCGGTGTGCAGGTCGTCTGCTGCCTTTTGATCTGGCGCTTCTTCGTCATTTCGCGGCATCGCTTCACGCAAAGGATTCAGGCCGTCACCGGCGGACTGAACGACAGCGTGTTCATGGCGAACGCCGCCGGCGAGCCGACCGCCATGCTGGAGGGAACCGGCTGGCGGCCGCATTCCGCGGAGGGCTGGCTTCAATCCATCCATCCGGAAGATCGCGTCTATTGGCCGATCGCCGGCGCCGACGAGCCGCAGCGCGCCGAAATCCGGCTTAGGGACGCGCAGGGCGAATGGCGCTGGCACCGCGTGCGCGCCACGCCCATCCGCAACGCGGCGGGGCACGTGCGCGAATGGATCGGTACGCTGCACGACATCCACGACCAGAAGCTCGCCAGCGAACACCGCGATCTCGTGATCGAGGAGTTGCGCCATCGGCTGAAGAATCTGGTGACGGTGATCGACGCGCTCGCGAAGAATTCGCGCCGCTCCGAAGAGCTCGAGCCCGGCGTCCAGGCGTTCCTTCAGCGGTTCCTCGGCCGCCTGCACGCGCTGGCCGCCGCCAGCGACCTCGTGCTGGCAGGCAACCGCGTTTCCATCGAGGCCCATGCGCTGATAAAGGCGACGCTCGCCCCGTTCATGAGCGACAATGCGCAGCGCATTTACGTGGGCGGTCCCAGTCTCATGCTGTCGGAGGATTTCGGTGCGGGCCTCGGCCTCGCCGTGCACGAACTCGCGACCAACGCGCTCAAATACGGCGCGCTGTCCACCACCGACGGCAATGTGTCGTTCACCTGGTCGGTGACGCCCGAAGGCGACGCGCAGAACATCGCCTTCGAATGGAAGGAAAAGGGCGGCCCGACGCCGACACCGCCGGCGAAGCCCGGCTTCGGCACGCGCGTGATCAAACATGTGGCCGTGCGCGAAAAAGCCGGCCGGGTCGACATCGACTATCTGCCGGATGGATTACTGTGCCGAATCGCGTTTGTGCGGTGAACAAAAACCACTGTCATGGCCCGCCGAGTGCGGGCCACCCAGTTGAAAGCGGTGCGCTCGCGAAAATGAAGCGCAGTTATTCCTTCGCCAATTCGCAGACGTCACCTGGGTGGCCCGCACTCGGCGGGCCATGACAGGTTTTGTTATCCTGCGAGCCGTCCCAACGCCGCCGCCGTCTGGTCCGGCTTTTCGAGATTGAGGAGATGCCCCGCTTCGGGGATCACCACGAGCTCGGAGCCGGCGATGGCTTTCTTGAACGCGTGCGCGTAGGCCGGCGCCACGACCTTGTCGCTGTCTCCCCAGACGAGCAGCGTCTTCGCCTTGATGCGATAGAGGCGCGTCGACAATCCGCGTTCCGGAATGGGGAAGAGAATCCGGCCCGCCATGCCGAGCTGGCGCGCATTGGCGACGAGAAAGCCTTTCAGCCATTCCGGATCGTCGAGCGCCACGCCCGCCGTCATCAGCGCAGCACCCTTCTCGACGTCGTGGAACATGAGCGCCGGGAATTCGAACGGCATGGTCGAGAAGAGATCGGGGATGGGATATTCGTCGAGCCACAATCCCGCCGGCGCGATGAGGCCGAGCCGCGAAACGTCATGCGGCGCCACCGCCGCCATCTCCGCCGCCATCATGCCGCCCATGGAATGGCCGACGAGGATGGGGTTCTTGAGCCCCAGCGCATCGACCACGTCCCAGGTGTGGAGCGTGAAATCGAGCATGTCGCGCAAGGCGCCGCATTCCTGCGAGTCGCCGTAACCCGGCAAGAGCGGCGCAGTGACGTGGAATTTCTCCGCAAGTTTGCCGAGCAGCGGATCGTTGGCCATGACGCCGCCTGCGCCATGCAGGAAGACGAGCGGTTCGCCCTTTCCGCCCTCGAAATAGCGGACGGGAACATGCGGCGTGGTGACTGTCCTGGCTTCCATCATCGCCTCCCTCAATGTGCGCCAACGAGCTGCGGCACGTCGCGTTCGGCCGGCAGATCGCCCGGTGTCACGCGTTTGGGCAAAGGCTTGCACCAGAAGCGGTCGTCATCCGCATAGTCGGGGAAGATGTTGCGCAGCTTCGGCATCACCTTCTCGGCGAAGAGCTTCGTCGAGTACATGCACTTTTCCTTCGGCATGTCGCCGACATGGAAAAGGCCGAAGACGTTGCCGACGCGCAGGCCCTTGATCATCTCCTCCATGCGCTGGCGCACGGTTTCGGGACTGCCGGCGATCACATGGCCGCCTTCCGTCAGGTCCTTCCACGTCAGATGCGAGAAGCCGCGCACCGGCGCGTATTGCGACAGCGCGCCCGACTGGATGGTCTTGATGGTGCGGTAGCCCGGCGCATCCGCGAAACCCGGATAGACGTGCAGGCAGCGATTGTAGAAATAGAGCACGTGATCCTTGTAGAGACGCTCGGCTTCTTCGTCGGTGTCCGCCACGCAGATCGTCTGCGCGAAGCCCGCGCGATAGGGCGAGGTGTCGGACGCGTTGCGCTTGGACACCTGATCCCAATAGCCGTCCATCAGCGCCTTGCCGCGGATGTAGCCGGTGAAGGACAGATAGGAATACGAATAGGTGTGGTCGATGCAGAAATCGTAGGTCTCGACCGAGCCGCCGCCGGGAATATGGATCGGCGGATGCGGCTTCTGGATCGGCCGCGGCCAGAGGTTCACATGGCGGAGCTTCGTGTAGCGGCCGTTGAACGCGAAAGGATCCGGCTCCTTCCACGCCTTGATGATGAGATTGTGGGCTTCGAGATATTTCTCGCGCGTGAGGCTCGGGATCTGGCCGTAGCAGTAATTCGTGTCCATCGACGTGCCGACGGGGAAACCGCCGACGAGCCGGCCGCCCGAAATGCAGTCGAGCATGGCGAACTCTTCCGCCACGCGGATGGGCGGATTGTAGAGCGCGATGGAATTGCCCAGCACGACCAGCGCCACGTCCTTCGTGCGCCGGGCCAGCGTCGCCGCAATCAGGTTCGGCGACGGCATGAGGCCGTAGGCGTTCTGATGATGCTCGTTGCAGCCGATGCCGTCGAAACCCAAAGTCGCCGCGTATTCCAGCAGGTCGAGGTGGTTGTTGTAGACCTCATGGCCGCGCGCCGGATCGAAGAGCCGCGAGTCGATGTCGACCCAGACGGAGCGGTTCTTCTCCCGGAAATCGTCCGGCAGATACGGCCACGGCATCAGATTGAACCAGGTGAATTTCATGGGCGATTACTCCCGATGGATTGTCCGTTCAGATCGTGTCATTCCCGATTCACTGCTCACCCGATGCCGAGCGCGGTCTGCGCGAATTCCTTAGCCGTCTTATAATCCGCCTTGCCGTTCGGCGCGCGCAGCGCCACTTCGGCGACGAGAATGCGTTTGGGCGTCTTGTAGCCGGCGAGCTGCGTGCGCACATGTTCGCGGATCGCCGCCTCGTCGAATTGCGAGCCGTTGGCGAGCTTGACGACGCCGGTCACCGCCTGGCCCCAGGTTTCGTCGGGCACGCCCAGGACGAGCGCGTCTTCGACGGCGGGATGCGTCTTCAGCGCTTCCTCGACTTCTTCCGGATAGACCTTCTCGCCCGCCGTATTGATGCAGTTCGAACCGCGGCCCAGCAGCGTCAGCGTGCCGTTGGCTTCGACGCGCGCATAATCGCCTGGAATGGAATAGCGGCGATTGCCGACGGTGCGGAACGTCTTCGCGGTCTTTTCGGGATCCTTGTAATAGCCGACAGGCAACGGTCCGCTCAGCGCCACAAGCCCGGCCTTGCCGCTTCCGGGCGCGATCGGCTGGTCGTTCTCGTCGATGACGATGGCGTTTTCGCCCAGCGCGAACGCCGCCGTCTGCGTCTCGCCGTCTTTCGTCATGACGGACGAGCCCATGCCCATCGCTTCGGTGGAGGCGAAACTGTCGGCCAGCGAGACCTGCGGGATATGGCGGACGAGGCCGCGCTTCACTTCGGCCGTCCACATCGCGCCCGACGACGTCATGGCCATGACGCAGCTGAGATCGTAATGCCCGGGCTTTTCGTCCAGCGCCTTGAGCAGCGGCCGCGCGAACGGATCGCCGACGATCGCCATGCTCTGCACGCGCTCGCGCGCGACGGTCTCCCACACTTCATGCGGATCGAAATGCGGATTGCCGATGGTGACGATGCTGCCGCCGCCGATGAGCGCGCCCAGCCCCACCATGAAGCCCGTGCCGTGCATCAAGGGGCACGCAGGCATCACGCGCATGCCGCCGCCCGTGACCTTCAGCGCCGCCGCAAACCCTTCGATCGTCTTCGGTAACGCCACGCCCGTCGTGCGCAGCACGCGATTGTGCCAGAGATCGCAGAGATCGCCGTGCCGCCACATCACGCCTTTCGGCATGCCGGTGGTGCCGCCGGTGTAGATGAAGAGCATGTCGTCGGGCGAACGCCGCATATCGAGCCGCGCACCGTCGCCTGCGTTCGCCAAATCTTCGTAGCGCTCCGCAAACGGCGCCACTTCGCCGTCCGGCGTCACTTCGATATAAGTCTTGATCTGCGGCAGCTGATCCTTGATCGCGGCGACCGCATCACGGAACTCCGACGCATAGATCAGCGTCTGCGCATCCGAATTGTCGAGGATGTAGCGGACTTCATCCGGCTTGTAGCGGTAGTTGATGTTGACGTGGATCATTCGCGCCCGGAATCCGGCGCCGACGCCTTCCATGTATTCCGGACAGTTGCGCAGGTAGAAGGCGAGCTTGTCGCCCGGCTTGGCGCCGCCGGCGAGGAACCGCCGCGCCAGATTGTTCATCCGCCGGGAGGCGTCGCCCCAGCCGATCCGCCGTTCGCCATGGATGAAAAGGGGCGCCTCCTGAGGCACAGCCTCGGCCACGGCATCCAGCAGGTCGCCGTAATTCCAATCCATGACATTTCCACCCGATATCTTGTTGGGCCTACTATCGGGCTAGATGGCGCGGTGCGCAACGCCTCCCTGGCCGGGGGGCACCCATTGACGTCCGCTCCACCCGCCCCGAAAACAGCGTGAACGCTATTTCACGGTCGAAAATCATGCTCAAGAAAGTGCTGATCGCCAATCGCGGCGAGATCGCCATCCGGATCGCGCGGACGGCGGCCGAGATGGACCTCGAAACCGTTGCGGTGTTTTCCGAAGACGACGCGGCTTCGCTGCACACGCGAAAGACGGACAAGGCCGTGGCCCTCAAAGGCTCGGGCCCTGCCGCCTATCTCGACGGCGACCAGATCGTCCGCATCGCGCGCGAGATGCAGTGCGACGCCATCCATCCGGGCTACGGGTTCCTCAGTGAGAACGCCGCGTTCGCGCGGGCGGTGGCCAAGGCGGACATCGCCTTTGTCGGGCCCGATCCGGCGACGCTCGATCTTTTCGGCGACAAGGCGGAAGCGCGGGCGCTGGCCGCGAAGCTCGGCATCCCCACGCTCGCCGGCACCAAGCGCGGCATCAGGGTCGCGGAGGCCGCCGCGTTCCTGAAAGGGCTGGGCAAAGGCGGCGCCATCATGCTGAAGGCCGTGGCGGGCGGCGGCGGGCGCGGCATGCGCCTCGTGCATTCCGCCGATGAGCTCGAAGAGGCGTTCGCACGCGCCGGCGGCGAAGCGCTGCAGGCCTTCGGCAACGGCGATCTTTATGCGGAGGAATTCTTCGCGCATGCGCGCCATGTCGAAGTGCAGATCGTGGGCGACGGCACCGGCGCGGCCTCGCATATCTGGGACCGCGAATGCAGCCTGCAGCGGCAACGCCAGAAGATCGTCGAGGTAGCACCCGCGCGCGGCATCCCCGACGCGGTGCGCCGGAAACTGTTCGAAGCGGCGGTGACGCTCGGCCGCGAAACGCACTACCGCAATCTCGGCACCATCGAATTCCTTGTCGGTCCCAAGGACCGCTTTGCCTTCATCGAGGCGAACCCGCGCCTGCAGGTCGAGCACACGGTGACGGAAGCCGTGATGGGGCTCGATCTCGTGCGCATCCAGTTCGAGATCGCGAGCGGCGCGTCGCTGAAAAAGCTCGCGCTCGAGCAGAAGGACATTCCCGCCCCGCGCGGCACGGCCGTGCAGGCGCGCATCAATCTCGAGACGATGACGGCCGACGGCCAGGTGAAGCCGGCGGGCGGCACGCTCAGCCTTTACGAGCCGCCGTCCGGCCAGGGTGTGCGCGTCGACGGCTTCGGTTATGCCGGCTATCGCACCGGCGTGCGCTTCGACTCGCTGCTGGCGAAACTCATCGTGCATACGCCGTCGGATCAGCTCAGCGACGCCATGCGCAAGGCCTATCGCGCGCTGTGCGAGTTCAAGATCGAAGGCGTGGCGACGAACATCCCGTTCCTGCTCAATCTGCTGGGTCTCGACAGCGTGCGCGAGGGCCACGCGCATACGCGCTTCGTCGAGGAGAATATTACGGGGCTCTTTCCCGACGCGACGCATCAGCGTCTTTATTTCGAAGCGGCGCAGTCGTCGTCAGCCGCACGCGCCGGCGCGAAGGTCGACAGCGTCGATCCGCTTGCGGTTCTGGCTCACGGCAAGCAAGGCGGCGACAACGGCGCGGCGCGCGATCTCGACGTCGCCGACGACGATACGTCGGTGCTGCGCGCGCCCTTGCAGGGCACCATCACGGCCATCCAGGTCTCACCCGGCGACACGGTGCGCGCCGGCCAGCCCATCCTCGTCATGGAAGCGATGAAGATGGAGCATGTGATCGACGCGCATGTGGGCGGCATCCTGCGCGACTTTGCCGTCCAGCCCGGCGACACGGTGTTCGAAGATGCGGCCCTCGCCTTCATCGAGGAAGCGCATGTGGAAGGCGGCGCGCACACGGCCGACGAGGACATCGATCTCGACCACATCCGCAAGGATCTGCAGGACCTCTACGACCGCCGCCGCTTCACCACCGACGAAGCGCGGCCCGACGCCGTCGCCCGCCGCCGCAAGACCGGCCAGCGCACCGCGCGGGAGAACATCGCCGATCTCTGCGATCCCGGCTCCTTCACGGAATATTCCTCGCTGGTCGTGGCGGGGCGCCTGCGCCGCAATTCGATGGAGGAGCTGATCGAGCGCACGCCGGCGGACGGTCTGGTGATGGGCCTGGGCCGCGTCAACGGCGATCTCTTCCCCGACGAACAGGCGCGCATCGTGGCGATGTCCTACGACTATACGGTGCTGGCGGGCACGCAAGGTCTGCGCAATCACCAGAAGAAAGACCGCATGCTGCATCTGGCGCAGCAATGGCGGCTGCCGATCGTGTTCTTCACCGAAGGCGGCGGCGGCCGGCCCGGCGACACCGATGCGATGAGCGCGGGCGGCCTCAACACCACGACCTTCTGGATGTATGCGAAGCTTTCGGGGCTGGTGCCGCTGGTCGGCATCAATTCCGGACGCTGCTTCGCGGGCAACGCGGCGCTGCTCGGCTGCTGCGACGTCATCATCGCGACGGAGAATTCCTCGATCGGCATGGGCGGGCCTGCGATGATCGAAGGCGGCGGGCTTGGCGTCTTCCATCCCGACGAAGTGGGGCCGGTGTCGGTGCAGGCGCCAAACGGCGTGATCGACGTCGTCGTGAAGGACGAAGCCGAAGGCGTGGCCGTCGCCAAGAAATACCTCTCCTATTTCCAGGGCGCGCTGAAGGATTGGGACTGCGCGGATCAACGGCTGCTGCGGCGCGCGATTCCCGAAAACCGCCTGCGCGTCTACGACGTGCGCAGTGTGATCGACACGCTGGCGGATACGGGTTCGGTGCTGGAGCTGCGCCGGCAATTTGGCCGCGGCATGATCACGGCGCTGGCGCGCATCGAAGGACGGCCGGTCGGCATCGTCGCCAACAATCCCAAACATCTGGGCGGCGCCATCGACCGCGACGGCTCCGACAAGGCCGCGCGCTTCATGCAGCTTTGCGACGCCTACGACATTCCGATCCTCATGCTCTGCGACACGCCGGGCAACATGGTGGGACCGGAAGCGGAGAAGACCGCGCTCGTGCGCCACAACTCTCGGCTCTTCATTATCGGCGCCAACGTCACCGTGCCGGTGTTCACGGTGATCCTGCGCAAGGGCTATGGCCTCGGCGCGCAGGGCATGGCGGGGGCGAGTTTCGTGGCGCCGTTCTTCACCATCTCCTGGCCCACCGGCGAATTCGGCGGCATGGGCCTGGAAGGCGCGGTCAAACTCGGCTACCGCAACGAACTCGCCGCGATCGCCGATCCGGTCGAGCGCAAAGCCAAATTCGACGAAATGGTCGCCCGCTCCTACGAACGCGGCAAAGCGCTGTCGGCCGCGACGCTCTACGAATTCGACGAAGTGATCGATCCGGCCGAGACGCGGAGCTGGGTCATGGCAGGCCTGCGCGCCGTGCCCAAACCGCCGAAACGCGAAGGGAAGAAGCTGCCTTGGATTGATGCGTGGTGAGTCTGACGTTAGCATTCCAAGCTGACGTGTGATCCCCCACGGAGATCAATGAAGATGGCGCCGAATTGGCCGCGATCCTTCGGCGAGGAATCACACGATAGCGAACGTGTGAGGATCAAAGGCAGCTGGGAGCGGTTTATTGCCTATTTGATGATTCTATGGATCATTTGTATCGGCTTGACCGTCGTTTCGCACGATGCCGCTTACGTGGAATGTGGCTTCGGCTTGATCGCAGTTCTTGCAGTCTTTAAACGCGCGAGGATGCGTCGGCAGTTGACACGGCTCGGTATCGAGCCACGCGATCTGTAAGCCAGGTAATTACAGAATCGAGCCACGATCACATAAGCTTTCCTAAAAATGCCTCCCCAAAAACCTCGCCGTCCCATCCGAAATCCCGACGATCTTGTTCGTCGCCTGGCGATAATATTTGAAATTGAGTTCGGTCTCGGGGCGACCGTCGGTCCAGTTCGTGAAAGGTTTGAGATCGGCGCGTCCGAGCGCGCGCTTGGCGAGCGCGGTGCGCTTGACGGCGATGCTCACCCGCGGCGTCTGCCGCGCGACGCCCTTCTTCTTCGGAACCGCTTCGGCCGACGTCACCACACCGCGCGCGATCAGTCCCTGCCCGCCTTCATTCTCGCTCGCGAAAATGAAGATCGTATCGCCCGCGGCGATGAGCTTGCCGCCATACATCGTCTTCTGCGCCGTGAAGACGAACGTCTTCGCCCGCGGATCGCGAATTTCGGCTTTGATCGCGTATGCCATGCGCCGCCTCATCCCCAACCCTCCGTCATCGCCCGCTTCATGCGGGCGACCCAATTTTGCCCGAAGAAAAAATGGGTGGCCCGGATCGCGCTACCCGCGCGACCGAGCCATGACGAAAAGGAGGGTGTGATCCTACAAATCCGACTCTAAACCTTCAACGGCGCCCACAACGTCTCACCGCCGTTCCGCGTCAGAGTGGCAGGCGCGTTCGAGGCTGGGGCCGTCGGCAGTGGTCTTGTTGCGGAAGGAGAGCCAGTCGTTCCAGATCGTTTCGAACGTTTGCCCGCCGCGGTACGGCTGCAATTTCACTGCGCGGCCGGATCGACACCTGCAAGAACCAGCAGTTTCAACTGCGTTCCATCTTTTACAACGTATGGCGGGCCGAGCTTTTCCGCAACATCTGGATAAATCTCGCCAATCATTTCAGGACGCGTGACAGCAACCTGGCGGCCCACATCGGGCCAGACAAGAAATGACCCCGTACGATCAGCGAACTCGTACAACCGGCTCCAGAACGTGTCGCCACCGAAATGATCGAACGCTGCAG
>Ga0335074_10011864_pt1 | contig 12198 bp, 12 predicted proteins | sample Lox_Sample_23_FD_206715 | JGI IMG/M metagenome (GOLD analysis project Ga0335074, IMG submission 206715) | Soil microbial communities from Loxahatchee National Wildlife Refuge, Florida, United States - Lox_Sample_2.3 | ecosystem: Environmental > Terrestrial > Soil > Wetlands | place: USA...
CCCCCGCGGCCGCCAGCCTGGCCGGCCTGGCCGAGGACGACGCCCGCCGCCTGCTTCGCGAGCTGGCCCGAGCCCACCTGATCACCGAGCACGCCCCCGGCCGGTACGCCTTCCACGACCTGCTGCGTGCCTACGCCGCCGAGCAGGCCCGCCACACCGACAGCGACGCCGACCGTCGCGAGGCCACCCGCCGGGTCCTCGACCACTACCTCCACGCCGCCGCTGGTGCCGCCCTCCTGCTGAACCCGGCACAAGAGCCGGTTGTCCTCACCCCAACCCGGCCCGGCGCTGCGCCCGGGCAGCCCGCCGACTACGGGCAGGCCCTGGCCTGGTTCGAAGCAGAGCACCAGGTGCTGGTCGCTGCCGTCCCCCTCGCCGCCGGATCCGGGTTCGACACCCACGCCTGGCAACTCCCCTGGGCCATGACGCCCTACCTGCGAGCTCGCGGGCATTGGCAGGACTGGGCCGCGGCCCAGCGCACGGCGCTGGCCGCCGCGACCCGCCTGGGTGATGCCGCCGCGCAAGCCCAATCCGGCCGCCTCCTGGCGATTGCCTGTACCCGCCTGGGCGACCATGATCAGGCTCGTGACCACTACGCCAGCAGCCTCACGCTGTACCAGCGGCTTGGCAACCGTCTCGGCGAGGCCAAAATCCAGCACAGTCTCGGCGTGCTAGCTGAACGTCAGGGCCGCGGCGCCGACGCGCTCGGGCACGCCGAGCAGGCGATGCGCCTGTACCAGGCCGTCGGCGACCAAACGGGAGAGGCCGACGCCCTCAACACCGTCGGCTGGTACCACGGCATGCTCGGTGATTACCAGCAGGCCCGCGCGTTCTGCCGCCAAGCAGTCACGCTGAGCGCGCAAGTCGGCCACCGCTGGCTCGAGGCAGGAGCCTGGGACAGCGTCGGGTACGCCGAGCACCATCTGGGCAACCTTGCCGAAGCCGCCGCCTGCTACCAGCGCGCGCTCAGCCTTCTCCGGGCCGGTGACCGCCTCCAGGAAGCGGTGGTCCTCACCCACCTCGGCGACACGCGCCAGGCCGCCGGCGAGCTGGCGCAGGCCCGGGAGGCCTGGCAGCAGGCGCTGGCCATATTCGAGGACCTGCAGCACCCCGACGCCGGCCAGGTCCGTGCCAAGCTCTCCAGCGCGAACGGTCACGTTTCTGCGAACCCGTCCGGGTAGCAACGCACGCTCGCGCTCGCGAACATCCCTGCCGGAACGGGCGGGACGATGGCCGGGATCAGCCGCGATCCCGGGCAGGCCGGCTGACCTCGGCGGACGGCCGGACCAGCTCGAGATCCTGGCTGGGGGATGGTGGTGTCTCGGCAGATGACGTTCCGACGCCAGCGGTGTCAGCGGCGGGGTCCGGGTCGGGCGGGTCAGCGGCCGAGACCGCGCGCTCGTAGGCGTCGCGAACCTTGGCCACCTCGGCCTGCGGGTCGGCGAACCAGTTGGTGGACCTGGCAGGGTCGGCCTTAGCCGGGGGTGTAGAGCTCGATTAGCTGGTCTTTCTGGCGGTCGGAGCTGAGCTGGATGCCGAGCTGGGCTACTTCGGTGTCGGCGAACAGCTGGCGGAGCTGGGTGTCTAGTTCTGCGCTGTCGCCTTCCCGGCGGAGCTGTTCCCGGCCGGCGTTGGCCAGCTGCAGGGTGCGGGCATGCTCGTGGTTCAGCTCAGTCGCCACGTAGTCCTCGTTGCGCACGAACGTGTCGTGCACGGTGGTCTTCCCGGTGAGCTTGGTCAGCAGCGGCGCCAGGTCGATGCCCAGGATCAGCAGGGTCAGCACGATGCGCCAGAACGCGACGGTGCCGTGGGCGACCGTGAGCTCCCAGAACGCCTGCTCGCGGGTGAGCAGCGCGTTGGCCTGGTTGATGGTCTGGCCGGTGCTGGTGATATCGGCGTGCTGCTCCGCGTTCAGCTGGCTGATCTTCGCCGTATTCGCGCTCGTGATGGCCTGAAGGTTCTGCTGCGCGGCCGTCAGCGCGGTCAGGGATTCGCTCAGGCTCCTTTGAGCGGCGGCGAAGCCCGGGCCCTGCCCGGCGGCGATTCCGGTGCACCCGAACTCCTGGCAGTTCGCTTCTTTCTGGGCGCTGGCGTAGGTGGCCTGGCGCTGGTCGACATTCCGTTGCGCGGTGTTTATCTGGCCTTGAAGAATGCCGATCTGCGACTGATAGATCCGGGTGAGGAGATTGTTCGCCTGGGCAGACGCGGCCAGGTGATCGGACTGAATCTGCTGGTTGATGTCGGAGGCGAAGAACTGGAGCAGCACCATCTCCGACATCAGCATGGCCGCGGCCACGGCGATGACCAGCCGGACCACGATGATCGGGGTGAACCTGCGCGGCGCCGTCGGCCTGCGCTCGCGGTCGAATCTGGCTGGCGGCACGTAGCCGATGATCGACCGGTCGATGAGGAAGACCGCGGCGGCGAAGAAGACGCCGAACCCGATCACCTGGTCGAACGGCCTTTTGAAGCCCACCGAGGCCAGCAGGCAGGCCGCGTAGAACCCCTGCGCCGCGGTGACCAGCATGAGCAGGCCGATGGTGATGTACCGCTGACGCTCGGAGTAGGACCCGATCCTGCTGCGGTCGGCCGAGGTCAGGAACAGGACGAGATCGCCGAGCCTGGTCTGCTTCCTGGTCTTGCTGTCCGGCGCGGACTGCTCGGCTGGCTCGCTGCGCTCATCGGCGGTGTCTTCGAGGGCGGCGTCATAATACGAGGTGATATTGGACACAATCTTCTGTCATTCCCCTGTCGCAGCGCTCGCGAGCGGCTCCCGGCATCGGAAAAAGTCAGGCCGGTTTGGTCGGTCTCGTCCCGATCGCAAGCGCTATGCTCTGCTACTCTGATCGGCTACCGGCTGGTTGTACCCAATGGGCCGACCATTGACTCGGGTTTAGGACCGCAGATAAGACGCGCCGTTGAGGTCAAGAATGGCGCCGCTGGCCCATTCGGCCTCAGGTGACGCCAGGTACAGCACGGCCGCGGCGATCTCCTCGGCCGTGGCCACCCGGTCGAACGGGCTCTGGGCCCGGATCTCGTCGCCCCTGGCGCCGTCCAGGTGCCCGGCGGCCATGTCGGTGTCGACGAAGCCCGGGGCCACGGTGGCCACCGCGATGCCCTGCGGGGCGAGGGCCCGGGCCAGTGACTGGCCGAACGCGTTCAGGCCGGCCTTGCTGGCCCCGTAGGCCGGCTGGCCCGGCTCGCCGCGGAACGCGCCGCGGGAGGACACATTCACGATCCGGCCGCCGCCGTTGCCGACCATGTGGCGGACCGCGCACCAGGTCGCGTTGGCCGCGCCGATCAGGTTGACGCCCAGCGTGTCCTGCCAGGCCGCTTGCCACTGCTCGTAGGACACGTCGGTGATCGGGTGCGGGGTGAACACCCCGGCGTTGTTGACCAGGACGTCCAGGCCACCGAGCGCATCGTGGGCGCCGTCCACCATGCGGCGCACCGCCTCGGGGTCGGCCAGGTCAGCCTGGACCACCGCGTGCCCGGCGCCGGGCAACCCGGCCAGCACTTCGGCGGCCAGTGCAGCCGAGTCACGGTGATGGACGGCGACCCGGTCACCCGCGGCCGCGAAGGCCTGGGCGATCGCGCGGCCGATGCCCCGTGACGCTCCCGTTACCAAGATCGCTCGGTTAGCCACGCACAGACCTTAACGTGACGACTGGGCCATAACGTGACGCGGGGGTGTATTGGTCGTGGCGGGCTAACGCGGCGTTGGGCTGGGTGGCTCAGTAGGACTCGGCGCGATTCAGGTAGCGGACGATCTGGTCGCGCAGGTCGACCAGATCCGATCCGTGGACCATCACCGGCGGGGTGGCGCCCCGGATCCGCGCATGCCAGATCCGGTCGATGCCCTGCCAAGCTTCCCAGCCCGGGAACTCCCCGGCGATCTGGACGGTGTCATTGCTGGGTTCCATGGCTTGCATTATAGACCATGTTAAGCCATGTCAAGCAATGGCTTGTCTGGTTTCCGCATGTCGCAGCCGGTTAAGTTACCGGCGTGAAGATCGACGAGACCTCGCCGGAGCACCCGTACCTGCAGCTCGCTGGGCTGCTGCGGGCGGACATCCAGTCCGGCAAGATCGCGAATCAGTTGCCGTCGATCACCAAGCTGACCGAGGAGACCCGGCTCGCCGTGGGAACCGTCCGCCGGGCGATCAACATCCTGGTCCAGGAGGGCCTGGTCGAGACCGTCCCGGGTCGCGGCACGTTCGTGATCGAGCAGCCGCCATCGCGATCCGGTGGCGCCGGCTCCCGGCAGGTCCCGGCGCGCGAGCAAGCCAGGCGAACGCGCCCGCACCCTCACATCGATCACTAGGCGCCCGCACCCTCGAGCGTTCGCCCAGGCCCGCAGCGTGAGCAGGGCTGAGGAGATGGCTGCCGCGGAAACAACCGGTATCAGCGCCCTTCACATCGTGGCGCGATCCCCGGATGATGGCGGAGCGGGCCGGGGACGGCGGGGGACCGGCATCAAGAGAGCGAAGGGCGCGTGCACGGCGCAGGGAGGCGGGCTACATGAAGCCCCGGGAAATCCGCGAACTGGTGCGGCTGCGTGGTTTCGAGGTGGATCGCGACCGCCGGATCCTGCGCCGGTGTCACGACCTCAATGACCTCAGGCGAGCCGCGCAGGGCCGGCTGCCCAGGCCGGTTTTCGGCTACGTTGATGGCGCGGCCGACGAGGAAGTCACGCTGCGCGCAAACCGGCGGGCGCTGCGCCGCTGGCGGTTCCAGCCCCGGGTACTGCGCGACGTGGCCGATCCGGATCTTCGCGTCTCGGTGCTCGGCTCGGACCTGGCGGCCCCGATCGGACTGGCCCCCACCGGCTTCACCCGCGTTTTCCACCCGGGCGGGGAGCTGGCGGTGGCCAGGGCGGCGGCCTCCCGGCGGCTGCCGTACGGCCTGTCGACGTGCGGGACGTACACGATCGAGCAGCTGGCCGAGACCGGGCACCCGGATCTGTGGTTCCAGCTCTACGTGCTGCGTGACCGCAAGCTCACCGCGGCTCTGGTCGACCGGGCGGCCGCGGCCGGCTTTGGGGTGCTGGAGATCACGGTGGATACGGCGGTGGGCGGCCGCCGCAACCGCGACCTGCGGACTGGGTTCACGGCACCGCCCATGCTCACCGCCCGCGCCCTGCTCGACATCACGGTGCGTCCCGGCTACTGGATGTCCATGCTGCGGGCTCCGGCGCTCAGGTACGCCAGCTTCACCGCGCCAGGGGAAGGTGGCGCGAGCACGATCGCTGACGTCACGGCGATGTTCGACCCCACTCTCTCCTGGGAGGATCTAGCCGGCTTCCGTGCCCGCTGGCCCGGCAAGCTGGTGCTGAAGGGCCCGCTCGGCCCGGATGACGCCGCCCGCGCGGTGGCGGCCGGCGTGGACGGTATCCACCTGTCCAACCATGGCGGGCGTCAGCTTGACCGCTGCATACCAACCATCGACCTGGTCCGGCCCGTCCGCGAGGCAGTGGGCGAGCAAGTCGCCGTCGTCGTGGATTCGGGCATTCGCCACGGCGCCGACGTCGCGGTGGCAATCGCGCGTGGCGCGGACTTGTGTATGGTCGGCCGCGGGTACCTGTACGGCCTGGCCGTCGCCGGGCAGCCAGGCGTCGAGCATGCCATGGACCTGCTGGTCGCGGAGCTGCGCCGCACCATGCAGCTGCTCGGCATCACCACGGTCGGCGAGCTCAGGAAGCACGGAGACGAACTCGTGGTCCCGGCGGGCGACGACAACTGACCCCCGTAACGGCCCGTTTCAGTCGCTAGCTGCTGCGGCGACGCCACCATCCCGGGACGGCGTGCGCTGCCGCCGCGCCATGCGGGAACCGCGGCGTCTCAGAGCTTGGTCAGCTTGCTGTAGGGCGAGGGGATCCGCTCCTGCTGTGTGCCGAAGTCGACGAGGACGGCGACCTCTTCCTCGACACCGATGACCACGCCGAGCCCGTACCGGTCGTGTGTTACTTGATCATTGAGGGCGTAGTGCTCGACGTGCCGGACGGGCACAGGGATGTTGTTGAAGGGACTTCCGGGCAGAGGGCGCCGGGTCGCGGCGCGAGCTGTCTTCACGGAATACCAGTATGATCCCCCTAGGGGGTTTTTGGGGTCAGCTCGCTCAGGTTCGGGGCCCCAAGCTGGATGTTGGCCCTGCTGAAGCCGGACCAGCCGTGGCCAGCAGGTGCAATCCCGCCTCGACCAGCGCGTAGCCGACCTGGCGCCGTATGTGCGACCGGCGGTGTTCACCACGCGCGGGCCGTGCCCCCAAGTGTGGCCTGTGAGTCTGGCCCGAGGCGGCTTGGCCGCGGATTTCCCGGCAGCGGGAATCGACCAGGGCACTGGCCAGCCACGGGTTCATGATGCACCATCCAGCATGTCCGCCGCCGGCGAAACCGGCCGGCTGCCGCTGGCGGCTACCGTTGGGCCCCCGCCGGTCATGCCGAACTCCCGCCAGGTTCGCTGACTGAGGCCGGCCAGCAGAGGGATGGCCACGGCAACCGCAGCGAGTGGGAAGAACGGGGCCGGGCCCAGGCCATGCACCACCAGAGCCGCGAGCGCCACGGAAATCGGGAACACGCCAAAGCTGGTGGTCAGCAGCAAGCCGGTGAGCCGGCCCAGCAGGTCTGGTGGTGCCCAGCGCTGGAAGATCGTGATCATCACGACGTTGCCGAAGCCGTTCAGCACGCCGACGGCGGCCAGGGCGGCACCGGCCGGGAGCGTACCGCCGAGATAAGGAACGACCGCGATGAACAGCGCCTGAGCGAGGAACGCCACCGATCCTGCGATGGCGGGCCGGCGGGCCCGGCCCGCCTGGCCGGCCGCGATCGTGCCGAGAAGAGCGCCGGCGCCGAACGCGGCGATGAGGCCTCCGTAGCCGCCGGCCCCCGCGTGCAGCGGCCCGTGCGCCAGCGATGGCAACGCCACCTCGTCCATGCCCGCGGAACCCAGGTTGGCCGCGACAGTTATCAGCAGCGAGATCTGCAGTATCCGCTCAGAACGCAGCAGCGCGAGCACGGTGGGCTGGCCAGGCTCTGGGTGGCTTACCGTTCTGGCTGGCGGGCGAGATCCTGGCCCGGCATCGGCGGATGGGCGCATGGTGGCGCGCACGCGGTACAGCGTCATCGCCGAGAGGACGAAGGAAGCCGCGTCCAGCGCGAAGGCGGGTGCCGGGCCGAGCAGCGCGACCACGGCACCCCCGAGGGCCGGGCCGGCCAGCGCAGCGCACTGGGTTCCGGCCGACGCCAGGGCGTTGCCCGCCTGCAGGTCCTCGCCGGGCAGCAAGGCCGGGACGATCGAGAACGAGCCGGGCAGGAACAGTCCCTCACCAGCGCCGAGCACGGCCGCGATCGGCGCCAGGACGGCGGCCCGGGCCGGCCCCAGGGCCGCCACGCCGGCCAGCATGCCCACGCCGATGGCCCGCGCCGCATCGGTGGACATCATCACGGTCCACGGCCGCCAGCGGTCGCTGGCATGCCCTCCGGCGACCAGCAGCACCGTGCGGGGGATGCCGTACGCAACCAGAACGGTGCCCAGGAGCAGCGCACCGCCATGCTCGGCGAGCACGTACCAGGGCAGGGCTACCGCGTAGAAGGAGTCGCCCACGTTGGACGCGAGCTGGCCGGCCACCAGCAGCCGGAAGCCGCGGTGGTGCAGCGGGGCCAGGCCGCGCTTCGCGGCCAGACGGGCCACCACGGGGCGGGCCACTACTCCGTCTCCCCTTCGGCAGGCTCGTCGCCGATGGCTGCCGGGGGGCTGACCGGGTAGGAGAAGATGAGCATCTCCACCAGTGCGGCCCCGGGCGGGCGCTTCGATGGGTCGGCGAGCCGCTCATGGAACCGGGACCGCAGCATGGCCACCAGCTCGTCGTTGAGCTGCTCCAGTTCCTCGGCGGTCAGGTAGGCGCCCCACTCGCTCTCATTCGCGGCCTCTCGCCATCGCCGGGGGTAGGCGGCCTTCGTCTGCAGCCACGTCTGGTACCGGGCGAGCTGACGCTCCCTGAGCACGCGGGAAAGCGCGCTGGCGGCGATCTCCGCTTCCGGGTCGTCGTGGGTAAGGCTAAACGACATGCCGATCGAGGTCATGCGCCACGGCCTGGACCGGCCCTTGCCACCGCCCGCCTCCTCCACGAACCCGTACTTCGCCAGCTGGCGCAGGTGGAACGAGCACGTGGTCGGTGACTCGCCGATGCGCTCGCCGACCTCGGTGGCCGTCATCGGTCCCGCGATGCTCAGCTCCTCGATGAGGGCTATCCGCACCGGGTGGGCGAGGGCCCGCATGGTCTGCGCGTCCGTGATCTTCCGCAGCTCCGGTAGCTCCGGTTGCTGTGGCTCCGCGGACTGCCGGGCAGGCTGGCCGGGCGTATCTTCGAGAGACATATCTCGATAATTATCTCTCGAGAGATTCTTGTCAAGAGAATTCTCTCGAGAGAGACGGAGCTATGGGTCCACCGCGCGAGCAGGTGTGACCCAAACGCGCTTTCATCCCTGAGGGCCGGGCGTCACGCGGTGGTAAGGGCGTGGCTCCTTGAGCGGGCGGCGAGAATCTGCCGCAGGATCGCCTGCTGGTACTTGCGGTACGGGCAGGCCACGCCGAGCGTCCGCTCATACCAGTGAACCGTGCCAGGGTCGGTGGTGAGGTCGAGGAACACCGCGTAGGACCCGACATCGATCAGGCCGGCCCGTGTCTTTGCCTCCGCTTCCGTGCATCCCGTCGCCAAGATCCCCGCCGCCACGCCAGCATCCTAGGGGCGGCCCGGTGCCGGACTGGGCGGGGGCCAGCTTGGCTGAGAACCTCAGCGGTCTCGTCCGCCGGCCTGCCCGTTGCGGGCCGGCCCGGGCAGAATTGACCCAAGCGGCAGCCACGGGTGCCAGCCGCCGGACAGGGAGGGGCCCAGGATGCCCAGCGTGCAGGCCAACGGCATAGACATCCACTACGAGGTGCAGGGCGACGGCGAGCCGCTCGTGCTCATCCCGTACCTGGCCGCCGACCAGGCGTGCTACGCGTTCCAGGTCGCCGAGTACGCCAAGCACTTCACGTGCTTCAGTGTCGACCTGCGTGGCGCCGGCCTGTCCGGCAAGCCGGAGGGCAGCTACACCACCGAACTGCTGGCCGACGATGTCGCCGCGTTCATGCAGGCGGCCGGCGTCGGCCGGGCCCACGTCTTCGGGCTGTCGCTAGGCGCGGCGACCGGCATGTGGCTGGCGGCCAAGCACCCGGACCGGGTCAAGTCGCTGTCCTTGACCAGCGCCTGGCCCCGCACCGACCCGTTCCTGCGCGCGGTCGTCGAGGGCTGGCAGATCATGGCCCAGGGCCTGGGCAGCGTGACCGAGATGGTGATCAGGGGCGTCTTCCCGTGGTGCTTCACGCCTGAGCTGTACGCCGCCCGGCCCGAGTACATCGACTCCCTGGCCGATTTCGTGCGGGGCCGTCCGATGCCCCCGGTCGATGCGCTCCTCCGCCAGTCCGGGGCGGTCCTGGCCCACGATGCGCGGGCGGTGCTCAGCTCAATCCAGGCGCCGACCCAGCTCACGTACGGGCGGCATGACCTGGTGACGTCAACCCGCTTCGCTGGCCCGCTCGGCGACGCGATACCTGACAGCGAGCTGGTTGTGTTCGAGGACTGCGCGCACGCTCCCATCTACGAGAACGTCGACGAGTTCAACCAGCGGACCCTGGCCTTCCTGCAGCGCCACCGCGGATAGCGTCAGCCGCTCCCCGGAGCTCGGCGATCATCTCGGCCACCAGCGCGGCGGGCCGTTTGTGGTGCACGAGATAGATGTCGCGGGCCGGCCGAGACCCGTGCAGGTCCCTGACGGCCAGACGCGGGCTGCTGACCTGCCTGAGCACCGTAGCCGGGACCAGCGCGATGCCCAGGCCTGCTTCGATGAGGGCCAGGGTGACCTGGTAGTCCTTTGTCTCGAAGGCCACGTGCAGGCCGATCCCGGCCGACCGGGCCAGCTGCTCGAGACACACGCGGTTGGGCACGCCACTGCTGCCGGAGATCCACTCGTCCGCGCTGAGCACCTCGAGCGTGAGCCGGCCGCCGCGGGCCTTCGGGTGGCTGGCCGGGAGCACCAGGCGCAGCGGGTCACTAGCCAGCAGCCGGCGCTGCAGGCCGCGCGGACCGGGAAGCGGCGCGCCGGGATAGCGGTGCGTGATCAGCAGGTCGAGATCCGCCGAGCTGACCAGCCCGTAGCCATCCGGAGGCTCCAGGTCAAGCAGCCGCAGCGCCACCGACGGGTGATTGCGCCGGAAACCGGCCAGCGCCTGTGGCACCAGTGACTGACCGGCGCTGGCAAACGTGCCGAGAGCCAGCGGAGCGGGCGCTTCGCCGAGCATGGCCCGCACGGACTGCTCGGCCGTGCGGAGCTCACCGACCACGGTCTCGGCGTGGGTGACCAGGATCCGGCCGGTCGGGGTCAGCCGCACGCCGCGGGGGTGGCGCTGCACCAGCTGGCAGCCGAGGTCGCGTTCCAGCTTGCCCAGCTGCTGCGACACGGCGGACGGGGTGAAGGACAGGCGCTGGGCGGCTCCGGCGATCGACCCGGCGTGGGCGATCTCCACCAGCACGGCCAGCCGGCCGGCGTCAAGCATCCGTCCTCCCTGGCCAGCAGTAAGCATCTCTAATGAGAGCTTAGAAAACCTCGCTGGTGCTTAGGGCTGAGGTCGGGCAGGCTGGCCGCATGCTCACCTCATCGGACGTCCGCGCCGCGGCCGGCCGGGTCCGGGGTCACATCCGCGCCACCCCGCTGGCCCAGCTTGACTCCGGCACGTTCGCGCCAGCGGCGGCGGTATGGCTCAAGCTGGAGCATCTGCAGCACACCGGCTCGTTCAAGGCGCGCGGCGCGTTCAACCGGATCCTGGCCGCCGCCGAGAGCGGCCCGATTCCCGAGGCTGGCGTGGTGACCGCCTCCGGCGGCAACGCCGGGCTGGCCGTCGCCTACGCCGCTGCGCGCAGCCATCTGCCCGCCCACGTGTACGTGCCCGAGACCGCGCCCCCGGTGAAGGTGGCCAGGCTGCGCGCGCTCGGCGCCGACGTAGTGCAGATCGGGTCGAGGTACGCGGACGCCTACGATGCCGCGGCCAAGCGGGCCGCTGACACCGGCGCCATGTTCTGCCACGCCTACGACCAGCTCGAGGTCTGCGCCGGCCAGGGCACTCTCGGCCTCGAATTGCTCGAGCAGACCAGCGGTGAGCTGGACACGGTCCTGCTCGCCGTGGGCGGTGGCGGGCTCATGGCCGGGGTCGCCACCGCGCTCGGGGCCCGGGCGCGCGTGATCGGGGTCGAGCCCATGACGATCCCGACGCTCAACGCCGCCCTCGCCGCGGGCCAGCCCGTTGACGTCGACGTGTCCGGGGTCGCCGCCGACTCCCTGGGCGCTACCCGCCTCGGCGACATCGCCTATGCCGTGGCCACCCGGGAGGGCGTCGGGTCGGTGCTCGTCGACGACGCCGACATCGTCGCCGCCCGCCGGCTGCTGTGGGACAACTACCGGCTGGCCGTCGAGCACGGCACGGCCGCCGCGCTCGCCGCGCTGCTGACCGGTGCGTACCGGCCTCGGGAAGGCGAGCGCATGGCGGTGGTCCTGTGCGGGGCCAATACCGATGTGAGCGACCTCGGCTGACCGGTACCGGGCCGGATGCGGATGTCCGGTTCTGGCCCTAAGTCTTCGAGGATCTTGAACGGGACGCCAGCCCCACCCACCGCCCCGTCCCCCTTGACTGCGGCCGCCGCGCCTGCTTAGGGCTCCGCCACAGTCCCCTGGCTGCGGTCGTAGTCGTAGGCGTAGATCTCGCGGCCGTCCTGGTAGGCTCGCTCGGCGCGGCTGGTCACGTCCAGCGGGTCGCCGGACCAGATCACGAGGTCGGCGTCCTTGCCCGGCTCGAGCGAGCCGATGCGGCCGGCCACGCCGATTATCCGCGCCGGGTTGATCGTCACCGCACGGAGCGCGGCCGCGGCGTCCAGACCCTCCTTCACGGCCAGGCTGGCCTGATGGATCAGGAAGTTGATGGGCACCACCGGGTGGTCGGTGGTGATCGCGATCGTGACCCCGGCCGCGGCCAGCCGGCCCGGGTTGGCCAGCGACCGGTTCCGCAGCTCGACCTTGGACCGGCTGGTGAACAGCGGGCCGATGATGACCGGGATGGACTGCGCCGCGATCAGGTCGGCCAGCAGGTGCGCCTCGGTGCCGTGGTCGAT
>Ga0335074_10011865_pt1 | contig 12198 bp, 9 predicted proteins | sample Lox_Sample_23_FD_206715 | JGI IMG/M metagenome (GOLD analysis project Ga0335074, IMG submission 206715) | Soil microbial communities from Loxahatchee National Wildlife Refuge, Florida, United States - Lox_Sample_2.3 | ecosystem: Environmental > Terrestrial > Soil > Wetlands | place: USA: Florida...
GTTCGCTCGCTGCTGTCGGTGTGACGCAACGTACGGAGCCCGGCACTTCCCGAATCGTCCGCCGATAGACTTGTTGAACGGCGGAACGTGAGGAGCGCATGTGGCCGGTGACGTGGTGACGGCCAGGGCGGCCGGACCCGATGTCACCCAAGACCTGCCCAGGGCGGATGAGAGGGTGACATCGCCTGAAGGCATGCCCGAGGCGCCACAGGCTGAGCGAGCCGCCGAGTCGGCCAGCCGCCGCACCGCGGCCGAGCAGGAGGCCTCAGCCCCAGAGACGGCCAGTCCGACCCAGACCAGTCCGACCCAGACCAGTCCGATCCCGGCAAGTCCGGCGAAAGCCGCTCCATCCACAGCCGTGCCCGCGACCGCCGTGCCCGCGACCGCCGTTCCGGCTCCAGGCGCGTCTGACCAGGACGGGGGCGCTCAGGCTACGGGCACTCCGGACGCCGACGATCTCGACGAGGAAGAATCTGAGGCGATCGAGGCCGTCCCTGCGGAGCAGGACCACGGAGGCCGCAGCCCGGTCCGGCGCAAGCCGGGAGCGCGGATGTCCAACGGCGGCGGGAAGAAGTCTGCGGCACGCGTGGCCGCCAGCCGAGTAAGCCGCCGGGTAGCTGCTCCGGCTGATGCCACCGGGACCGCTGAGTCGGCGGGAGAAGGCGGGTCGGGCGCGGCCGCCATGCGGCGCAGGCTGGCCCGGCTGGGCTCGCCGCGCGGCGGAGGGGTCAACCCGGTGCTCGAACCCCTGATCAGGACAGTGCGGAACACCCATCCCAAGGCCGACATCCGGCTGATCGAGCGCGCTTACGAGGTGGCAGCCAGCCTGCATGCGGGCCAGTCGCGCCGAAGCGGCGACCCGTACATCACCCATCCGCTCGCTGTCGCGACGATCCTGGCCGAGCTGGGCATGCCCCACGACACGATCTGCGCCGCGCTGCTGCATGACACCGTCGAGGACACCCAGTACACCATCGGCCAGCTGCGGCAGGAGTTCGGCGAGGACATAGCCGCGCTCGTCGATGGCGTGACCAAGCTGGACAAGGTCAAGTACGGAGATGCTGCCCAGGCCGAGACCGTCCGCAAGATGGTCGTCGCCATGTCCCGTGATATCCGGGTCCTGGTCATCAAGCTCGCCGACCGGCTGCACAACATGCGCACGCTGCGCTACCTGCCTAGAGCCAAGCAGGAGCAGAAGTCCCGCGAGGTGCTGGAGATCTTCGCGCCGCTTGCGCACCGGCTCGGCATGAACACCGTGAAGTGGGAGCTTGAGGACCTCGCCTTCGCGACCCTGTTCCCCAAGCGGTATGACGAGATCGCCAGGCTCGTGTCTGAGCGCGCGCCGCGGCGGGAGATGTTCCTGCAAGAGGTGATCGAGGACGTCCAGGAGGACCTGAAGGACGCCAAAATCAAGTCCACGGTGACCGGGCGGCCGAAGCACTACTACTCGGTCTACCAAAAGATGATCGCCCGGAATGTCAGCTTCGATGACATTTATGATCTTGTCGGCATCCGCATTCTCGTGGACTCGCTGCGCGACTGCTACGCGGTGCTCGGGACGGTGCACGCGCGCTGGAATCCGGTTCCCGGCCGGTTCAAGGACTACATCGCGATGCCGAAGTTCAACATGTACCAGTCGCTGCATACGACAGTGATTGGTCCGGAGGGCAAGCCGGTCGAGCTGCAGATCCGGACCTGGGGCATGCACAAGCGGGCTGAGTATGGCGTGGCCGCGCACTGGAAGTACAAGGAGGAGATGGTCGGCGGCGGCGGAGCTGCCGGCGACATGGCCTGGCTGCGGCAGCTGGTCGACTGGCAGCGAGAGACCGAGGACCCGGCGGAGTTCCTCGATTCGCTGCGCTTCGACCTTGGCGGCGCCGAGGTCTACGTGTTCACCCCGCGCGGTGAGGTGATCGCGCTGCCGCAGGGCGCGACTCCGGTCGACTTTGCCTACGCGATCCACACCGAAGTGGGGCACCGGACCATCGGCGCGCGGGTCAATGGGCGGCTCGTGGCGCTGGAAAGCGCCCTGAGCAACGGCGACACCGTCGAGATCTTCACCTCCAAGGCCCCGGACGCCGGCCCAAGCCAGGACTGGCTCGGCTTCGTGAAGAGCGCGCGGGCCCGCAATAAGATCCGGCACTGGTTCTCGAAGGAGCGCCGGGAGGCTGCCGCCGAGACCGGTAAGACCGCGATCGCCAGGATGATGCGCAAGCAGAACCTGCCGCTGCAGCGCCTGGCTACCGCAGACGCCCTCAATGCGATCGCCACCGAACTGCGCTATGCCGACCTGTCCGCGCTCTACGCTGCCGTCGGCGAAGGGCACGTCAGCGCCCAGTCGGTCGTCACCAAGCTGATCAAGTCCGCAGGCGGCATCGCTGGTGCCCAGGAGGACCTCGCTGAGGCCACCGTAGTCACCAGGCCGCCGCGGTCGGCCCCGCCCGCCGGTGACTCGGGGGTCGTGGTCGAGGGCGCTAATGACGTCTGGGCCCGACTCTCCAAGTGCTGCACACCGGTGCCAGGCGACCAGATCACCGGTTTCGTGACCAGAGGCAACGGTGTATCGGTCCATCGGGCCGACTGCCTGAACCTCGAGCACCTGCTGGCATCACAGCCTGAGCGGCTCGTCAACGTCCGCTGGTCGCCGCGTGAGGGCTCGCAGTTCCTGGTCGCCATCCAGGTCGAGGCGCTGGACCGGACTGGCCTGCTGTCCGACGTGACCAGATCGATCTCTGACCAGCACGTCAACATCCTGTCGGCGACGGTCACGACGACACGAGATCGGGTCGCGTTCAGCCGGTTCACATTCGAGATGGGCGATCCCAAGCACCTCGGTGCAGTTCTCCGCGCCGTTCGCTCCATCGACGGCGTCTACGACGTCTACCGCGTCACGAACTTAGCCAGCTAGATCGAGGCGCCAACGGCAGCTCTTTCCCGTCGGCGGGGCGACGACGCTGAACGGTATTTTGAGATCGACTGATATCTTGGTTTCCAGTATATTGGTGGCGTGGCTGGCACGGCCATGACCCCGCCGCCGTATGCCTGCGCCATGGCTGCCTAGGAAGGACCCCGGACATGCCGTTCCTGCCCGCGACACGCCGGCTGCCGGTCACGGCCAGCCTGCTTGCCGCCGTGGGCACGCTGCTCGCCGTTGCCGGCTGTGGCACCATCACTCCGCTAGGGCCGGGCCCGGAGCCAGTGAGCCTGCCGCCGGCCCGCGCTCTGGGGTTGCCGATCATCATGCAGGTCATGCGCAATCAGCCCCCCACGCCAGCGGGCCGGTGCCCGGCCGGCCTGGTCGCGCTCTTCGGGTCGGACCCCACCGTGCCGCGGACCGCGGTAGCGCCGGGGCCGGCCGGGCCGCCCGTGCCCGTGCACATTAAGCCGCCCGTGCCCGTGCACACTAGGAGTGACCTAAAGAGCACGGCCACCCCTGTCCCCACGACTACGGCCACGCCGCCCGCGCCTCCCGGGCCGCCGGGCGTTGCGTGCTACGTTCCGGTCGGACGACCGGTAACGATCACTTCCGCCGCGGTCTCGTCGGTCACCACCTACCGGAGCCACCCTGGGCCCGCATGGTACGGCTTCGTGGTCGCCTTTCCCGCGGCCGATGTGCCGGCGTTGACCGCGGCCATCCGGCAGGCCTATGACTCTGGCGATGCCCTCGGCGTCACCGTCGGCGGCAAGCTCTGGCAAGCCCCGCAACCGCAACATAGATTCACCGCACTCCGGGCGGAACAGATCAACCTGCTCAGCAGGAGTCAGGCTCTGCAGCTTTATCGCCTGCTGGTCCCTTCTGGCTGATCGCTCGCCGCCCCAGCGCCGGTGGCGGGCAAGCCGGCCGGAGCCGGCCGTTGCTCAGCTCGACAGCTCGGCGAGGGTGCGCTCGGCCTCGGCCAACCAGGAGCGCCGCGCGGCCAGGGCTTCCTGGGCCCGCTGCTGGGCTTTCTGGTCGCCGCTTGCCTGTGCCTTGGCGAGCTGCTTTTCGAGCAGGGTGATCGCCGCGCGGATCTGCTCGACCGTGCCCCTGGCCCTCGACAGTGCCTCTGGGTTCGTCCGGCGCCAGTGCGAGTCCTCGGCCTTGCGGAGCTGCTCCTCGACCTTGCGGAGGCCGCCCTCCAGCCGGTCCTGTGAGTCCCGCGGCACAGCGCCGGCCCGCTCCCAGCGCTCCAGGATGCCCCGCAGGCTGGCTCTGGCAGCGCGCGCATCCGTCGCTGGCAGCAACTTCTCCGCCTCGGCGAGCAGCTGCTCCTTGACCACAACGTGCTCGCGCAGCTCACGGTCCTTGGCGTCGAGCACCTCGGCGCGGGCGGCGAAGAAGGCGTCCTGCGCGGTCTTGAACCTGTTCCACAGCTCGTCTTCGGCGGCCCGGTCAGCCCGGCCAGCCTGCTTCCAGGACCGCATGAGCTCGCGGTAGGCGCTGGCCGTCCCGCCCCAGTCTTTCGAGGATGAGAGTTCCTCAGCCTTCCCGACCAGATCCTCCTTGTGCGCGCGAATCGCCTCGCGCTCCTCTTCCAGAGAGGAGAAGTAGGCCTTGCGCCGCTTGGCAAACCCGTTCCTGGCCGTCGACAGCCGCTTCCACAGGATTGCCTCGCTGGCGCGGTCACCGCGGGGGGCGGCCTTCCATTCCTCCAGGAGCTGGCGCATGCGCTCGCCGCTGGCCTTCCAGTGCGTGGCCTCGACGGCAAGCCGTTCGGCCTCGGCGACGATCCGCTCCTTGATCTCGTGGGCCTCGTTCCTGGCCTGCTCGCGAGCTGCCTTGTGCTCTTCGCGCCGATGCTCGATGGTGCCGCCCAGCGTCTCCAGGCGTACGGACAGGCTGTCCAGGTCCCCGATGGCGTTGGCGCCGGTCACGGCGACAGTCAGCCGGGCGATGCTCGCCTTGGCCTGGCCAGGGGACAGGTCTGTGCTGGACATGCGCTGCTCGAGCAAGCTGATCTCGGTCTCCAGCGCCTCGAATTTGCGCTTGAAGAAGGCCAGCGCCTCATCCGGACTGCCCGCCTGCCACGAGCCGATCTCACGCTCGCCGTCCGTCGTGCGGACGTAGACAGTTCCGTCGTCGGCTACCCGGCCCCACGGATCGCTTGCGGTACTCACCGCGTACCTCCTGGTTGGTACCTGACCAGCTAAGCCAATCAGGTCTTAGTGATCGTCACGCTGTCAATCTGGACCTTCTCCTTGGGATGCCCGTCACCGGTGCCGTTGGAGTTGTCGGTGCCCGCCTTTGCCACATTCTGGATGATGCTGAGTCCGCTGACGATGGTGCCGAACGGGGTATATCCGGGCGGCGGAAGCGGACTCTGCTTGTAGACCATGAAGAACTGGCTGCCATTACTGTCCTGCGACTCGGATCGGGCCATCGCGACGGTTCCCGCCGGATACACGCCCTCCGTGGTACCGGACACAGTCTCGGTCTTCACGCTGCTCAGGTTCTCGGTGTAGAACTCGTAGCCGGGCCCGCCACTGCCCGTTCCGGTCGGATCGCCGCACTGCAGCACGTAGATGCCGGTCGCGGCCGTAGTGAGCCGGTGGCAATGAGTGTTGTCGAAGAACTTCTGATCGGCCAGCGAGACGAAGGAGCCCACCGTGCAGGGCGCCTCCTTGTTCAGCAGGTCGATCACGATGTTCCCGCGGTTGGTCGCGATCGTCGCGACGTATGTTGCCTTCCGGTCCGGCCTGGCCGGGGGCAGGGACACCGGGCGGGCGGCTGTGCCGCTCTTGGTGTAAACGCACTTGCCGTTGACCATGGCCGCGGTAACGCTCGGCGAGGGAGTAGCCGTAGGGGTGGCACTGGCAGTCGGGGTCGCCGAGGGTGTGTGGGAGCCGGCCGCGGCGGTCGGCTTGGTCGAGTTGAACACCCCCGCGATCGCGGCGCCGGCGAACCCTACCCCCACTACGAGCACGGCGACGATCGCGATGACGACGGATAGCTGCCTGGTGCGCCTGGCCTGCTCCGCCCGCCGCTGCATGCGGCGCGTATGGGCTTCCCTGGCAAGCTTGCGCTGGCGTTCCCTTTTGGTGGCCACCCGTGCTGATCCTCCTGCTCACCCGCAGTGTCCTGCGGACTGTGTCGTCGTGGCAATCACCCTGGCGGCAGGCCAGTGCTCCCAAGGCATCGCACTGCGAAACTTCGCGAATCGTACCGTTGCGGCGGGAGTGGTAACGCCAGCGTTACTTTTCGAGTCCCAACCGCGCCCAACTCGTGTCCTAGCAGGCCGAACGCGGACCGGAACGGCTGGCCAGCCGCAGCCTGGACCGCGCTTCTCGATAGCCTTGGAGGCGCGCCGAGGCGAGCGCCCTAACAACGAACTACCCGAATCTTGGGCTTCGCTCGCCAGGCCCGCCCGTCAGGCCCCGGCGATAGCTAGGAGGCCCCCGGCGATAGCGAGGAGGCACAGTGCTGATCGTGGGTTTCCCCGCGGGCTCGTTCGCGGCTAACTGCTACCTGCTGGCGTCCGGGCCCGGGTCCGAATGCGTGATCATCGATCCCGGACAGGACGCCGAAGAGGGCATCAGCGAGGTCATCGACGAATACCATCTCCAGCCGGTCGCAGTGCTGGCCACCCACGGCCACATTGATCACATCTGGTCGGTTGCACCTGTTTGCGGTGCTCGCGGGATCCCGGCCTACATTCATCCGGCTGACCGCGCCCTGCTATCCGACCCTGGCCGCGGACTGAGCCTGGCGCCCGGCCAGCAGCTCTTCGGAGGGCTGACGTTCACCGAGCCGGACGACGTGCGTGAGCTGACGGACGGGATGACGCTGGAGCTAGCCGGGTTTGAGCTCGTTGTCGATCATGCTCCTGGTCATACGCCGGGCTCGGTGACCTTCGGGTTGCCACCGGTGACCGAGGCCGGAACCTTGTTCAGCGGGGACCTGCTGTTCGCCGGGTCGATCGGCCGCACGGACCTGCCGGGCGGAGATTACGAGACAATCATGGCCAGCCTGGCCCGGGTGTGCCTGCGGCTGCCGGGCGAGACGCAGGTCCTGCCGGGGCACGGGCCGCAGACGACGATCGAGGCCGAGCGAGCCCACAATCCGTTCCTGGCTGGCCTTGCTCCCGCGAAAGGCCCGGTGACGGGGCTGTGAGACGGCCTCGTTCCCGGATTTATGGGTCTTGGTTGAGATGACGAGAGAGAGGCTGAGCTAGCGATGATCCGCAGCCATGAGGCTGGCAGCCTGCGAGCGTCCTCGGCGGGCGAGCAGGTACGGCTGGCGGGGTGGGTCGCCCGGCGGCGCGATCACGGCGGGGTCGTGTTCATCGATCTGCGCGACGGCAGCGGGATCGTGCAGGTCGTGCTCCGCGAGGAGGACGTGGCACACGATCTGCGCGCCGAGTTCTGCGTGCTGGTGACGGGCACGGTGCGGCAGCGGCCGGCCGGAAACGAGAACCCTGAGCTGGCCACCGGTGATGTGGAGGTCGCCGCTGACGCGCTGGAGGTGCTGTCGCAGGCCGATCCCCTGCCGTTCCCGATCGAAGCCGGCGCTGGCCAGGGCGGGGGTGAGCTGAACGAAGAGGTCCGGCTGAAGTACCGGTACCTGGACATTCGCCGCGCCGACATGGGTGCTGCCCTGCGGGCCAGGTCCAAGGCCGTTTACCTGCTGAACGAGGTGATGGCCAGCCACCGGTTCGTCACCGTCGAAACGCCGTTCCTGACCAGGTCGACCCCTGAGGGCGCGCGTGACTTCCTGGTACCGGTGCGGCTGCGGCCGGGAACCTGGTACGCGCTGCCGCAGTCACCGCAGCTGTTCAAGCAGCTGCTGATGATCGCTGGCATGGAGCGCTACTTCCAGCTGGTCCGGTGCTTCCGGGACGAGGACTTCCGGGCCGACCGGCAGCCCGAGTTCACCCAGGTGGACCTGGAGATGTCATTCGTGACCAGGGAAGACGTGGTCGAGGTGGCCGAGGACCTGGTCGAGCGGCTGTGGGCCGAGATCGTCGGGTACCAGGTCCCGCGGCCGATCCCGCACATGACGTATGCCGATGCCATGGCACGGTACGGATCGGACAAACCAGACCTTAGGTTCGGGAACGAGCTCGTCGACCTGACCGAGTTCTTCGCCCAGACTGAGTTCCGGGTGTTCCAGGCACCGTATGTGGGCGCGGTGGTGATGCCGGGCGGCGCCTCGCAGACGCGCAAGGAGCTTGACGGGTGGCAGGAGTGGGCTCGCTCGCGCGGCGCCCGTGGGCTCGGCTACGTACTGATCGGCCCGGACGGCGAGGTCTCTGATTCGGGGCCAGTTGCCAAGAACCTGTCCGCGGCAGAGCGATCCGGCTTGCCTGCGGCGGCCGGGGCGGCGGCAGGGGATGCGGTGCTGTTCGCGGCCGGCCCGGCAAACGAGGCGCGGACCTTGCTCGGTGCGGCGCGGCTGGAGGTCGGGAATCGGTGCGAGCTGATTGACCCGGACGCCTGGGCGTTTACCTGGGTGGTGGATGCGCCGATGTTCGAGGACGACGGCGAGGGCGGCTGGACCGCGGTGCATCACCCGTTCACCGCCCCGCTGCCCGAATGGGAGGGCAAGTTCGCGGCCGAGCCCGTCGGCGCGCTGGCGGATGCCTACGACATCGTGTGCAACGGGACCGAGATCGGCGGCGGTTCCATCCGGATCCACCGTCCCGATATGCAGCAGCAGGTCTTCGACGTGATCGGGCTGTCGCGGGAAGAGGCCAACTCCCAGTTCGGCTTCCTGCTTGAGGCGCTGCGGTACGGTCCGCCGCCGCACGGCGGCATCGCGTTCGGCTGGGATCGGCTGCTGATGCTGCTGACTGGCCGCGAGTCCATCAGGGACGTGATCGCGTTCCCGAAGGCAGCCTCCGGGCACGACCCGCTCACCGGGGCACCGACGCCGATCACGCAACAGCAGCGCAAGGAGGCCGGGATTGACGCCGTTCCGGCTGAGCCACCGCACGGCACGGGCGGGCAGCCCCCAGGCGGCACGACCGGCCATGGTGCGGACGGCACGACCGGCCATGGTGCGGACGGCTCCGGCGCTGCCCCGCGTGGCGCATAACCGGCAGAACTTGACAAAACGCCAGCGGTCGCCGGGTTCTGTGCGCAGCTGGGCCTGCTTGGCCTTTCTCGCGAGCGACGTATAAGGGGCAAAGCGGACAAGGCATCGCTCGCCTGCACTGTCCGTGTGTGGTTGCTGCTGCCAGGGCAGCAGCAACCACACACAGACGGGAAGAGCGTCAGCGAAATGCCCGGAATGCGGCGCGAACTTCATCGACGAAGATGGCCGGCTGCTCGAAGGCGGCGAAGTGACCGCCCTTGGCGGGCTCGTTCCAGTAACGCAAGTCCGGGAACACCTTTTCGGCCCAGCGCCTAGACGCGCGGAAGATCTCCTTCGGGAACACCGAGCAGCCAACCGGCACTTGCACCTGGCCGTCGCTGCGCAGCCTGCCAAAGCTCTCCCAGTACAGCCGCGCCGACGAAGCGCCCGTGCCAGGCAGCCAGTACAGCATCACGTTATCGAGCATCTCGTCTCTGGTCAGGACGTTCGCCGGGTCGCCATCGCTGTCGGTCCAGGCCCAGAACTTCTCCACGATCCACCCGCACAGCCCGGCGGGCGAGTCCACCAGGCCGTAGCCGACCGTCTGCGGCCTGGTGGACTGCTCCTTGGAGTAGCCCGAATCCCAGTCGCGGTAGAACTTCATCGCCGCTAGCGCGTCCCGCTCTTTCTCGGTCAAGTCGTCCATCGTGTCCGGATCGGGCGGAGCCGTGACCATGTTGATGTGGATGCCGGCGAGGTGGGGGGCGTGCCTCGCGCCGAGCGCCTGGGTAACGCCAGAGCCCCAGTCGCCGCCCTGCGCCCCGAATTGCGCGTAGCCGAGGCGGGTCATCAGCTCGTCCCAGGCATCGGCGATTCGCTCGACGCCCCAGCCGGCCCGCGTGGGCTTGGCGCTGAAGCCGAATCCGGGCAGTGACGGGCAGACGAGGTGGAAGGCATCGGCCGCGTCGCCGCCGTGTGCGGTCGGGTTTGTGAGTGGCTCAATGACCTTCCTGAACTCAACGATCGAGCCCGGCCAGCCATGCGTCATCACCAGCGGCAGCGCGTCTGCATGCGGCGAACGGACGTGCAGGAAATGGATACTGAGGCCGTCGATTTCGGTGCGGAACTGCGGGAAGCGGTTGAGGCTCTCCTCGCATGCGCGCCAGTCGTAATGCTGCAGCCAGTAGTCACACAGGTCGCGGCTGTAGGCCAGCGGGATGCCCTGCGACCAGTCGTCGACGGTCTCTGCGTCTGGCCAGCGAGTCTGGCGCAGCCGCTGCCGGAGGTCGTCGAGCTCGGATTCGGGAACTTCGATCCGGAACGGGGTGATCGCGTCGCTCATGTGACTAGCATGGCCCGGCTCCGGCCGTCTCGCGGTGCCTGGCCGAAGCTACGCTTCCTTTGATGGCGTACCTGGGTCAGTTTGATCACCTCATCCGTGATGTGGAACGTGGTCGGGCGATCCTGAACACACGCACGATCGCCGTCTTCGACGATGGCCTTGTGGTGTGCGCAGTGCCCGTGTACGGGGATGCGGCGAAGCCCGCCGGGAGCCTGATCGGCCGCATCTGGCGGGCCGGCTACGCGAACAGGCGCACCGCAGAGCCGGGGCGGGGAACAGAGCAAATCCAGGCTCTGGCGGCAGTGGCGGATTCGAGCGTCTCGTTGGCCGAGACCTGGCCGAAGGCCCAGCTGATCCCGCTTGCCATCATCGAGCAGATCGTGCTGAGGCGGCCCAGGCAGGTCAGCGAACTCACCGTCTGCACGCAGGCGCCCAATGCCGAGGCGGAGCGTGCGGTGTTCCTCGGAGACCTGTCGGTCGCGCGGGTGCGCGAGGTACTTGGAGCACTGCTCGGGGAGCGGCTGACGATCGACGTGGCGGAGTAGGTCTCAGGCGCCGTGGCGGTGACGTCTTACGCACTGTGGCGGTAGGTCTCCCGCGCCGTGGCATGAGGTCTTACGCACCGCGCGCGGGCGGCGTTACGGCTGGCAGGATCTGGCGCGGGATGACGGGCGCGCTCGCGCGCCGCTTCCACTCCCTGGGGTAGCCGAGCGACACCTCCTCGTGTCGCACGCCATCGTGCCAGGTCGTCCGCGGGATGTGCAGGTGGCCGTAGACCACCGCGACCGCGCGGTACCGAGTAGGCCAGTCGGCCGTTCGCACCGTGCCGCACCACTGCGCGAACTCCGGGTAACGCATGACCGCCGTTGGTTCCCGGACCAGCGGAAAGTGATTGACCAGTACGGTCGGCATGCCCGGAGGCAGCGCCGCGAGTCGTTCCTCCGTTTTCGCGATCCGGTCCGCGCACCACGCTTCGCGGCTCGGGTAGGGGTCGGGATGCAGCAGCCGCTCGTCGCTGCTCACCACGCCCGCGGCACGGGCTCGTTCCAGCCCGTCGCCGACTGAGGCAACTCCCTCGGGACGGAACGAGTAGTCGTACAGGAGGAACAGCGGCACGATCAGCAGCGGACCGCCGTCTCCCGTCCAGACCGGGTAAGGATCTTCCGGGGTGAGCACGCCCAGGCGCCGGCACGCGTCGACCAGATGCAGGTAGCGCTCCTCGCCGCGCAGCCGCAACGGATCCCGGCCATGTGTCCAGAGTTCGTGGTTGCCTGGCACCCAGACCACCGTGGCAAAGCGCTCGCTGAGCAGCGCCAGCACGCGCTCGACATCCTCGGCTCGTTCGCCGACGTCGCCGGCCACGATCAGCCAGTCCGAATCCTTCTCCGGTCGCAGGCGCTCGGCGATCGCCCGGTTGGCGCCAAACCCGACGTGCAGATCGCTGACGGCCAGCAGCCTCGGCCCGTCGCCACCGCGGCCGGTGGCGCCGGATGCTGCAGACGTCACGTTCGTCCCGGATCTTGCCGCACGCCTTGGAGAGTACGCGAGCCCTGCTTGGACGCGCGCGACGGCGCGGAGTGCGCGCGGTTGCTTGGATTCTGCAGCCGTGGGTGTACGCGGCTGTTCCGAGCGCGCGTCGCGGGAGCATGGCGGTTGCAGGGAGGCTCGCGCGGGACGGAGGCTGGCGCAGGAGCGGAACCTGAGTGGTTCTGAGGGCAGAGACGGGTAATGTCGCATCGTGCCCCGCGTACCTGACGGTTCGACCGGCAGCCTGTTCGATTCCGCGGCCGAAGCTGCTGAGCAAGCCGCGGCGCCGCTCGCTGTCCGGATGCGGCCGCGGTCCCTAAATGAGGTGATTGGCCAG
>Ga0335074_10011866_pt1 | contig 12198 bp, 13 predicted proteins | sample Lox_Sample_23_FD_206715 | JGI IMG/M metagenome (GOLD analysis project Ga0335074, IMG submission 206715) | Soil microbial communities from Loxahatchee National Wildlife Refuge, Florida, United States - Lox_Sample_2.3 | ecosystem: Environmental > Terrestrial > Soil > Wetlands | place: USA...
TCGCGCAACGTCATCGTCGAGCAAGCCTCATCCTGATCAAGGGGGACGCATGTCCGTAACGGCAGCCGAGGTCCGCGACAGCACTGGCGAGGACTTCGACCCGGTTCTCTCCCAGATCGTCTACAACTACGAGCTGACGGTGAACCGCGAGATGGGACGCGCCGTCGTCAACCTCAGCGGCTCCCCGCTTTTCGTCGGGGCATCCGACTTCGCCTGCGGGTGCCTTGACGCGGAGGGCAACATCCTCACAAGTGTCGCCTGGTCGCTGCAGATGGGATACGCGGTCTCGAACACCGTGCGCGCGACCATCAGGCGGTACGGCGACAGCATCAACCCCGGCGATATGGTCTTCTGCAATGATCCCTACGCCGGGGGCGGCCTGCATTCCTCCGACGTCGTCATCGTGGCGCCGGTCTTCAGCGATGGCGAGCTGGTCATGTGGGTAGGGGTATCCGCCCACGTGACCGACGTCGGCGGGGCCGTGCCGGGCGGGTTCTCGGTCGAGCCCATGGAGGTCTACGGGGAAAACGTCCGGTTTACGCCGGTCAAGTTCTACGACCGCGGCGAATACCGTGAGGACATCGTGGATGCGTTCCTGACGAACGTCAGGCTTCCCGACCGGACCGGCATCGACCTGAAGGCCATCATGGGCGCCACCTGGATCGGCCGGGAGCGAATGGAGTCCCTGCTGGCCGGCTACGGGAAAGAGCGCATCAAGTCCGTTCACAGCCACCAGATCGTCCAGTCCGAGCGTGCCCTGCGCGACCTGCTGCGGCGGCTTCCTGACGGCGTGTACACCGGCGCCGCACACATGGAGCACGACGGCGCGGAGGACCGGATCTACACCATCCGGGTCACGGTGACCAAGGACGGCGAGACCATCGCCTTCGACTACACCGGCACGGATGCCCAGGCGCCCGGGGTGCTCAACTCCGCCGAGGTGGGCAGCACCGGGAACGTCGTGGCCGCGCTTGGCACGGTCGTCGCGCCGGAGATCCCGTTCAACGAGGGGATCCTCCGGCCGGTCACCATCATCTCGCCTCGTGGCACGGTGGTGAACGCGGAGAAGCCCGCGCCCATTTCTGGCGCCACGATCTACGGGGCGTGGTTCGGCACCGACGCCATGCTCGAGGCGCTGAACTACCTGATCGCGGGCAACCCGGAGACGTCCGTCCGCCGTACCGGCCCGTGGGGCTGCTGGACGTTCGCGTGGCTGCACTGCATGAACCAGTACGGGCAGCCGTGGTTCTTCAACGTTTTCACGGCCGGATCGGGTGGTGCCTCGGCGCTGCCCTTCCGCGACGGCGAGGCCGCGATGATGGGGATCCAGACGGTGGGCAGCTTCACCGCGAACATCGAGGACTACGAGATACAAAGTCCCGTGCTTTTCCTTGAGCGCGCCCTGGCTCGCGACACCGGCGGGGCGGGCCGATACCGGGGCGGCCTCGCCCTCGACTCGTACTGCGTGCCGTGGGGCACCCAGCGCTGGGACGTGGTCGCCTTCCACAACCGCCTGTCCACCCCGGCATCCTCGGTCTCCGGCGGCCTGCCAGGAAGCGGGTCGGCCATCGGCTTCTCGCGCAACGTCCTCGGCGAGATAAAGCAGCACTGGGAGCGGGGCGAGGGACCGCCGGTCCGTGACTACGTCGCGGCGGCGGAGCTTGCTCCGACGCGGGCACGATGCAAGCCGATCATGCCGGAGGACGGGTATTACCTGCGGGCCACCGGTGGATGCGGATACGGCGACGCGCTGGAAAGGCCGCCCGCCGAGGTCCAAGCCGACGTTGCCCGCGGCTTCGTGTCCCAGGCTAAGGCGCGCGACGCATACGGCGTAGTCATCGCGGACGACGGCTCATGCGACGAGGAGGCGACGCGAGCGCTGCGGGAGAGCATGCACGCGGAACGGGCCAAGTGGCCGCTGGCCAGCGAGCAGCACGCGGAGCTCTACCGCTCGCGCGGCGCAGACCCCGACCGCACCGTACCTGGGCTCGTGACCCGGGTACTCGGCGAGTACCTCGAGGTGCAAGGGGAGACGGGGTACCGCTGCCGGAAATGCGGTCACCGCTACACCGGCGCGGCGGACAACTGGAAGTGGCACGCGAGGATGCTGGAGGCACCGGTCAGCAGCGAGGTGATCCAGAGCCCGATCAAGGAACGGCCGCAAGCCGATCTGATCTTCCGCAAATACGCGTGCCCGGGATGCCTTGTCCAGGCCGACACCGAAGTCGCGCTGCGCGGAGAGCCGCTGCGCTGGAACTTCCGTCCCCTGCAGGTCGCGCGCCAGTCGGCCCGGACCTCTGAGAAGGCATGACCAGCAAGACAAGCGCCAGGAACGTAATTGTCGTGGGAGCTGGCCTGTCGGGGCTGGCGACTGCGCTCGGCGCGGCCCTGCTGGGACATCCGGTCACGGTCCTCGAGGCCGCGGACATGGTGGGCGGCGCGGCTGCCTACTCAGGCGGGCAGGTCTGGGTAGGTGCCAATCACGTCGCCGCGCGGCAGGGCATCGACGATGACCTCGCACGCGCGGAACGGTACGTGCGTGCCCTGGCACAGGCCAAGCCGGAGTTCCTCGATGAGACGGCCATGAGACGCTGGCTGCAGGTATCGCCAGGGGCGATGCGGTACTGGGAAGACATCGGCGCTGTCCGGTGGACCGTCATCCCCGGCCTCATCGACTACCATCCGGACGCGGACGGAGCGCTCGGCGTCGGCCGGTACCTCACCGCAGACGTGGTGGACGGAACAGTCCTGGGGGAGTGGCGCCGACGGCTCCGCGTCAGCCCCTATTTCCCGGTTGGCACGACGTACGCCGAGATGGCCGTGACGGGCCGCAGGGTCAACGACAGGGACGGGATCGGCACGGAGGACCGGCTGACCTTCGGCACTGGCCTGGTGGCAAGCTTCCTCGCCAGGGTGCTCAGAGAGCAGAACGTCCGGCTGCAGGTCGGGCATAGGGTGACCGAACTGCTCCGCGGCGACGGGGGGGGAGGTGACCGGGGTGCGGGCTGAGCACGATGGGGCGGCCCTGGACCAGTACGGACTAGTTGTTCTCGCGACAAGCAGCTACGACTGGAATCCCGGCCTCGTCCGCGAATTCCTCGGGCTGGGCCAGGAAGACTTCGGCAGCATCGCGCCGGCCAGCCTGCGGGGCGATGGCATCGAGCTCGCCAGGTCGGTGGGGGGAGCGGTCGCCCGGATACCGGCGACGAGCGTTCCCATGCTGCCGGGCTGGGGCGCCGCCGATGGCAACGGCAGCGGGTACGGGCCGGAATTCGCCAAGCCGCATTCGCTGATCGTAGATCGTGCGGGCAACCGCTTCTGCAACGATTCCTACTGGGTGGATCTGGTCGCCGAGGCGCTGGATCCCGCTGATCGGCACGTGCCGTTCTTCCTTATTTGGGACGAGCAGCACCGTCGGGACTACGGGCTCGGCGTGACCCCACCCGGGGGCCGCTACCCCGAAGGGCTGGTCTCGTCAGCCCCCACCTTGGGCGAGCTAGGAACGGCCCTAGGCATCGACCCCGCGCAACTCGAGCGCACGGTGCAGTTTTTCAATCGACATGCCGAACGGGGTGAGGATCCGCTCTTCGGCCGGGGCTCGTCCGAGTACGTCCACCGGTTCTACGGCGACCGCGGGCACCAGCCGAGTTCCGTGCTCGGCCCGGTGTGCGAACCCCCGTTTCACGGACTACGGCTGAAGTTCGTCGGAACCGGGATCGGCTCGAGTGGCGTCCGCATCGATTCCGAGGGACACGTTCTCAAGGAGGACGGCAGCATGATCCCGAACCTGTGGGCGGTAGGGTCGGTGGCCGCCCTGACGACGACAGGGACGGGATACAACAGCGGGTTCGCGCTGGGTCGCGGCTTGACCCTGGCCTACCAGGTCGCCCGCGAGATCGCCGGCCAGCCGGTGGAGGCAGTCTGACGATGCCGAAGATCGGTATCGTCTCGCTGCCGGTCCAGGTGGCCAGCGGAGGACCGAAGACCGCCGAGGCGGCGGGCCGCAGCGGGACGGGCTTGATCGCCGGCACGGGCCTGGACCCCGTCGCGGCCGACGGGCTCCGCGGCCACGCGCACAGGGCGCGCGGCGTCGCTGCTGGCGCGCCGCCGTTCGAAGTCTAGGGGCTGGCGCTGCTCAACGTGATGCCGGCCATCGACGAGGTGGAGGCCGCACGGCGCGAGGTCCTGCCGGTTGCGATCGCGGACGCGCGCCACGCCTTGTGGTTCCCGGCCACCACCGCCGACCGGTGCGGAACGTGAGGCTCGGCGGCCCGGGCCTTCGCCTCCCTTATGAGCTGACTTCTGGGCTGACTCGTGAGCTGACGTCAGCACCGGGGTGCGGGTACCAGCGGCCGGCGACCGTAGATCGTCCTCGGTAGAGGAAAGCGAAGGAGCGCTGCCGGAAACGCCATCCCTGTGCGGTTTTGGTCAGCTCGTCCGTGTAGACGCCGGTGAACTCGAAGCCGTTGTCGTTGCCGTCGGTCCCGCGCTCAGTGATGTACCAGACGGCAGTGGCCTGGTCCCCGCCCACGTCGATATGGCCGCTGTGGGTGAGCTGGATCAGATGCTCGAAATTCGCAAGCAGGTTAGCGAGCTGCGCGCTGATGGCCGCGCGCCCTCGCGCCACCGGCACGCCGGGAACATGCCACTGGCCATCTTCGGCAAACAGCTCGGCTAGATCATCAGGCGCCCGGCGATTCACGGCGTCGGTAAAACGCGCCGTGAGATCGCGGATCGCCAGCTGCCCGGCGGCTACGGCATCGGCCATCGCTTCCCTTTCCCTTGGTGACGGGGTGTCAAGGACTCGAAACGCCGGTGCCGCGTGACCCGTGACCGGCAAGCACGTCATCGAGCGTGAGGCCGCCGGCGGGTCCGTGCCCCGGGCCTGGCTGTGCCAGCTGCACCAGCGCGCCGTGCGCTTCCCTGGGATGAACGAAGACCTCTTGCCAGGCTGGGTCGGACCGGGACTCGCCGTGCACCGAGTACCCGCGCCCGCGCAGCGCGGCCAGCGCTGCCGCCAGGGACGGCACCGTGAACGTTACGTGATGCAGGCCCCCGAGCGGGTTCCTGCGGAAGAAGCTGTCGAGGAAGTCCGAACCCGCGAGGGGTTCCAGAAGCTCGATCTTGCTGCCGTCGGCAAAGCGAAGCTGGACGCCGCGGTAACCGACTACCACGTTGTCGCCGCCGAGGTAGAACTGCCCGCCAAGCACGTCCCGGTAAAGCGGCAGCAGCTCGCGTATCCGGCGCGCGGCCATCGCGACGTGGTCGAATACCGCGCCGAGCGGGAGTGCCGCGGCGAGCGAGAGATTCTCCGTTCCGGCCACGTTACTGGTGTCCATCGCAGGTCAGAGCTTTGCCAGCTGCCGGGCGATGACGTTGCGCATGATCTGGTTCGTGCCGCCGGCGATCTCGTACAGCTTGGTCTCGCGCCAGTAGCGTTCCATGCCGTACTCGACCATGTAGGAATAGCCGCCGAGGATCTGCATACCGCGCGCCGCGCAGCGGGTGCCGGCCTCCGACCCGTAGACCTTGGCCATGGAGGCCTCCAGCGTGCAGTCCAGGCCCTGCCCGAGCTTCGCCGCCGCACGCCAGGTGAGCAGCCGGGCCGTCTCGACATCCATGGCCATGTCGGCGAGCATGTGCGCGACGGCCTGATGCTCGATGATGGGCTTCCCGAACTGCACGCGTTCCTTCGCGTACCCGAGGGCCAGATCGAGCGCCCCCTGTCCCAGCCCGGTACCCTGCGCCCCGACGTAGATGCGCTCGCCGTTCATCAGGTCGAAGATGATCCGGGCGCCGGATCCGGGCTCGCCCACCAGGTTGCCGTCCGGCACCCGCACGTCGTCGAGGAACACCTCGCAGGTGTGCGTGGCCTGCCCGGCCAGCTTGCGCAACGGCCGGATCGTGACTCCTGCGCTGCCGGTCGGGATGAGAAGGACGGAAAGGCCCTTGGAGGCCGGCGCGCCGGGATCGGTGCGGACGAACGCGAAGATGTAGTCGGCGGTGTCCGCTCCGGTGGTGAACACCTTCTGGCCCCGGACCAGGAAGTCGGTGCCCGAACGCGTCGCACGGGTCGACAGGTGGGTGACGTCGGACCCCGCTTGCGGCTCGGTGAGGCCCATGGCGACTCGTGTCTTACCCGCGGCGATGGCCGGCAGGATGGCCTTTTTCTGCTCATCGGTGCCGAACCTGTCGATGCCCTTGGCGCAGAACGTCGCCGTGGGCAGCCAGGCATACGCGAGCGCGGCGCTGGCCCGGGCGACCTCCTCAACGGCGATGCAGACCGAGATCTGATCGGCGGCCGATCCTCCGTGCTCCTCCCCGAACGCCAGCCCGCACAGTCCGAGGTCCGCGATCTTGGCGTACAGGTCGGTGTTGAACTCCTCGTCCCTGTCGTGCCTGGCTACCACGTCTGTCGGCGCCTCGCGCTGGAAGAAGTCGCGCAGGCTCGCCCGGAGGTGCTTGTGCTCCTCGCTGAGTTCGAAATCCAAGACATGCTCCCGATGTGACAGGTGTGACAGGTGACAGGTGTCGGGTCAGGCGCCGGGCGCCGCGGCTTGACGGTCGCGCAGTTCGCGCTTGAGTATCTTGCCGGTGGCGCTGACCGGCAGGGCGTCGGCGAATTCGACCGAGCGGGGCTTCTTGTACCCGGCCAGCCTGGCCGCGGCGAACTCGAGCAGTTCCTGCCCGGTCACGGTGCTGCCGGGCGCCCGGCGGATCACCGCGTGGATCGCCTCCCCCCACCGCGGGTGCGGGACCCCGATCACCGCCACCTGGTCCACCGCGGGATGCTGCTCAAGCACCCGCTCCACCTCGACGCTGAACACGTTGATCCCGCCGGTGATGATGACGTCCTTGATCCGGTCCACGATCGTGATGAACCCGTCCGCATCGACGACCGCGGCGTCACCGGTCTTGAACCAGCGGCCGTCCGTGCTGGCCGCGGTTTCGTCCGGCATCCGGAAATACCCGGGGCAAACGGTGTCGCCCGACACCCAGATCTCCCCGACGGTCGCCGTGTCAGCTGGCACGTCCTGGCCGTCGTCGCCGACGACCCGCACGTCCGACAGAACCATCGGCTTGCCGACCGAGGAAAGCCAGGCGACCTGGCGTGCCGTCCCGTCCGGGTGCTGGTTGGCCGGCCTGAGCATCGTGGCGCACGAGTAGGACTCGGCCATGCCGTAGATCGGATAGAACACGTCGCCGAACAGCTGACGGCCACGGCGGAGCAGGTCCGCGCGCAGGGGCGCGCCCCCGGTGATGATCGCGCGGATGCTGGACAGGTCGAAGTCCCGGCAGCCGGGCTCATCGAGAATCATCTGGAGCATCGCCGGGACCAGCACGGTGCTGGTGACGCGGTAGTCAGCGACGGACTGCAGGAAGGTCCGGGGCGCGAATCCCTGGTGGATCACCGTCCGGCCGCCCTTCATCAGAACAGGATGCAGGCCCGCTGCGCCGCCGGGATTGAAGAAGAACGGAATGCACTGCAAGGCGGTCCCGCGCTCGGGCACGTCAAGCTCGGCCAGCCAGTTGAGCATGGCGGCGATGGCGTTGCGGTGCGTGAGCGCCGCGGCTTTCGGGATGCCCGTGGTGCCGCTGGTGGCGCCGAGTTGATAGATGTCGTCCTCGTCCACCCGCACGCCCGGGTCGCCGGGCGAGGCACCGCCGATCAGCGTGTCCAGATCGAGCTCAAGCCCGTACCGTCCCCGACACCGATCACGTGCCTGACCGACGGCACCGTCGGCAGCCACTGCCGCGCGGCCGCCGCCAGGCCCGCGTGCACCAGCACCGCGGCCGGCTCGACGTACCGCAGGTACTGCGTGATCTCCGCCGCGGTCAGCCGGACATTAACCGCCGCACCGGCCAGGCCGGACTTGGCGCAGCCGAAGAAGAACTCCACATACGCGCCGCAGTTGGGCGCGAACATCGCCACCCGGTCCCCCTTGGCCAGGCCGAGCGACAGCAGCCCATTGGCCAGCCCGCTGGTCCGCGCGTCAAGCTCCCGCCAGCTCACCGCGCCCTGACCGGGCACCACCACCGCATCGCAGTCACCGAAGAACGCCGCGTTCCGGCGCACGATGTCACTGACAAGCATGGCGTCACATCCCTGGTCATCGGGGCCGACCGGTAACCTGCAATATCTTACGTTGCACGTAAGATAACTTAAACGAGCGCAACCTGGCGAGGCTGACATCATGCGGTACGTGGATCTTGTCGCTGGTACCGCTGCGCACGGCGGTGATCGGGTGGCCGTCGTCGGGAGCGGGCGCCGGATGACCTTTTCCGAACTGGATGACCGCGTGGCGCGGCTCGGGCAGGCGCTGGGGGAGCGGGGACTGCGCCCCGGCGATCGCGTCGCGCTGCTGGCCACCAACGAGCCCGAGTATATAGAGATCCAGGCGGCATGCCTGCGCGCTGGCTTCACGCTGGTCCCGCTCAACACGCGCCTGGCCGAGCGAGAGCTTCGCTTCATCCTCACCGACTGCAAGCCAGCCGCGCTGATCGCCGGGCGCGCCGAGCAGGCCAGGAGCGGCGAACTTGCCCGCACGCTCGGCATCCGCGACGTGCTCGGTCTCGGCGAGGCCGCCGAAGTGCCCGCCTACGAGGCGGTACTGGCCGGGGCAGGGTCGGCCAGCGCAGTGCGGAACGCAGCCCAGACCACCGATCCAGACCTGATCAGCCTGATCTTGTACACCAGCGGCACGACGGGCTCGCCCAAGGGCGCCATGATCGACCGCCAGGCGTTTTCCCACCGCGTGCTGGTCAACTGCGCCGAGCTCCAGGTCGGCCCGGCCGACGTGCACCTGGCCTGCCTGCCCATGTTCCATATCGCTGCGTTCCTCGCCTACGCACATACGCTGGCCGGCGGCACCGTCGTGATGCTGCCGGAGTTCGAGCCGGCCAGGGTGCTGGCCGCGCTGGCGCACGAGCAGGTCACGACGACCGTCCTCGTCCCGACGATGATCTCTATGCTGCTGGACAGCCCGGCGCTGCACGACTTCGACTTGCCGAGCCTGCGGCTGATCGTCTACGGGGGCTCGACGATCTCGCCGTCCCTGCTGCGGCAGGCGCTCAAGGAGTTCGGCTGCGGCATGCACCAGCAGTACGGCATGACAGAAAGCGGCGTCCAGACGATCCTGCGTCCAGCCGACCATGACCCGGCCGACACGGAGGGCCTGTCATCGGCCGGGACCGAGGCGGTGTCATTCGAGGTCCGGGTGGTGGACGCGGAAGATCGCCCAGTGGGGCCCGGGGAAATCGGCGAGGTGGTGTGCTGCGGCCCGTCGGTGATGAGCGGTTACTGGAACCGGCCCGACGCAACCGCGGATACGCTCCGCGGCGGGTGGCTGCACACGGGCGACCTCGGGTACCGGGACGGCCGCGGCCGCCTGCACATCACCGACCGGCGGAATGACATGATCGTCACCGGCGGCGAGAACGTCTATCCGCGTGAGGTGGAGGAGGTGCTGCTCGAGCATCCTGAGGTCACCGACGTCGCGGTCATCGGCACGCCCGACGACAGGTGGGGCCAGGTCGTCACCGCGGTGCTGAAGGAATCGGCAAAGGAATCGGCACCCGCGGACGCGGAACTCCAGGCGTGGGCGCGGGAGCGGCTGGCCGGGTACAAGGTGCCCCGGCGGTGGGTGCGGCTGCCGCAGCTTCCCCGTAACGCCACGGGCAAGGTGCTGAAGCACGAACTGCGCGCGATGCTGGGCAGCTGAGCCGCTTCCCGCCGCTAACTCTGCTAACTCGCCGCGGAACACCGGGGAGCGCCGTTCGAGGAAGGCCGTCACTCCCTCGCGGAAGTCCCGGGTGTCCCACAGTTCGGTCACCCGTTCCCGCTCGAGGTCGAGATGGTCGGCCAGGCCGTGCGTGGTGGCCACGTCGACCAGCTCGCGTGCCCGGACCAGCGCCAGCGGGGCGGTCCCGGTCAGCGTCCGCGCGAGTTCCAGGCCGGCGTCGCGCGCCTTGCCCGCGGCGACGACACAGTACGCCAGCCCCAGGGCGAGCGCCTCGTCAGCGTCAACGGGACGGTTCGACAGCAGGAGCGACATCGCTCGCGCGGGCCCGAGCGCCCGGGTGAGAAAATAGGATGCGCCGCCGTCGGGCGAGGAGCCGATGGCCAGGTAGCCAGGGATGAGCCGCGCGCCCTGGCCAAGCACCCTGACGTCCGCGGCCAGCGCGATCCCCAGGCCGGCCCCGACCGCGGCCCCCTCGACCGCCGCCACGATGGGAACCTTGAGTTCCCTGATCTGCCTGATCGAGGCGTGCAGGCCGGTAACCAGCGGGGTGAGGACCCGATGCGGCTCCGCGGCCAGCGCCTCGCGGACCAGCGACAAGTCGGCGCCGGCGCAGAAGCTTGATCCCCGTCCGGTGATCAGCAGGGCGCGCGCCCCGCCGTCGGCTGCCTGGGCCGACTTGCGGCCGAGCTGCACGACGTCTTCCACGGTGAGCGCGTTCATCTGCTCCGGGCGGTTCAACTCGACGACGGCCACGCCATCGTGCTGCGACATCTCTACCGCCATGCCATGCCCCTCAGTATCCGATCGTGCGCAGGCCGTGGTCCATGCACATGTACGGCACGCCCATGCCCAGCCGGGCGAAGGTCACGTCCCGCGCCTCCCCCCGGCCGTACGCGCTCAGCAGTGGGAACGACGTGCAGACGTACTCGGCGTCGATGAAGACCGAGTAGTACCTGATCCGTTCGGTATCCACGCGCAGTCCGCTGGCCCGCTCGTAGGCGGAGAACATCGCCTCACGCGGGGCCAGGCTGTCCACGCCGCGCCACAGCGCCGATGCCCAGTCCTTCATCGGGTCGCCGAGGTGAGCCTGCTCCCAGTCGGTGAGCGCGACGATCCGCCCGCCCGAGTAGATGAAGTTGCCCACGCCGACGTCGCCCCAGACCAGCGATGTGCGCTGGACATCCCGCGGCACGTTCCGCTTGAGCCAGGACAGCAGCGCCTCGACCACCGGCATGGGCTCGGGATCGGACCTCCGGTAGGCCTTCTCGTAATGATCGAGTTCCAGCAGGGCGCAGTCTTCCGCGCGCCGCGGAACGGCCAGGAACTTACTCATCCCGGCCCGCTCCCAGTCGAGCGTATGCACGGCCGCGAGATTCTCCGCCAGGTCGATGCCGATCCGGTACCGCATGTCCTCGTTTCCCGGCGCGAACAGCTTGCCCGCGGAGGCCGATCCTGGCACGGTCCGCCGGACGTAGAACGGGGCGCGGCCGATGAACGCCGGATCTTCCTCGTACCACAGGGCTTCCGCGACGGGCACGCAGGTGGGCGTGAGCGCCGCGAACGTCTGGTACTCCCGCTCCAGGCTCACCGGCACGACAGCTCCGTCCGGGTGGTCGATCCGGAACGTTAGCGAATCGGTGAAGGCCGCGGACCCGCGCGAGCCGGTCACCTCGGCGAACCAGGTTTCCCTTGACATGCCGCCCACGTTGCGCCGCAGGCTCGTGACGTCCAGGCTGTCGGCATCGAGGCGGCTGCGGAGGTACTTGGCCACGCGCCCCGGGTCGAGGCCGGCCTCGGCCGTCCCGGCGGCCGTCACGACGGCACCGTCGGGCCGAAGGACATAAACAGCGGCTTGACCAGCGGCTGCGTCCGGTCGACCTGCCGCCGGATCAGGCGGTGCAGGTCGTCGGATATGGCGCGGACCGTATCCTGGCCAGCCGGGCCAAGGCCGCTGTCGTCGTTGGTGTCCAGCCAGCGCAGCAGGTCCACCACCTGAGCCCGCAGCGCCTCGTTGACCTGGGTCGCGTCGGCCAGGCGGTCATCGGCCGCGGCCGCGGCGGGACCGGCCGCCAGCAGGTCAAGCAGCGACTCCCACCGGCCGCGTTCGGTGCCGCTGGCCCGCTGGCCGGCCGCCGCTGCCGTGGCGGCGATTGCGGCGATGACCTCCGACATGTCGCGGCTGTCTTCGGTGATCGCATCGAGTTCCCCCGCGAGCCGCAGTTGCAGGTGCTGGAGCATGAGATCCATCGCGGTTCCCACGTACCGGGCCCAGCGGTCGGCGACGTTGGGCAAGATCACGTCGTTGAGCGAAACTCGCAAGCTGGCCAGCAATTCCTCGGGCGATGGCCGCATCCGTCCCCTCCTTCCGGTGACTGGCCGAAACAATGCAACGTCGAACGTTAAAGATAAAATACATATACAGAACGGACCGTGGTGATCAGCCGCCTGACCTGTC
>Ga0335074_10011867_pt1 | contig 12198 bp, 14 predicted proteins | sample Lox_Sample_23_FD_206715 | JGI IMG/M metagenome (GOLD analysis project Ga0335074, IMG submission 206715) | Soil microbial communities from Loxahatchee National Wildlife Refuge, Florida, United States - Lox_Sample_2.3 | ecosystem: Environmental > Terrestrial > Soil > Wetlands | place: USA...
GGACGATGTTACATCGTTCCGCCTAGCGGACCGGTGAGGGGTCGGCAGATGCTCCGAGCGAATGAGGTTGACCGAGGCAGGGACACCCTGACTCAAGCCGCCCGCTCGGCGCGGACGCGAGTGGCCCGCCCGGTGCCGACTCAAGCGGTGCGCAAGGGCGCAGGCCTGGCGTTTCTTGTCGGGTCACCGTAGTGAAGAGATTCGTCGCAAGCCGGCTCCTCCAGGTCATCCCGCAGCTCGTGATCGTCGCGGTCGTCACGTTCGTGCTGCTCAGGCTGCTGCCGGCCAACCCGGTGACGCAGATCGTCGGCCCCACCGCGACCCAGGCGACGTACGCGCTGGAGAAGCAGAGGCTGGGCCTGAGCGCGTCGCTGCTCAGCCAGCTCGGCACGTTCTTCAGCAACGTCATTCACGGCAGCTTCGGGACCTCGTGGCAGACCAACGAGCCGGTCCGCGCCGAGATCGGCCAGCACCTGCCCATCACCCTGCAGCTCATCGTGATGGCCACCGCGGTGGCGCTGCTGGTGGGCATCCCGCTCGGCTACCTCCTGTCCACCGGCGGTGCCGGAGCCAGGAGCCGGGGCCGGGGCCGGGGCCGGGGCCAAGGCCAGGGCAGCGGCCGGGGGCGCCGCCGCCAGCACCCCTTCTTGCGGATCTTCTCGCTGTTCGCCGGATCCCAGCCGGACTTCTGGTGGGGGCTTGTCTTTATCTACCTGTTCTTCTACCTGGTCAGGATCTTCCCCGCCCCGCTGGGCATCCTGTCGCTGACCGCCACGCCGCCGCGGACCATCACCGGCTTCATCCTGATCGACTCGCTGCTGACCGGGCAGATCGGCACGTTCTTCGACGCGCTCGACCACTTCGCGCTGCCGGTGCTGACGCTGGCGTTCGTCGTCGTCGGCCCGATCATCCGGATGACCAGCCAGGGCATGCGGACCGAGGTCAACGCGGACTACGTGCTGTACGCGCGGGCGGCCGGCCTGCCCAGGCTGCGGATCGCGCTGTACATCGTCCGCAACGGGCTGGCCCCGGTGCTGACGCTGACCGGGGTGCTGTTCGGCGTGCTGCTGGGCGGCGCGGTCCTGGTGGAGACCGTGTTCTCGCTGAACGGCCTCGGCGTCTACACGCTGCAGAGTGTCCTGGCGCTGAACTATCCCTCGATCGAGGGCTCCGTCGTGGTCATGACGGCCATCGCGCTGCTCGTCTACATCGTGATGGACATCCTGTACGCGCTCCTCGATCCCCGCGTCAGGAACAGGTAGATGGCCCTCGCGGAACCCCTGCCGACGGGGGAAGAGCAGCAAGGCCCGGAGACCGCCGCCCGGGAGGTCATCCTCGGCTATCCGACCCTGCGCTCGCACATCCTGCACAAGGTGAAACGCGAGACGCTGCCCAAGGTCGGCCTGCTGATCGTGGTCATCACGATCTTCCTGGCGATCTTCGGCCCGCTGATCGCCCCGTACAACACCATCGCGGCGACCAACCTGGTCAACAAGGCGCCGAGCGCGGCGCACTGGTTCGGCACCGACGCCAGCGGCCTTGACATCTTCTCCCGGGTGATCGCGGCACCGCGGATCGACGTCAGCATCGCGCTGCTGGCCACCGCGCTCGCGCTGATCGTAGGGTCGGCGATCGGCCTGTTCGCGACGTTCTACGGTGGCTGGCTCGGCGCGCTCGCCATCCGCGCCACCGACACCCTGCAGGCGTTCCCCGCGCTGATCCTCGCGATCATCGTGGTCGTGCTGACCGGGCACGGCATCGGGAACATCATCGTGGTCATCGCGGTGCTGAACATGCCGCTGTATGCCCGGCTGATGCGCGGCGAGGTGCTCAGGATCTCCGGCCGCGCCTTCGTGGAGGCGGCCCGGGCCAGCGGGCTTTCCGACTTCGCGATCGCCTGGCGGCAGGTGCTGCCCAACGCCACCGCGCCCATCGTGGCGCAGATGAGCGTGACCATCGGCTGGGCGATCCTGGCGACCGCGGGGCTGTCCTTCCTCGGCGCCGGGGTGCTGCCGCCCACGCCCGAGTGGGGCTCCATGATCAGCTCCGGCGCGTCGGAGATCATCCTCGGCCAGTGGTGGCCCTCGGTCTTCCCCGGCATCGCGATGGCGCTGACCGTGTTCGGCTTCGCGGTCGTCGCCGACACCATCCAGACCGCACTCGGGCGCGAGGGCTGACGCATGTTGTTCGAGGTCAGCGAGCTGAGCGTCGAGTACCAGAGCCTGGATGAGATTTCCCGCGCGGTCAGCAACGTGAGCCTGGAAGTGGGCAGCGGCGAGGTCGTCGGGATCGTGGGCGAGAGCGGCTGCGGCAAGTCGACGCTCGCGCTGGCCCTGCTGGGCCTGACGCGAAGGAACGCCAGGATCACCGCGGGCTCGGTCCGCCTGGAGGGCACCGACCTGGTCGGAGGGGGCCTGACCGACAAGCAGTTGCGCCAGTTCCGCGGCCGCCGGATCGGCCTCATCACCCAGAACGCGCGCAGCAGCCTCAACCCCACCGTCCGCATCGGCAAGCAGATCGCCACCGTCTACGCCACCCACACCGGGGCGAAGAAGGCCGACGCGAAGTCAGCGGCGATCGCCGCCCTCCGCCTGGTCGGGATCAACGACCCGGAACACCGCTACGAGGCGTACCCGCACGAGCTTTCCGGCGGCATGGCGCAGCGCGCGGTGATCGCGATGGCCACCGTGTGCCGGCCCGACGTGGTCGTCGCCGACGAGGCGACGAGCAGGCTCGACGTCACGATCCAGGCGCAGATCCTCGATGACCTGCAGCGGGCCGTGCAGGAGGTGGGCTCCTCGCTGGTGCTGATCACCCAGGACCTCGGCGTGATCGCGAACTACGCCGACCGGCTGTACGTGATGAACGCGGGCGAGATCGTCGAGACCGCGCCGACCGCGCGGCTGTTCGAGGCGCCCGGCCATCCGGCGAGCGTCTCGCTGCTCGAGTCGCAGCTCGACCTGTCCGACGCCGAGTTCAGGCTGCGCGGCCTGCCGGTCGACGCGCGGAAGCTGCCCGAGGGCTGCTGGCTGCAGGCCCGCTGCCCGTTCATGGACGACAAGGCCGGCTGCCGCACGGCGCACCCGGAACTGTCCGATGTCGGCGACGGCCACGAGGTCCGCTGCCATCGCACCTCGGTCGTCCTCGACCGCGCCGCGGAGCTAACCCGATGACCGGCGACCCGATGACCGGCGACCCGATGACCGGCGCCGGCCAGACAGCCCCCGTCCTCGAGGTGCGCAGCCTCAGCAAGCAGTTCGCCATCCGCAACTCACGCAAGCTCGTGCACGCCTGCGACGACGTAAGCCTCGAGCTGCACGCCGGCCAGACCCTCGGCCTGATCGGCGAGAGCGGCAGCGGCAAGACCACCGTCGGCCGCTGCGTGCTGCGCCTGATCGATCCGACGTCCGGCTCGATATTCCTGGACTCCGCCGACATCACCAAGGCCGGGCCAAGGGAACTCCGGCGACTCAGAAGGCAGATGCAGATCGTCTTCCAGGAGCCCGCCGAGTCGTTCAACCCGGTCCTCACCGTCGGCAGCCAGATCGAGCTGTCGCTCAAGGTGTTCTCCGGGCTGAGCCCGGCCGCGCGCAGGCGCCGGGTGGACGACCTGCTGGACCGGGTCGGCGTGCCCGCCGTCGCGGCCGGGCTGCTGCCCGGCGCGCTGCCCGCCGGCGTGCTGCAGAAGTGCTCGATCGCGCGGGCGCTGGCCAGCGAGCCGCGCCTGCTCGTGCTCGACGAGCCCACCTCGGCGCTCGCGCCGGAGGCCGAGGCGGATGTCCTCGGGCTGCTCACCAAGCTGCAGCAGGACTTCGGGCTTGCTTACCTGTTCATCTCGCACGACCTGTCGCTGGTGCGCAGCTTCTGCGATTTCGTCGCGGTCATGTACCTGGGCCAGATCGTCGAGCTCGGCCCGAAAACCGACGTCTACGCCCAGCCGCGGCATCCGTACACCCAGGCGCTGCTGGCGGCCGTGCTGCATCCGGACCCGCGCCAGCGGCTGGCTCGGGCCGGCCGCGAAACGCAGCTCAAGGGCGAGATCCCGAGCCCGATCGACCTCCCGGCGGGCTGCTACCTGGCCTCGCGATGCCAGTACGTCACCGACAGGTGCACCGCGGAGCGACAGGAACTCATCCAGATCGACACGAGCACCGTCGTCCGCTGCTGGCGGGCCGGCGAACTTCCAGCCGCCGATGAGCGGCCTTGATCAGTGAAAACAGCGAAGGGCGGGTTACATGAAAAATAGCGATCCGGCGGACTTCATCCGGACGACCATCGGAAGACGCGGGTTCATCGCGGGCGGCCTCGCGGCCGGCGGCCTGGCGCTGGCCGGCTGCAGCTCAAGCGGCAGCAGCGGCTCGAGCGGCGGGGGATCGAGCACCGGCCTGAGCCTGATCAGCCTGACCGACGTCATCGCGCGCGGCTTCGACCGGGACGGGCCGAACACCGACCCCGGCTTCGCCGAGGCCGCCTACAACACCTTCGACGGCCTCGTCGCCTACCCGCAGCCGCTGATGAACGGCGCGTTCGTGCCGAACTTCTCCGCCGACATCGACCAGTTCGTGCCGATGCTGGCCACGTCGTGGACGCAGAACAGCCCCAAGCAGTGGACGGTCAAGCTCCGCCAGGGCGTCAAGAGCCAGTATGGCAACGAGCTGACCTCGGCGGACGTCGTCTACACGTTCGCAAGGGCGAAGTCGGTCAGCGGCAGCGCGTCGAACTCGTGGTTCCTCGCCAACGTCGGCGGCATCATCGGCTACGGGCCGGTCCTGCCCAAGGCGCCCGCGAGCGCCAAGGTGCTGACCAACGAGGTCGTGGCGGTGGACAAGTACACCGTCCAGTTCAACCTGTTCGAGGAGACCGGGCGGCTGTTCATGGTCGCCCTGGCCGACACGAACCTGACGATCTTCGACTCGGTGGCGATGAAGGCGCACGCGACCGCGAGCGACCCCTGGTCGCACACCTGGGGGAACCAGAACTGCGCGGGCTTCGGCCCGTACGAGATCACCACCTACAAGCCGGGCACGCAGATCATCTACTCCTACCGGAAGGACTACTACCGGCCCGCGCCGAAGTACACCAAGATCTTCACCAGCGCCGTCGCCGAGCCGGGCAGCCGGGTGGCCGCGCTGAAGACCGGCCAGGCGCAGCTCGCCGAGTACCTCGACCCCGCGGACCTGGCCAGCCTGCAGGGCGACAGCTCGGTCAGCCTGGTCGGCAGCTACACCAACGACATCGCGTTCATCTGCCTGAACTACTCCTACGCGCCGTGGAACCTGCCGACGAACAAGCTGATCCGCCAGGCGGTCGCGTACGCGATCCCGTACGACGACATCGTCAGCCTCGACTACCAGGGCTTCGCGCGCCGGATGTACAGCCAGGTCCCGTCCACGTTCGACGGCTACGTGCCGAACATGACCTACCAGACCAACCTGGACAAGGCGAAGGCGCTGCTGTCGCAGGCCGGCTTCCCGAACGGCAGCGGCCTGGCCAAGTACAGCTCGGGGCTGAACTTCTACTTCGTGTCCGAGCGCTCCTCGCTGCTCGAGCCGGTGGCCAACCGGATCAAGACGAACCTGGCCTCGATCGGCATCGACATCACGCTGCAGCCGCTGCCGCAGTCCGAGTTCGCCACCAGGCAGCTGCAGACCGGCAACATGCCGATGTCGCTGTTCGACTTCTCCTCGCCGTCGGTGCCCACCGCGTCGTTCCTGACCAAGCTGCTCTACCAGACCCCGTCGTCGGGCGGCCTCGTCGACCCCACGCACTACTCGAACAAGGCCTTCGACACGCTGTCCACCCAGGCCCAGACGGCGTCGGGCGCCCAGTACACGTCGCTGGTCACGCAGATGCAGAACACCCTGATGACCGACCTGCCGACGATCCCGCTTGTCGAGGTGCGCCCCGTGCTCGCCATGGCCAAGCCGCTGACCGGCTGGTACCAGGTCCTGGACGCGACCGTGCCCGAGTACTACTACGTGACGAACTAGGAGGACCGAGATGGGCACCGGGCTGTCCCATATGGACGTCCGCGAGGCGGTGACGGACGCCTCGGCCACCCTGTTCGCGCACGGGGTGATGTCGCGGACCGGGCACGGCGACCTGTCCGCGCGCGCGCCGGGCGGTCACATGATGCTGACCGTCCCCGGCCGCCTGCGCGGGCTGACGCCGGACGGGCTGGCCATGGTCAGCCTCGACGGCGAGGTCGTGGAAGGGGAGCTGGACGACCTGAAGATGGAGATCGCCCGGCTGCACGCGCAGATCTACCGGCTGCGGCCGGACATCGGCTGCATCATCCACACCCACTCCGCCAACGTGCTCGCGTTCGCGCTGGCCAACCGCCCGCTGCCGTGCAACTACGAGGCCATGCGCTTCGGGCAGCCGACCGAGGTGCCGGTGATCGGCTGGCGCCGCCGCGGCACGCCGGAGTGGATCGACACGATCATCGCCGGCATCGACGAGCACGAGGGCACCAACGCGGTCCTGCAGGGCAACCACGGCGTGCTGGTCTTCGGCCCGACGCCGGCGCAGGCCGTCACGCTGTCGACGGTCCTCGAGGAGGCCGCCGAGGCCGAGCTCCGCGCCGACCGCCTCGGCGGCGCCGTCCCCCTGCAGCTGGGCGAGACCAATGATCCAGAACGAAAGGGCGGGGCGGCACAATGACAGATCCTCAGCCGGGTGGCGACACCGGCGGCGCCGCCGGCGCCGGCGCCGCGAGGATCCGCGCGATCTACACCGGCCGCGGCGCCGCCGTCCCGCCTGCGATCGAGACCAGGATCGGCCTGGCCGAGCTCACCGGCCGGATGGACGCGCTCGAGGCGGTGGAAAACGTCAAGCGCGCCCTCGTCGCCGAGACCGCGCTCGATCCCAAGACCGAGCAGCTCATCCAGTTCTCCCAGCTGCTGGTGCTCGGTCACACGTCCATCGCGGAACATCACGCCCGCGCCGCCCGCCGCGCGGGCGCGAGCCTGGCCGAGCTCTCGTCGGTCGCCGAGCACGCGGTGATCGCCGCGGGCCTGCCGGCCTACCTGCAGGGCATGGACATCCTGGGCCGGATCGCCCAGGAGGCGGCCGGATGAGCAACCGCGTCGTAGCGCGAAGAAAGGCAGAGCATGAGTACTGAGTTCGTCAACCCGCCGACCGCGTTCAACTCGCTGCCGCGCGGCTACAGCCACGTCGTCAAGGTCACGAACCCGAACGCGCTCTATTTCGTGGCCGGCGCCGCCGCGGTCGACACCGACCTGAACGTCCAGCACCTCGGTGACGTCGAGGGCCAGACCAGGCTGATCTTCCGGAACATCGCGCGCGACCTCGAGGCGTCGGGCGCCAGCCTCGCCGACATCGTGGACATGACCGTCTACCTGGCCGACACCGACGACCAGTGGCGGGTGCGCGGCGTCCGCAACGAGTTCTTCCCCGCCGACAAGCTGCCCTCCTCGACCATGATCGCGGTCAAGAGCTTCTGCATCGAGGGCATGCTCATCGAGATCGACGTGATCGCCGCCACCTCATAGCGCGCGACCCCACCATGATGCTAAATTCGGAACACAGTACCGCTAAGAGGAACAGGCGGCAGAAGGAGCTGAGGTCATGCGACTAGGAACGGTTCGGATACGAGGCACGGCTCCGCGGCTTGCCGGGCTGGCCGCCGACTCGCAGCACGTGATCGACATCAACGAGGCCGGCCAGGACCTCGGCCTGGTCTACGGCGACTCGCCGCGCACCCTGAAAGGCCTGCTCGAGCTCGGCGACTACGGTCAGCAGTTCGTGGCCGACCTCCAGGAGAAGGTAGGAAATCGCGGTGACCTGGCCAGCGCCCCGTGGGCGTTCGACCTGTCCGAGGTCCGGTTCGAGGCCCCGGTCCCGCGGCCGGGCAAGGTCATCCTGATCGGCGGCAACCGGAAGGTCTCCGGGCAGCCGCTCGACCCCGGCATCCAGGACGAGTGGCCGCGGGCGCAGTACTTCGAGAAGGCGCCGACCTCGATCATCGGCCACGACGCGACCGTCGACGCCTGGCAGGTGTTCCGGCCGGTCCAGATCGAGGGCGAGGTGGCCCTGATCTTCGGCCGCCGCGCCAAGCACGTGGCCGCGGCCGACGCGATGAACTACATCGCCGGCGCGGCGCTGCTCAACGACATGTCGGCCGGCCGCTTCGGCCTGCAGGACGGCGTGGTCCTGATGATCAACCGCGGCCCCGGCAAGGAGCCGGAGGAGATGATCACCAGGAACATGTCACGGGCGAAGATCCCGGACGGCTACTGCCCGATGGGCCCGTGGATGGTGCCGCTCGGCGACCTCGACGTCCCGTTCGACCAGATCGAGGCGACCACGATCGTCGGCCCGAACGTCGTCCAGAAGGGCGTCATCGCCGACTACGGCTTCACCGCCGAGCAGTGCATCGAGGAGGTCACCAAGTGGGTCACCTTCGAGCCCGGCGACGTGCTCTCCCTCGGCTGCTTCGCGAACCTGCCGGACTTCCCGCTGCGTCTCGTGGACGCCGCCGCCGAGGGCCGGCGCAAGCTCGTCGTCACCTCGCCGCAGCTCGGCGAGCTTGTCACCCACGTGAACCTGGTCGATTAGCAGGATGTATCCCAGCCTGGTGGCCCACGAGGTCTCCTTCCCGGGAGACGGCGGCGAGGTCATCAACGCCTACTTCGCCCGTCCGGCGGGCGACGGCCCGTACCCGGGCGTGGTGGTGCTGCACCACCTGCTGGGCCTGGACGAGGGCACGATGGAGATCGTCCGCCGGTTCGCGGCGCACGGCTACATCACCGTGTGCCCGAACCTGCACTCCCGGGAGGCCCGCGAACACGGGCAGGAAAACGCGTGGGCGGCCTCCCGGGCCGCGGGCGGCGTGCCGGACCAGCGGCTCGTCGGCGACCTGGCGGGCGCGCTGGACTACCTGCGCGCCACCGACGGCGGCAGCGGCAAGGTCGGCGTCATCGGCTACTGCTCGGGCGGGCGGCAGGCCTTCCTCGGCGCGTGCTCGCTGCCGATGGACGCCGCCGTGGACTGCTACGGCTCGTTCGTCACCAACGAGACGCCCGAGGAGATACCGCTGCGGTTCAAGCCGCTGCTGCACCTGGCGGCCAGCCTGAGCTGCCCGATGCTCGGCGTGTTCGGCGGCCATGACCCGAACCCCTCGCCCGCCGACGCCCGGCTGATCGCCGAGACGCTCGCCAGCCACGGCAAGCACTTCGAGCTGCTCGAGTACCCCGAGGCAGGGCACGGGTTCTTCGCCGCCGACCGGGCGGATCACTACAACGTCGAGGCCGCCACCGACGGCTGGAAGCAGGTCTTCGCCTTCTTCGAGCGGAACCTGTACTGACAACACGGAAAGAAAGAGGTGGCAGCGTTGCCCGTCAAGGCTCGCCGTGAGTTCCGGGTGGCATCGATCGCCGAGCCGATCAGCCACTACACCGACGCGGTCGCATTCGGCGACCTGGTGTTCGTCTCCGGCTGCGTCGGCTCCGACGTCACCGGCCGGATCCTCGAGCCCGACGACGTAGTAGCCCAGGCCCGGCAGGCGCTGCAGAACGTCGGCGACATCCTGGCCGCCGCCGGCACCGGCTTCGAGAACGTCCTCAAGGTCACCGTCCTCCTCACCGATGTCGCCGACCGGGCGGCCGTCAACACCGTGCGCAAGGAATTCTTCGGCTCGGCCCGGCCGGCCAGCACGCTGATCGGTGTCGCGGCCCTGGCCCTGCCCGACGCGAAGGTGGAGATCGAGGCCGTCGCCTGCCTGCCGCCAACCGACTGACCCCACCATCACCAGGAGGGCACCATGACCAGCCCAGACGACGCCTCGCGCGAGGAGTTCCTGGCCGCGACCCGGCCGGGCGGCTGGGAACCGTACGGGTTCCCTGGCCTGCGGGTCCGTGAGCTCTGGTCGCGGGAGGGCGGCATCTCGATCGCGCTGCTGAGCTTCGAGAAGGGGGCCGGCATCCCGCGCCGGCACCGGCACGCCTCCAACCAGTTCATGTACTCCCTCAGCGGCCGCTACAGCTACACCTCGAGCGGCCTCGAGCTGCGGCCCGGCGACTTCTACTGGAACCCGATGGGCAACCATCACGGCCCCACGCAGGCCCTGGAGGACTCGGTGCTGCTGGAGATCTACGACGGCCCGCACTACTTCGAGGAGCCCGATGGCTCCTGACGCGGGCCCCGGCGCGCGGCCGGGAGGGGACGGGTGGAGCTGACCGCGGCGATGCGGACCGCCGGCGCGACCAGGGAGTTCACCGACCGCCCGGTCAGCGACGAGGTCGTCTTCGGCATCCTCGACGTCGCCAGGTTCGCCCGCAGCGGCGGCAGCAGGCCGGTGTGGCGGGTGATCGTGGTCAAGGACCCGCAGCGCAGGCGGCGGCTGCGGGACCTGTTCCGGACCGGGTCGCGGGAGTACCAGGCGCTCAAGGAGTCGGGCCTGGTCGCGTGGGCGCCCATCACCGACCGCGAGCGCGAGGCCGACGTGCTGGCCAGGGCCTCGCAGCTGCCCGCCGGGGACTTCGCGGAGCACCTCGACGAGGTGCCCGTGCTGCTCATCGTGCTCGCCGACCTGCGCGAGCTGGCCGCCATGGACAGGGACAACGGCAGGTACACGTTCGTCGGCGGTGCCACCGTCTACCCGTTCGCGTGGAACATCATGCTCGCGGCCCGCGACCAGGGCCTGGTCGGCGTCCTGACCACCCTGTTCTCCCGCACCGAGCCGGAGGTGCGGGAGACCCTCGGCATTCCGGCGGAATTCTCCATCGCAGCGGCGATCGCACTTGGCCATCCGGTGGCCGAACCGGCCGAACCCGCCCGTGCCGAAGTGGAACAATTCACCTCAGTGGACGAACTATTCGGCCCGGCATTTACGATCGAGTCGGCCAGAACCAGGTTAGGACCGACACCAGGCAAGGATCGGACCGATGATGGCACGCAAGGTAGCGACCGAGGCCGACGACAAGCAGCAAGGCCTCAACGGCATTGAACGGGCGCTGGATGTTCTCGTGCTGTTCTCCAATTCCGACTCGCCGACCCTGGGCGTCACCGAGATAGCCGCCGAGCTCGCCTTGTCCAAGGCGGTCGTGCACCGGCTGCTTACCACGTTCCGTGCCCGCGGCTTTGTCGAGATCGACCCGGAGACGCACCGTTACCGGCTGGGCCCGGAGATCGGCATTCTCGGCCTGTCCTACCTAGACCGGATCGACCTGCGCAGCCTCGGCCACGAGGTCCTCGTCAGCCTCGTCGCGCTGACCAATGAGACCGCCACCATGTCGGTCCTTGTCGGCTCGACGCGGATTTACCTAGACCAGGTCACGCCAAACCGCGACGTGAAGATGATGGTCCAGCTCGGCCGGCCATTCCCGCTGCATGCCGGCGCATCCTCCAAGGCCCTCCTCGCCTTCCTGCCCGAAGCCGAGCGCGAGGAATACCTGGCCGGCCAGCACCTGACCGCCCTGACCCCCAGAACCGTGACCGACCCGGTCCGGCTGCGCCAGGAACTGGCCAGCATCCGCCAGGCCGGCTACGCCGTCTCGTTCGGCGAACGCGACGCCAGCGCCGGCTCCGTCGCCGCCCCCGTCTTCGACCACAACGGCCACCCGGTCGGCGTCCTGTCGGTCTCCGGCCCGGTCGAGCGCTTCAGCGCCGAAGTAGCCCAGTCCTCAACCGCCCTCCTCCAGGCCACCCGCCAGCTCTCCCGCCGCCTCGGCTACCGCGCCACCAGCTAACGAGCGCCGTGCCGGCCGGCGCAGGTACTCCCCGGTCGGACGGCCCGCCACCTTGCCGTCCGCCAGCACGTGCTGCCCCCGCACGAACGTGTCGGTGACCCGCGCCGTCATCTCGAAGCCCTCGAACGGCGTGTACTCCTGCGCGGACTCCGAGTCCGCCGCCCGCACCGTCCAGCCGGCCCGCGGGTCGACGATCGCGATGTCCGCGTCGTACCCCTCGGCGATGACACCCTTGGTGTGCAGCCCGAACCGCCGAGCCGGGTTCAACGCCGTGAGCGCGGCGATCCGCCCCAGCGGCAACCCGCGGACCGCCGCGGCCGTGACCAGCCCAGGCAGCAGGTACTCGGTCCCGCCGAAGCCCGACTTGGCCGCGAACACGTCGTCCCGCGGTTCGCCGAACTTCATCTCGTCCCGGCAGCACGCGTGGTCGCTGACCACCCAGTCGACCTCGCCGGCCAGCACGTGCTCCCACAGCCGTTCCACGTCC
>Ga0335074_10011868_pt1 | contig 12197 bp, 12 predicted proteins | sample Lox_Sample_23_FD_206715 | JGI IMG/M metagenome (GOLD analysis project Ga0335074, IMG submission 206715) | Soil microbial communities from Loxahatchee National Wildlife Refuge, Florida, United States - Lox_Sample_2.3 | ecosystem: Environmental > Terrestrial > Soil > Wetlands | place: USA...
CTTGGTATCTATTAATAATTCCATGATGCCTCTCCGGTTGTACAACTCCTGGTAGTCTGGCAACCTTTGCCTATATCACTTGGTGGTATACTATAGCTGTGTCACGGGTGTTCAAAACCAAGACCTGGAGCCGAAGAGCGGGCATCAATGATGAGGTGTTATGTGCCGCCGTGGAGGAGATGCTACAGGGTCTGATCGGTGCCGACTTAGGCGGACAGGTATTCAAGAAACGGATACCGGTGCCAGGCCGTGGCAAGCGCGGAGGTGCACGCACGATCATCGGTAGCAATCTTCGGGACCGCTGGTTTTTTCTTTTCGGCTTCCAGAAGAAGGACCGAGAGACAATAGACTCTCGAGAACTTGCGGCGCTGCAAACGATCGCAGCCGCGCTGTTGGAAATGGACCCAAAGTCACGCGAGAAGGCCGTTGCCGAGGGCGAGTTGGAGGAGATCTGTCGTGAAGAAAAGTCGTCTGCTCAATGAGATGCGCGAAACGGCACGCGGCCTCGAGCGCATTGGGGCGCTGGACAAGCAGACCATGCGGGAATTCGACGTTTTGACGCTGCCACCGGTCCCGGATCTTACGGTGAAGCAGATCCGAGCGATTCGGGTGCGCAGCAAAGTCAGTCAGGCAGTATTCGCAGCAATGCTGAACACCAGCGTTTCCACTATTCAGAAGTGGGAAATCGGTGAAAAGCGGCCAAGCGGACCATCCCTGAAGCTACTGAACGTTATACGACGCAAGGGCATAGATGCGCTGTCCTGAGGGTAATGCCCGCCGAGGGGCACAACGCCGCAGGCGACCCACAGCCGTCGAAACATGATGGCTGCTTTCGAGCGGTAGATCATGGAACAATTGGGGGCGGTGGCGGAACACAAACACAAGCTGTCTTATTTCGATCATTGACGACCACCGGAACAGTAATGCTGGATTGACAGACCTGAACTCCACAGATGTGAGGGGCATCGGTGTAGATAAAGGTCCAAGCACAACCAACGGTGTCATCGCAACCATAGGAAAAGGACGATGCAGAAAAGCCGCGATAAGGAGAGCTCTCTAACTTTGCATCTGCAATCCGCAACGCTTGGCCAAGTTTTAGATGAGCACTTCTCGGCTGTAATTGATGACTCGCGGAGGCGACGACACCAGATAACTGGCTATTTGTGGACCCTCAAAAAGCGCATGGGTGGCTTTTCGGCGAAATCGACATCATGAAACCTGTCGCCTGCGCAGGCGGGCAAAACTATGCCGAACATCGCGGTGACTCCACATCGAGTGGTGGCTCGGAGATACGCTCGCTGTGAAGACATCAGTGCCAAGATGAGTCCATCCTACTGCAGACGAATGATCGCTTCACGGAAGCTAACATAGGTCATTTCAAGGCCGCTTTTGGCCGGAACCGACGGAGTCAGCTGTCGGCCTCTGAACGGCCGGTCTCGAGGAGGCGCTTTGGGGCATTGACCGGCAGGTCCTGGCCGACCAGCGTCCGCCGGCTCATTCGGCGCCGATCGACCCAAACCGGAAGTTGGCTATGACCAGGCTATGACCTCTTTGCCGCCATCAAAATACGGGAGATCGACAAGCGCGGGATCCCACGAGACCTCCCTCGAAGATCAATGGAAGGAAGAAGGTACAGATTCACTGGCTCAACGCGTCGTGGAAGCACCCAATGAATCCGCAGGCGTGCTACAGAAGTACTTGCAATTCTTCGCGCTCGGGAAGGTGTGATAAGTTTTGAGATATTGATCTCTTATCCTGTCGCGGAATGCCGGATACATGGTATCCGCGCCCCCCTCCGAAGCAGAGTCGGGGATGTGGTAGAACTTCATCATTGTACCAACGACCAAACTCTTTCCCGGTAGATAAAACGGCACCGCGTCCGCTGGGATGCCCACGTCGATCGGAAGGCACGTTGGTGTGCGGAGGCCGATAGCCTGAGGCTCGCTCGAGGACCTTACGTAGAGCATGGAGAAAATGTAGGGCTGTGTAAGGTAGGCGGGGTCCCGCAGGATGTAAACGGCTGTCATCAAGCTGCCGTGCGGGATAAAGGTGCTGGTAATTGTCGCCTGATCGCTGGCATACGCGTTCTCGCGGCGTATGGCCGCCACCTTCAGATGCGTCGTATATGCAATGAGCATATCGCCCTGCCAGTGGCCAACGGTGAATCCGTTAGCAGGGTGATCCGCGTATTCCGAGGGTTGCGGCATGCCATTCATCCAGATCATCATTGGTGGATTAACGAAGGCCGATCCTTGGGCCCAGGCCACAATCCTGGAATCGGCTCCTATCACCGGCCAGAAATTCAGTCCGGCGATTCCGGCAGCCAACTCCCACGGGGACAAGTGAGGCCGGCAAAAACGGCTCGGTACACTGATCAGGCTTGATGAATAGAGGTATTCACGAGCACGGCCCGCCGTGCTCAATGGAACCCCGGCCCAATCGCCAGGGAGCAAGCCGTAGCCGCGCTCCTGGGTGGCTTGGGTGTCCACGCCAACCCACTGTCCTGATATGCCGGCCGGGTTCTGTGCGTCAACGGGCATGCTAGCCGAAGCGAGCACCAGCGCCATGGCGAAGGCCGTGCCGCGCACGATTAGTCCGCGCAGTGCTGAATACGCCGCCTGAAGATTGCTGGCCATGTTTGCTCCTTACCACATCGCCGAGCACGCCGAAGGTTCCCAACCCGCGTCGCTTGGCTGCTTCAAGAATTGAGAGCTGGTTCTATACGGGATGAACAGATAGACCCGATCAGTGAGGACGCTGGAGACCTCCATCAGCCACTGTCCCTGCCCGATCTGCAGCAGGTCGTAGTATTCCAACAACTTCGCGTGCTCGCTGTAGGGGATGCCGTTCTTACGAAGATATCCGGCCCGAAGATCGGTGGTTGTCACCAGCAGGTTTCCCCACACGATCCTCCCGGGGCGATATTGATCGCTGCCTGGCTGACCACCTTCTCCGACACGCTGCAGCTGCCACTCGGCGACCGAGTATCCCTGCCACGTTCTGGGGCCTTGAGGGACCGCATCCGCATCGACGAAGTGGAACAGGCGAGTCTGCTCGCCGGCGTCCGTCTGCATCTTCAAAGTCTCATCGTCCTGCCACGTAATGTGCAGATGTTCCGGAACACGCATGATGATGGGCGCCCCGTACGACTTGCACTGCAGGCCCATCGCGGTATCCTTGGCCGGATCCCATGCGTCCATGACCTGAATCCCGGCCGGCCTCAGGGGAACGCCGTCGTAATCACCGGGTCTCGGCGTCACCATGCGTTGCTCCCAGTCGTATGTCACGACCGACTCCCAGTAGCCAGTGAGGTCGATGGGGGCTCCCGCTTCCGCGCTTGGCGTCGGGCCGCCTGCTCCTTCAGGCCCGCCCTGTGCGTGAACGCCCGCTGACGCCGCCAGCGATACGAGCAGGGCGAGCGGAAGAACATGCGCAAGCCGTGCAGTTGGATTCGATATGGAATTTCGCATCGTGACTACCTACTGCAACTTCTTCTCGGCTCGAAGACTCTTGTAAATGGCTTCGATGAACATGTTGGTTGTCCACGGACCCGTAGTTGCTCCGTAGAGCGGTTCATATGCCCCGGCGGGATGCTGCGCCTCGATCTGCGCCAGGCTCAGATGCTGCTTCATCATATAGGCGACGGTGTCGCGAATGATCACCACCATGTCCCGATAGTCGTCGACATCGTCCTCGTCGCACACCCGTCCATGAGCTGGTATGGCACGGGTGCCCTCGTCATAGTATGGGGACGGGGGGTCAATCGTCAGCTGCTGGAGTTTGGTCAGCGCGGCGATCTCACCGTCAATGCTTCCACCATGGGCCAGATCGATCACCGGGAACCGGGTCATATCCATGACATCTCCGGCCATCACCACATCGGTATGACGGAACAGCACGAAGCTGTCGGCATCGCTGCTGGCCGCGGGTTGGTCGAAGATTATAATCGGCTCGCCGTTGACGAACACGCTGTAGGGATTCAGCTCCATCGGAAAAGGATCGTTCGGCAAGGCGGCGAACGGATACGCAGTAACGCCCGTTGCTTGGGACATGCGTTGCAACACATTCTGGTTAGCCACAATGTCCGCCGCTGGGGCGCGACCGAAAAAGGCGGGGGCGATCCCAGTCCCCCCCTGCGCAGCGCGAGGCGCAGCCAAGGCCGCGTTGCCTCCGACCGTTTCCGCGTCTGCATTGGTGTCGATGACGAGGCGAATCCCCTGCGGCGATAGCGGTTTCACGATCCCCAGGAGACTGGCAGCCCCGGCCTTGGTGCCGGCGTTGACCACGACAGCACCGTCTTGACCAACCTGCACACCGATGTTCTCGCCGTCACCGATGATCACGTAAAAATCCCTTCGAAGGTGCAGTACGGTCAGAGCACCCATCTTCGCGAAACAGCTCGAAGGATTCCCGGCATCACAGGTGGGCACCTGCAATGGCCGTGGGGCGCTGCCGGGCATTTCCGCCGCGCGAGACAGCCCCACGCCAAGCATTGAAAGCATCATCAGGGAGAGCAAGGCGATCACCCGGCCGCCGATCGCTCTCATTGTTTGCGCCATGGCTTCACCCCCCCCATCTTCGCGGTCCCTGCGTATCCGACCGCTGGTGATAAACACCGCGGTTCCGCGGCCTTGCACATCTGCAGTATGCCAAGGCCTGTCGAAACTGGATTGACCGGCGCGACAACTTTGCCCCTGACAAGCACGGAAAGCAATCGACAGCTGACTCGCCGTCTACTCCTGGCCGGATAGGAAGCTCAAGCGGCGCGACTGCATGAATGGCGGCTTCGGGGTTCACGAAGGCCACGTTGGTCGAGCGGCACCCGAACTTACTGAGCCTTAATCGCCTGGACTGGGCACTACGACATCGCGGGAGCAGCGGCCTTGCCAGAGCCGTGTACGAGGCGCGCTCGAGAGAATTATTGGCTCACCAGTCGCAATTCCTTCAGTGGTATTTGGGTCTGAGCGGGCGAGCCAAGCCTCGAGCGGGACGAATATGGCGCAGACGTTGCGCACTCCCATGGCGACGGCGCGCGGGGAGTTGAGCAGGTTGGCAGCCTGAATGGCGCCGTGCTCGGTGAGGGCGAAGGGGGTGATAGCGACGGCCGCCGCAAACTTGATATCGCAGATTGCGATCTCAAGTTCTCGAACTGCTGGGCGGTTAGCTGGAACATGAAGTCCTCTGGGAAGCGCTCGGCGTTGTGCTTGAAGGCCTCGTCGAGCCGTCCGGTACTCACGCCGTAGATCCCCGCCAGGTCGGCGTCGAGGACACCTGCTGGCCGCGCAGCACGAGGATGGCTCGGGTAATGTCGTGGGTTTGTACGGGAGCCAAACGCTTCGCCTGGACCACGCCGCAAAATCAGGGGCCTGCGGGAGCCCGCAAGGTGTCGCTGGGGGGCGGTGCCGAGCAGGGTGACGAACTTCGATCCCCGCCCGGACCCAATTACAACAATGAGTTAGGTCCTGGCGCTTCTTTTTATGCGAAATTCGGTGCAGATTCAGTGCGGTCGATAACTCACCGCTGTACACCGTGCGCGGAGGCGCTCATGGCATCGCTGCAGCGCATCAGGAGCCCGCTGACCGGCAAGGTTTGCTACCGCGTGCAGATCCGCGTCAAGGGCCGACGGGCGCCGTTCGAGACGTTCCCGAAGAAGGATGATGCCAAGAGATGGGCTCACGCCACGGAGACAGCGATCCGCGAGGGCAAGCACTTCCCACACCTGAAAGCCATGCGCACCAGGTTCGCGGCGCTGGTCTCCCGCTACGAGCAGAGCGTACTCAAGAAAAGCTGCGCAGCAAGCGAAGGGGCTGTGAGGTTCAAGCGCCGGGGAGCGCAACAAGGTATGAAAATTGCGAGATAGCGGGCTTACCATCCGCGCACCGGATATACCGGTCAAGCGCGGCTTCGAGTGACGCAAGGAAATCATCGGCATCAAGTTGGTATGCCTACCTCAGCTCGCCCAACCCGTCAGTTTGCGGCTCCCGTCATCGCAACGCAGGAGGCGGCTGCGATGGGGGCGGTCGGCCCGAACGAACGGGTCTATTCCGTAAGCAAACTGGCCGCGATCGTGCATGCGCTCCGACGCGAGGGCATTTCGACGGCAGCAGGGCTGCGCGGCACAGGACTTGCCGAGCGTGATTTGCACGAATCGGCCACGCGGGTTTCGTTTGAGCAAATGGCACGGGTATGTCGTAACGCTCTGGCTCTGTCCACAGATCCGCATTTCGCTTACCACACAGGCAGCCGCTTCCACCTTTCGACCTATGGCATGTATGGCTTTGCCATCCTGAGCAGTACCGATTTCCGTGAGGCCATCGCTTTCGCGTTGCAGTACTACCAGCTCGCGATGCCCTTAGTCGACACATCATGCCGCGAAGAGCGCCATCGCCTGATCTGGATGCTGTCTCCTCGCGAGGCACTCGATACGACGGTCTCCAGATTCATTCTGGAACTCGAGATGGCCATCCTGACCGCTTTGCACCGTGACTGCATCAGTCCATCGTTGGTGCCTTTGGAAGCCCATTTGCCGTTCAGTGCACCGCGTGACGCCCGCGTTTACCCCGATATGTTCGCTTGTCGCGTACTGTTCGACCAAGACGCAGCGAGGATGATTTTCGACTCAAAGTGGCTGGACACCGAGCCGGCCTACGGCAACGAAATAGCGCATCAAGAGCTGCTCATTCTGTGTGAGCAGCTGATGGAAGAGTTGCGCCTCAGAGTTGGAATCGCCGGAAAAGTCCGGGAGATCCTGCTGATGAATCGCATGTTGCCGATGAGTTTCTCCGCGGTCGCGAAGCAGCTGAACATGACCGGCCGTACTCTTCGGCGAAAGCTGGGTGTTGAACGGACCTCTTTCCGACAGATTCTGGCTGACCTGCGCATACGATTGGCTATCAAGTATCTGCGCGACACCGAACTGAGCATCGAGGACATCTCGCACAAGCTCGGCTTCAGCGAGAACGCCAGCTTCCGGCACGCCTTCCACCGATGGACGAAGATGGCGCCCCTGAAGTACAGGGATCGCGCGCGGAAGGGATAGCAGCTTGCATGAGCCTCGGATACGGGCTCTGTTCTCAGTCTGGCAACGGTGTCCGCGAGGGACCGGATTTGGCCCATCCGATCCTTTGGTAGCCTGCGAATCGCGCTATCGTCCGCCAGGTACGAGGTAGTCACACCCACGATCAATGCTGTTTGCACTCACGCTCATGGGCACGCTCGGGATCGGCGTTGGGCTCTTCCTCGGTGAAGTCCGGACCCGAGGGCTGCAAAAGGACGCTGCGGCCCTGCGCCGCACATCTGACATGCTGACAAAAATAGCTGCGGCGACCGAGCATTCTGAGCGCGCCGTGGTGATCACCGATCGTGATGGGAGAATCGAGTGGGTGAACAAAGCTTATACGCACCTGCTGGGCCTGGCCCCGAAGGCCGCCGTTGGCCGCCCCTGGACCATACTGATGGAAGGGGAACCGGCGAATGATGTCATAGAAGGCCAGCGGCGGCTCGAACGATTGGCGGCGAACCCCCTGGGGGGCATCGATATCCTGGCTCGCACCGCATGGGGGCGTCCCCTATGGCTCAGGGTACGCGCACGGCACGCGGTGGTCTGCAGCGCGGAGCGCACCGGCTATGTGATCGTTGCGATCGATATCACAGAGACGAAGCGCACTCGTGAGACGGCGGAAGCAGAGCACGAACTACTGAAGGCAGTAATCGAGGTGCTGCCGGCGTGGGTTTTCTGGAAAGGGCTCGACGGCCGTTATCTTGGCTGCAATAGCGCCTACGCGCGGCGGTTCGGCATAGAGGATCCTACGGCGCTTATCGGTAAGAGCGTCGACGCGCTGGAGGTACCGGACCACATCAAGGAGCTTGCAGTAGCCAGCGACCGTGAAATCCTCGAGGCTGGCAGATCTGTACGCAACGCTCGCCTTCAGGTCATAGTACCCGACGGCCGTGTCATGCATGTCCTGAGCAACAAGGTTCCGTTCTACGACGCTCAAGGAACAATGAAGGGTATCGTTGGCGCGGTCACCGACATTACCCCGCTCGTCGAAGCGCACAATCAGGTGCTGGAGCTGCAACAACGCTACGATCTGGCGCTCGGCTGCGCGGGGGTCGGAGTATGGGATTGGCAGCTCGATGATGAGTCGCTCTATCTTTCGCCGGGTTGGAAGCAGATTCTCGGCTACGCTGACAGCGAGCTTCGCAGTTCACCGGCGACGTGGCTGGATCTACTACACGATTCAGACCGACCGGGCATGCGCAGGAAAGTGCGTGAGCTGCTCTGCATGCGATCGAGCGATGGCGCGCTCGAGCAGCGGCTTCGGCATCGGGACGGCGGCTATCGCTGGGTTCTGGTCCGGGCCCGATCGGTCGCATCCGATGCCCGGTCGGTGCGCCGGATCGTCGGTACGATTACTGATATCAGCGAGATCAAGCGCGAGCAGAGCGAAGCCGCGCAAGCGAGACGGCTGCAGGCAATCGGTCAGCTCGCCGCCGGCGTCGCGCACGAGGTCAATACGCCGGCGCAGTTCGTTGGCGATAATCTGCGATTTCTGGCTGATTCAGTCGGCAACTTTACCGCCATTATCGGCGGCATTCGCTCGCGCATCAGGGAGGCGGGACAGCTGAGTGCCGAGGCGGCCTCCGCGTTACTGGCGGCGAACGATTTCGAGTACCTTGAGGCTGAGTGTCCGAAAGCAGCCGCGCAATCCCTCGAGGGCATGGCGCGAATCTCGAAGATCATCCGAGCGCTCAAGCAGCTCGCGCACCCGGGGCAGGAGCGCCTGCCGACCGATGTGAACGACGTCATAAAAAGCGCGGTGACCGTCTCGGCCAACGAGTGGAAGTACGTGGCGACCGTCGAGGCGGATCTCGACGAGAAGTTGCCTTGCGTTTTGGCTACACCCGGCGAGCTGCATCAGGTACTCGTCAATATTCTGGTCAACGCGGCTCACGCGATCGAGTCAGCAGCATCGATCGGCGACGGTCTGCCCGGCGTCATCCTGGTCACGAGCCGTTGGGCTGGCGATGCGGTGGAGCTACGCGTGACGGATAACGGATGTGGCATACCGGAGGAGATTCGGCGCCGGATCTTTGAGCCGTTTTTCACGACCAAGGCGGTCGGCAGAGGGACGGGTCAGGGCCTCGCGTTGGTCCACAACATCATCTCCCAACATGGCGGCAGCATTGGGGTCGAAAGCGAGGTCGGGCGGGGAACCACGTTCATCATTCGCCTGCCGCTGCAGCCGCCGCTGGCAAAAGCGGTAGGTGAGTAGAGGATTGACAATGCTGCGAGCCTTGCTTGCGGATCGAGAGCGAGTCTTTGCTCCGGGCTTCTTGGAGACTCTTCCTGTCCCGCCTGCGCTCTGCCGGAACCTCGTTGATTGCCTCACGGCAGCGCACTCCAGCCCCCAGAGGACCGCCACCCTTATCGCCGGTGATCCGGCGCTGTCATCGCTGCTGGTCAAGGTGGCTAGCTCCGCTCCGGTGTGGCCGCCAGGCCCAGACACGACCGTGGAGCGCGCGTGGTGGTTTATGGGAATGGAAATACTTGGCGAGCTTACGCTCGGCAATTGCCTCGGCATCGCGAGCCCTGCGCTATTTCATGATGGGGCAGCTCTTGCCGCTTGGCCGGCTCACAGCCTGGAGGTGGGTACGCTCGCGAAGAAGATAGCAATAGCGCAGAAGCTGCCGGATGCCATCGTGGAACAGTCGTTAGTCGCGGGATTGCTCCACGACCTGGGCGAGCTCGTGCTGGCCTCAAACCCCAGTGCCATCATGGGCGCGAGACGGCCCGCCGCAGGTTTGCCGGCAGACGCGATGGATGCGGAGCCAGGTCACGCACTCATCGGCGCGTATCTCCTTGCTCTGTGGGGATTTCCACAGGTGATCCTCGAAGCGGTCGCGTGGCATCATCGTCCGGAGCGTCAGGAGCGTGGAGACTTCGGACTGAGCCACGTGCTCTACCTGGCAGATCTGCTGGTCAGCCACCCGGGCGCGAGCACCCCCGAGGCGCTTAGGCTCGGACCGGAGTTCACGTCTCGCTGGGACTTTGAGCTTCGGTGGGAGATGCTCGCTCGAGCCGCCGGTTGGGGGAAGGATCCCGGATGACCCAAAGCATTCTTTTCGTCGATGATGAGCCGAGCGTCTTGGATGGCATTCGCCGAACCTTTGCAAGGAAGTTCACCGTCACGCTGGCTCGCGGCCCGAACGAAGGTCTACGATCCCTGAACGAGCAGGGGCCATTCGCCGTTGCGATCTCGGATATGCGGATGCCCGGTATGTCGGGCACGGAGTTCCTGGCGCAGGTGCGTCGTCGCAGTCCCGATACGGTGCGCATGATCCTGAGCGGCCAGGCGGACCTCGAAGCGACCATCGCAGCGGTCAATGAAGGAAATGTGTTCCGCTTCCTGACAAAGCCCTGCACACCGGAGTCGCTCGCGAGCGCCATCTCCTGCGGCCTGGAACAGTATCGGCTCATCCGGGCGGAAAAAGAGCTTCTCGAGCAGACACTCGCGGGAGCGGTGCAGCTGCTGACGGATATCCTTGCCACCGCCGACCCCGAGGCGTACGGCCAGGCCTCGCGCATCGCCCGTTACGCGGAGGCGATGGCAGATGCGCTTCAGATCCCGAACAAGTGGGAGGTGCGGCTCGCGGGCCTGCTATCGCAGATCGGCTGCGTGGCCTTGCCAAGGGAACTGATGGCCAAGGCGAGAGCGGGGGAGACACTGAACAGTGTCGAGCGAGGGGCGTTCGAGGGGCGAGACCGCGTCGCAGCAAAGCTGATCGCAAATATCCCACGGCTCCAACAGGTCGCCGAGATTATCGTAGATGCTCCAGCGGGCACCCCGCCAGTGGATGCGTCGAGCCCGGACCGGCTTAGAATCGCGCGACTCATTCTGCAAGCGGCCACCGGACTCGAAGCTGCGCTTGCCCGTGGCGAGCAGTGGCGCCCTGCCTTGACCAGGATCGCCGCGGACCTGCCCGACCTGCCGCGCGCGGCCGTCGATGCGCTCGGCGCGCTGGAAGCGCCAAGCGACCAAATCGTGCGGAAAGTCGTCCCCGTGAAGCAGCTCGTTGCGGGGATGATCCTGGACGAGGACGTCGTCAGCAAAAAGGGGGTTCGGCTGGTCTGCCAAGGACAGGAGGTAACTGCCACCTTGGTCGAGCGACTGCGCGGCCTCGCGGACAGCTACGCAATCAACGAGCCAGTCCGCGTACATATGGGCCCCATCCGCCCGAGTGGACCTGGCGACCGGGAGAGCGCATCCCGATGAGCAGAGATCGTGGCGTCCCCACGGTTCTCCTGGTGGATGACGATTCCAATGTGACAGCCGCTCTCGTGCGATCGATGCGGCGGGAGCCGTATTCGTTCCTGACTGCGCAGTCGGCGTCCGAGGCGCTCCTATTGATGGCGCAGCACCACGTGGACGTGCTCGTCGCCGATGAAACGATGCCGCAAGTCTCGGGCTCGGAGTTGCTTGCAATTGTGCACAGGCGATTCCCTGCCTGTGTTCGAATCATCCTGAGCGGGCAGAGCAACCTGGAAGCGGCCATCCGCATGATCAATGAGGGCCAGGTGTACCGATTTCTGCAGAAGTCGTGCAGTCCGATCGATGTCGCCGCTACCATCCGGCAGGCACTGCAGTACAAAAGGCTCCAGGACCTCAGTCGCAGTCTACTGCGTCAGCATCGGCGCCAAGCGCGGTTGCTTCGCGAACTCAAAGTCGCGAGCACCGGCATCATAAAGCTCGGCATCGAGCACGACGGGACGGTAGTAGCAAAGGAGGACGAAGCCCATAGCCTGGAGGATCTCGTTCGCGAGTTGCAGTCAAGGGTGTCGTGAAAGACGCCCGCGGGATCCGCGACGACTTCGCTGCGGAAAGCTCGTATAGCAATTCTATGCCCCTGGGGTGAGCCTTCGAAGGTCGTCCCACATTCAGAGCACTGTAGGAAGGCATCGTATGGCGGACTCACGGAAGAGCGGTTTTAACCTGACCCCCAAGAAGCCGCAATTGGAGATCAACAAACGCGGCCCGACCCGCTTCTGGCAGCAACCGGGTAACCTATGGTGGGTGTATTTCCTCGTGATGCTCGGATCATTGTGGCTGTGGGAAGCCGCTCAGCACGAGGCTGCTGAACAGATCCCGTACAGCCAGTTTCTGAACGACCTGGATGCCGGCAAGGTCAAGCAGGTG
>Ga0335074_10011869_pt1 | contig 12197 bp, 8 predicted proteins | sample Lox_Sample_23_FD_206715 | JGI IMG/M metagenome (GOLD analysis project Ga0335074, IMG submission 206715) | Soil microbial communities from Loxahatchee National Wildlife Refuge, Florida, United States - Lox_Sample_2.3 | ecosystem: Environmental > Terrestrial > Soil > Wetlands | place: USA: Florida...
AGTTATTTGCCTGGGCACGATTGCCGTCGATATTCACGGTGTCGGTAAAGTAGGTGCTGCGCTCGATGCTCGTCGTTCCCGAGGTTCCGGCTGTGCTCACCGAGCCGGGCACATAGAGCGTGAGAGCAGAGAAATCCAGACCATTCAGCGGAAAATTCCGGATGGTGTTCGCCGTAATGGTGCTGCCCAGCGTGGCGTTGGTGGTATCCAGGATGGGAGCGGACGCCGAAACCTTCACCGTGGTCGACACGCCGCCCGGCGACAGGGTCACGTTGAAATTCGCTGTCTGCAGCGATTCCAGATGAAACGTCGGTATGGTCTTATCGCCAAATCCGGTGGCGTGAATCGTGACCTGATAATTGCCGATCGGAAGATAAGAAATCCGGTAGACACCCGCCGAATCTGACCTGGCGGTCGAGTCTACGCCTGTGTCAACATTGTGGGCCGTCACCTGCGCGCCCGCCACGACGGCCCCGCTTGGATCTGTCACTTCGCCCGTTATGGTGCCCGTCACGGTTTGCGCCATGCACGTGGAAACGGCCAGCAGCAGAATCACTGCGCATCCCAGGGTCAACTGCCTCAAGTTCGCCATTATCGGAGTCTCCCGCTATCGTTTTGTCTCATTCCCGAGGAGAGTTTTCATTTGGAGCCCATCAGCGGCCGAAGAGCCGCTGCGAAGGCCATGAAGTAAATAAGTGCGGTCACAATTGAAACATAAAGTTGGTCATTTGTTCAATAAGAGTGATCGAAATGAACACATTTGACCCAAAAATGCGTCCTCCCCGGGCGAAACACAGATCCGGTTTCCACAGAAACCGAGCCAACGGCTTCGATGCATTCTCACCCGCCTCGCCTGGAGGGGCTCTCCCTTAAGCCCAGCTCGCTGAGCCGCTTGAGGGTTCTCAAGAGATGGTGCCCTGGTCTCTTCTCGTCTTTGCGGGGACGCCGCGGGCAGCGTACCTGGATTTCTGTTTTGGGCTGCGTCCCTTATGCGCGTCCGAAGCGGGAGACAGGGACAAGCGGGAGTGCCGGGAGAGCCGCTTCTTCAGCAAGAGGCGTCCACGGAAGAGTCTGGCTTTAATCGCAGGCCCGGTGAGCTGCAGCATCAGGGCCGCCTCACGGTAGGAGCGGCCCTCGAGGTCGCAAATGCAGATTGGCATCCGATAGATCGGGTCGAGCCGCCGGACTTCCTCCTGCAGAAGGCGGAGCAACTCACGCCGGCGGCAGAATTCCTCAGGGTTGGGGCCCGGATGGGGCACATCGAAGGGCAAAATGTCCTCCCATTCCTCGGACTCCGCTTCCAGAGGCACCTGCGCCCGCTGCCGTCGCAATCGCAGCCAGTCTCTCGCGGTATTGACCACAATTGTATGAAGCCATGTGTCGATCCGCGCATCTCCGCGAAACCGGGGAAGAAATCGCAAAGCCTTCATCACCGATTCCTGGACTATATCTTCAGCATCCTGCTGGCAGCGCAACATGCTCATCGCTACCCGCTCGAGCTGAGGGCGCCGCTGCTCCAGCATCATAATGAACGCGGCGCGAAGCTCCGGCTCTGCCAAAATGAGCGATGCCGGGAGCGACATCGGGGCGCCGGCGTCGAGAATCGTTTCTCTCGTGCTCATGCCGCCTCCTCTCGCGACGACTCGGGATGCAATATGTAAAGCGGAGCCGAGCCGCGCAGATAAAGGCTTGTCATGATCATGAAGACTGACAGGTCAGAGGCTCCATAAAAGACCGCGCTTCGATCCTCGGGCAGCTGGCGAAGCACCTCTTCCAGCTGATTGGTGCGCAGGCGCAGGACGTGGGGAGCGCTCACAGGCAGCGGGGCGTTCAGATGGAACGGCCGGAGATCGATCAGCAGGATGTCGTCGGTTTGGGCCGCCACTTCCATAAACTGGACGGCGGAAATTCTTTGCAGTGCGCGTCGTGGTTCGGAAGCCTTATCGGATCCGGCGTCGACCGCATTACGCGTTCGGGGCGTCCGCGCAGGCACCTTGTTTCCACGCCTCGCGCGGACGATTTGCGCTGCGGAATACAGCAGAAATCCGACAACAAGGATCAGCAATGCCAGAAGAATATCCATGGCCCTCCTCCACACGAGAGAATGCGGGATTCGGTGCTCCGGAGAATTGCCCCGCAGCGCGGCAGCCGGAACAGTCCTGTTTCAGACAGGCATGGACGAAGGGGGGGACCGGGAAAGCTTCAGCGAACCGCGGGGCTCATTGCGCCGCGGGTCAACACGGGGAACAACAGCGGCCGCGACGCCCAGCCGCGGAGACGCTTCGGCCGTAACGGAAAGAGCGTGTGCCAGAGACGGCGAGTGCTGCGCCTGTCCGGACGCCACAGCGGGAAGGAGCTGAGAAACCCGTGTTTCAGTCCAGAGCTTGGCGACCGTTGTCCGCGGGACGTGCGTCGAAAGCTGATGGTACAGCGACAGCTTGTAGCCGAGACCCCACAGAAACACGAGAACTGCCAGCGCAATCAGTGCAGGCGCGCAAGGCGCCAGCCGCGATCGCCAGCCATAGGAGCCGCCCACCGGGAGCGATCCCTTCATCCCCCCTGGGCTGACGTCGACGCCATGTGAACCGCGGCAGGACATCGAGAGTTCCCTCTGTTCCCTGGCAGACAGAGACCAACAAGTATAGACCTGTCCATGCGTCGAGAGGTTAGTTGCGCGCAGAACGCCGAACCTTCAGCGATTCCCTCCCGATTGTTGAGGCGGCCCGACCTTCTCTCGAAACCCACCCCTGGCGAGGCAACTGGTTAGGTTTTCGCCCGATGGCTCTCACCCGGCATCCCAACCAGGGGATGCAGACGAGGTCGGCTCCTGGCCGTGGCAGCGTATCTTTTCCCCGGCTCACCGGCGATTGATCGGCCGTGAATAAGGCGATTCGTCTCCATCTCCATCTTGTTTATGCCACGGCGGTTGTTTCCCTGGCTCTCAGCGGGTGTGGCAGCCATGGCACCGAGGTCGCTGCTGGCAGCGGCGGTATCGGCAAGGGAGGCTCAGGAGGTGTCCGGTTCGGGAATCTTATTTGGCGGCCAGCTTCTGGACGACTTCCAGCGCTTTGCTGACGTGCGCGTCCGGCGTCAGATGGTCCTCTTTAGAAGAGAAAGCTGCGACGATCTTGCCGTCCTTGCCGATCACGAAGGTTGTGCGCTCAATAAAGCCATGGTCGATGTCCACACCCCGAACGTCTTTCAGGCCGGGTTTTCCCGGCACCGCCGTGACTCCGTAGGAAGCGGCAATCTTGCCGGTCGGATCCGAAGCGACGGGGAAACGGCCCGCGCAATAGCTCGGATCGGCAGAAAACTGGTCAAGGCGGGCGATGCTGTCTTCCGAGACGCCAATAATGCTGGCTCCTGCCGCCGTGAACTGGTCCTTGTCCTGGGCAAAAGTGTGAGCCTCAAGGTCGCATCCGCCGGTGAAGGCAGACGGGTAGAAATACACGACAACAGGGCCCTTTTTCAGGGCCGCGCGCAGCGAGAAATGGAAGCCCTTGCCCGCGAGGGAGGCGGGGGCCGAAAAGTCGGGCGCGCGGTCACCGGGTTGCAGGGCAGCAAGGGCCGACGCGCAGAGTGCGGCGGAGATCGCCAGGCCGAAGATCAGATTCTTCTTCACGAGTATCCTCCAGCGCCAGTTCAGGATTCAGTGGCGCTCCAGCAGAAACCACCTCAGCCATAGAGGATAGCAGCAGCCGGGTATGCCGTTTGTGAACGGAATCGAAAGCCGCCCGAAGAGCGGCGGGAAGGATGGAAAATATGGCGTCAGCGGGTGTCGGGCTTGTGTTCCTTAAGTTTCAGCACAGTGCGGAAATAGAAGTGAAAGAACAAATCCGAATCGGAATTGAGGCAGACATGCACGTTCGGCGCCCCGGGAGTGACTCGCGTGAACCCCTGGTCATCCACTTCGACGTGCATGGGAGTTGTGGGGCACAGAGATGGGTCGAGAACATCGGCAACCGCCATAGCGTCAAAGAGAGTGGGTGTGGGATTCGAAGTCGCGTTCGTCCACTGCTGATAGAGGAGCGCCAGGTTGTCGGTCATGCGGGTGCCCTGGCTGAACAGCTGATCGCGCATCACCTCATCCAGTTTCAGCTGGGTTGAGTCCAGCGGCATCATGTAAACGGGCACGGCGGAAGCAAAGAGGCTCTTTGCCGCCGGAATGTCCTGTGCAATATTCCATTCGGCGTCTGGCCCATGATCAGGCAGATAGCCAAGATCGCCATATCCTCGGTGAATCGATCCACCCATCATCACTACCCGCCTGAGTTTGCGAAACGTCGCGGGATCGCGCTCCAGAAGAGCGCCGACGTTGCTCAGCGGGGCGATACAAATCAGGGTGACCTGACCGGGAGCGTGGCGGATCTGGTCCAGAATGAAGCTGACTGCGTCGGGCCACGCGCGCGCCGGAAACTGCTCCGCGTACCGCCGCTGGGAAAAGATACTGGGCGCCGGCGTGGGTGGTCCTGCGTAGACCGGGATCGAAGCGTGACCCGTTTCGGTCAGGAATCGTGCGGCAAGACGCGCCCGCAGCGCGGTGTCTCCGAAAGCAGTGGTAATGCCGAGCACCTGAACGCGCGGGCTCGACAAGGCGAGAGCGATGGCGAAGGCGTCGTCAATATCGTCCCCGATGTCCGTGTCGATGATGACTTTCTGAGGAGCGATTGTGGCGTTGGATGTCTGAGCGGCAACGAGATGACCGGGAATGCACAACCCGGCAAGCAGCACGGCGACAGAGAAAAGAGCGCGCGGAAGCAATTTCACAGCGGGACCTCCTGCGGAGATGACTGGCGAGCCGAACAGAAGTTTGCCGGCAATGACTTCATCTTTCCGCGAATCGAAGCGCGGGGGCTGCTCTTGAACGCATTCAATGTGAACACAACTATGGCTAGCAGGGACATTGCTCTCTCGTCAAACCCGATTCAGCATGGCCGGGAGGATGGGTGGATTGCGAGCAGGTGTCACCGGCAGTTTCACATGGTTCGGGTTGTTTACCTGACAGGCAATGGCGCCGCGCGTGCAGTTCTCTCCTGGATTGAATCGTTTTAACCAGGTTGTTTGTACGACCTGCGCACCAGCGCCCTCCCCGCTGATCCTACCCCGTCAACAGAGCGAACGCGCGTCCTCCGCGGCTGAAGTTCCGCATAGGCGACCGGCGGATCCCGGCATGATGCAGGAAAGCAATCGGGATTTCTGACGGCGACCCAGCATCTTCGGCCACGTCGACGCTTCACGTCTCCCTGGAGGGGTCGGATAACCCGGTTCTGATTCGTCACTCCGGTCCCGCAACCTTGGTCGCAGTGGGCCGGAATGCATGGAGTTGCTGGATCCCTGAATCTCGTGGAGGAAGTTGTAATGATGCCTGCAGTGCGACACCAGTCTCGTTCACGCTCAATTCTCTCGCTCTGCGCGCTGCTCGGTGTCGGGACGCTCTTTCTCTTTGCCCACTCGGCATTTCGACGGCGGACCAGGGTACCATGACGGGCGTGATCAGAGACACCAGCGGAATACGACGGTCACCGCCCTGAAACAACCCAGCGCCGGCCTCAAATGGACCCAGCTGGATCAGGCGCTGCCTCTGCCCCTGGAGTTGAATGACGCCATGACCCAGTTCCTTCTGGATATCTCCGACATTCCCTCTCTCGATCGGCAAATGCTGCAGGTCACGAACCTCTCGTCCGCCACCTACGACCTCAACATCGACGGCCACCAGATCGGAACCTTCTCCAGGGAGGAACTCGCAGCCGGTATCAACCTCGCCCTCTACTCAACGCCGATCGAGCAGCAGGCGAAAAGTATCGACTGGACTGCCGACGATCGCTCCAAACTGAGCGGGACGCGCTCTGATCTGATGACCGAAGGGACTGCCCTCCCCGGCGAAACCGCCGGCGTCAAAACTCTCGACGCCCTCGATGCGAAGATGATCGACGACGAGTATCACAACGCTCAGCCCAAACCCCATAGCTTCGAATTGAAAGCCGAGCCATAGCATGGCAGCCATCAGAATCACAATCTCTGCGATGAAGGCGGCTCTTTTCCTCGCCGCTTGCTGCGCTCCGCTCCTCGCGCAGAACCCCGCCGCCAGTGTCAGCTCCCCGGATCACAAGCTGCTGCTGCAGTTCGCCGTCGCGCACAACGGCCAGCCCACCAGCGGCGCCGGGCGCCTGGTCTATTCGCTTTTCTTTGAGGGGAAACCGCTTCTCGCCGACTCCGGACTCAGCCTCTACCTGGCAGGCTCGCCGCCCCTCGGCGACAACGTCCGTCTCGACAACGCCACTGCCGGATCCGGCGTCGATGACTACAACGAGGTCGCGGGCAAAACCAGCCATGTCCACGATCCATGGAACAGCGTCACCCTGAGCGTCGCCGATGCGGACGATCCCACTCGTAGTCTGCTGATCGAAGCACGCGCCTATGACTCGGGCGTGGCCTTTCGCTATGCGCTGCCCCGGAGTGCGAGCGATCGTCACTTCGAGTTGAACGACGAACATACCGAATTCAACTTCGTCAAAGACGCCTCCACCTGGGCGCTCGTCCTGCCCAACTTTCGCTCTGCTTTCGAGAGTGAATACCTTCCTCTCCACATCAGCGCCTTCGGCACCCAGGGTGGCGAGCCGGCGAAAACACTCGCCGGTCTGCCGCTTCTCACGCACACTCCAGGAGTGGGCTGGCTCGCCATCACCGAAGCCGATCTTGAGGGCGATGCCGTCCTCTACCTCACCAACAACCGCAGCCGCAATTTACCCGGCGAAGGTCGCTTTCGCCTGGAGGGCACGCTCGCCCCGCGCTTCACCGATATCCCCTCCTGGCCCTCTGTCGCCGTCGTCGGCCACGAGCCCTGGCACTCTGCGTGGCGCGTGCTGCAGGTTGCCGAAAATCCCGCGGATCTCATCAACGCCAATCTCATCGAGGACCTCAACAGTCCCTCCCGAATCGAAGACACCAGCTGGATCCGCTCCGGGAAAACTGCCTGGGACTGGTGGAGCGGCAACATTGGCGCCGACGGCAAGCCTGCCAACTCCACCGCCATGGTCGAACACTACGTCGACTTCGCGGCCAGCTCCGGTTTCCGCTACATGCTCATCGATGCCGGCTGGTCGATGCCGGATGACATCACTCAGATGAACGGCCACATCGATGTTCCCACCGTCGTTCGCTACGCCGCCGCTAAAAACGTAAAAATCTGGCTCTGGACCGACTTTGCTGCCACCTCTCGTCAGATGGAGCAGGCCTTCCCCTTATATGAGAAGTGGGGCGTCGCCGGCGTCAAGATCGACTTCATCCAGCGCAGCGATCAACCCGCGATCGATTTCTACTACCGCGCCGCCCAGCTCGCCGCCCAACATCACCTTATGCTCGACTTCCACGGCACCACGACGCCGTGGGGGATTAGCCGCACCTGGCCCAATGTGATGGCCTACGAGGCCGTCCTGGGGCAGGAATACTCCAAATGGAGCGGCCGCGACGATCCCATCCACCGCACCATTCTGCCCTTCACCCGCATGCTCAACGGCGCCATGGACTACACCCCCGGCGGATTCGGCGACGCGACTGCGGCGCAATTTATCCCTCGCGACATCCGTCCCATGGTGCAGGGAACCCGCGCGCAGCAGCTGGCCCTCTACGTCATCGACTTCGACCCCTTCCAGATGGTTTCCGACGCCCCCCAGGCCTACGCAAACCAGCCTTCCTTTCAATTCATCCGCGATGTGCCCGCCTCTTGGGACGAAACCCGCGCTCTGCAGGGATATCCAGGCGAAACTCTCACTGTCGCCCGCCGCAAAGGCCAGGACTGGTACGTCGGCTCCATCACCAACTGGACGCCGCGCACCGTCACACTGCCGCTCAGTTTCCTCGGTGACGGTTCCTGGACTGCCCAGATATACGAGGACGCGAAGGATGCAGACCAAAACCCGCAGCATGTCTCCATCGAAGCCAAAACCGTCACGCGGCAGGACACACTGACCCTGCACCTTGCGTCTGGCGGCGGCTGCGCCCTTCGTCTCGTTCCCCGAAATTAACAACCCAGGCTTCTATCCAAACGAGGCCGTGCGGAACAGGCTGCGGAGTCCGGAATGAGGGGGAACAGCTCGGATGGGGCTCCCCTGACGAGGAGGGCTCCGGGAGATCATGCAGCCTTGCCGCTTTCCGGCGCGCCGAAGCGTACCCAACGCGGACGGCGATGGCTTGTGTATATTCACCAGTAACGCAAGCGAAAATCGAGGAAGCAACGAGCAGTGGTGGAATTTCGGCTGGGGTCCCGAGGTAGCATGGCGAAGTGCGCGCGCCTGGGATCGTGCGGCTGGCACTTCGGTTGGCTGCTTCTGCTGGTAAGCGGCGGTGCCTGGGGGCTCGCCGGGCAACAGGCTGGCCAGGCGTCGGGCAAAGCGCAGCAGGCGCAATTCGATTCGCAGCATCGACCCATTACCGCGGGCGGCTTTGTTAAGAGCGGCCCCGTCATCTTTCAGGACGTCGCCGAGCAGGCGGGGCTGACGCACTGGCACAATACCACCGGTACGCCGGAAAAGAACGTCATTATCGAGGCCAAGGGGTCCGGAGTTTGTCTGCTGGACTATGACCACGACGGCTGGCTGGACATTTACCTGGTGAACGGTTCGACCCTGGACGCGAGGAACGGAAAAGCGGAGGCGCCCCATGCCGCGCTCTTCCGGAATAATCACGACGGAACCTTCACGGACGTGACGGAGAAGGCCGGCGTGGCGAATGATCGCTGGGGCCTGGGCTGCGCGGTGGGCGATTACGACAATGATGGCTGGCCGGATCTGTACGTGACCAATGTGGGTAGTAATCGGCTGTACCACAACAATCGCAATGGCACATTTACCGACGTTGCAGAGATGGCCGGTGTGGCGCTGGGCAGCGGATCGCCCGATCTGGCGGTGGATCACACCGGGGCAACCTTTGGCGATTACGACCGTGACGGGCGGCTCGACCTGTTTGTGGCGGGATATATCAGCTATGACTTCAACCACCCGCCGCTGCCCGGATCGAAGGCGGCAGGCGGACTGACGTGTCAGTATCGCGGGGTGAACGTGATGTGCGGACCGCGCGGCCTGCAGGGCGCCGGAGATCACCTGTTTCACAACAACGGAAACGGAACCTTTACTGACGTGACAGCGAAGGCAGGCGTGGGCGACCCGAATGGGTACTACGGCCTCGGCACGGTATTTGCAGATGTAAACAACGACGGCAGGCCAGACCTGGTCGTCGCCAACGATTCAACGCCGAATTATCTGTACATCAACAAGGGCGACGGAACCTTCGACGACCAGAGCTATATGAGTGGCTTCGCCCTCAACCAGGATGGGCGAGAGGCCGCCAACATGGGGATCGCCGTTGGCGACTACGAGAACAACGGACACCTGGATCTGGTAACGACGACCTTCTCGGACGATTACGACCTCGTCTTTCAAAACGACGGAACCGGCAACTTTCAGGACGTAAGCTATCGGACCGGCATCGCAGAAGCGACCATTCCGTTTGTTGGATTCGGCGACGGATTCCTGGATTATGACAACGACGGATGGAAGGATCTTCTGATCGTGAACGGGAACGTGTACCCCCAGGCAGATCGGCACCCGGAGTGGGGTATGAGCTACGCGCAGCGACCCCTCCTTTTCCACAACCTGCACAACGGGAAGTTCGCCCTGGTTCCGGCGGTGGAGGGCACGGGGCTGGCGCAGGTGAGCGTGGGACGGGGCGCTGCGTTTGGAGATCTCTTCAATGACGGCAAAATCGACGCGGTCATCAACAATCTGGACGGCGTGCCCGTTCTGCTGCGCAATGTGAGCGACGATCACAACCACTGGGTTGAGCTGCATCTGATCGGCGGCCCGGGCAGCCCGCGCGACGCCGTGGGCGCAACCGTGTACCTGACAGCGGGCGGGCTGCGGCAGCGTGGCGACGTACTTAGCGGGGGAAGCTATCTATCTTCGAACGACATGCGCGTGCATTTCGGCCTCGGCCATGCCACGAAGGTGGACTCGGTAGAAATTCACTGGCCGAGCGGAAAGATCGAAAAGGTGACACTGCCTGGAGTGGATCGGATCTTCACGGTTGCAGAGGGAGTCGGTGTGAGTGCCGATGTCGCTGGCGAGCCCGGAAAAGGGATCGTGGGGGCGCGGGTGGCGATCGGGACGGGGAATCGATAGATGCGCGCTCCGGCTTTGCTGACGATCGGCGTTGGAGCGTTGGCCGTGCTGGTGAGCGGCCTGGCCCAGACAGGACATCCGGCAACGGGGGGAGGACTCGTTCCGGCAGACTTTGAAGATGTAACGGCGAAAGTGGGAGTCGACTTCGTCCATCAGGCGCCGCACAGCTCGCGCAAGTATCTGCTGGAGACGATGGGATCTGGAGTCGCCCTGTTCGACTACGACAACGATGGACGGCTCGATCTGTACCTGGTGAATGGCGCGCCCTTCGGCGACTACGTGCCGAAGGGGACGATTCCTCAGAAGACCGGACCGAAGTACTGGAACCGCCTCTATCACCAGAGACCCGACGGGACTTTCGAAGATGTGACGGAGAAGGCTGGCCTTGAGGGCGTCGGCTACGGCATGGGGGTTGCCGTCGGCGATTACGACAACGATGGCTACGAAGATCTGTTTGTCACCTCCCTGGGAGGAAATCATCTCTACCACAACAACGGCAACGGAACATTCACGGATGTGACGAAGAAGGCCGGCGTGGGGGGCTCGGGCTGGTCAACCTCCGCCGCCTGGGTGGATCTGGACGGGGACGGGTATCTCGACCTGGTGGTCCTGCGCTATGTCACGTGGGACTGGAACGATGTGTGGTGCGGACCGCGCGACAATCGCGGCTACTGCCATCCGGACGTCTTTCCGCCGATTACCATGCTCGTCTACCACAACAACGGCAACGGGACCTTCACTGAGGAGGCGCACAAACTCGGATTGGACGATCCCGCCAAAGCGCTCGGTATTTCGATCGCGGATTACGATGGCGACGGGCATCCGGATCTCTTTGTCGCCAACGACTCGATGGTCGAATATCTGTTCCATAACAAAGGCAACGGAACCTTCGAAGAAACCGGCCTCGAGGCAGGAGCCGCGGTGGATGGCGACGGACGGACCTTCGCGGGGATGGGGACGGACTTCGCCGATTATGACAACGACGGACGGCCCGACATCTTTGTGGACGATCTGGCGAACCAGAAATATGCCTTGTTCCACAACGATGGTGACGGGACCTTCAGCTACGCAAGCTATACCAGCGGCGTGGCGGGGACGACGCTGCTGCATTCAGGCTGGGGCGTTCGCTTCATGGATTACGACAACGATGGGTGGAAGGACCTGTTGATCGCCCAGGGGCACGACCTGGACACCATCGAGAAGAGCTTTCCGGACCTGCACTACCGCGAGCCTCCTTTGCTGTTGCGCAATGTGGATGGGAAAAAGTTCGTGGATGTCAGCGGGATTTCGAAGGCAGTCTTTCACGAGAGGTGGGTGGGGCGCGGACTGGCAATCGGCGATATCGACAACGACGGGCGTGTGGACGCGGTCATCACCGAGAATGGCGGCCCCGCCCACATCCTGATGAATCGCACCCAGACCGCCAACCACTGGATTGGCTTTAAGCTTGTCGGCCACAAGTCAAACCGCGACGGCATCGGCGCGGTCATTCGCATTGACACGACGCAGGGATCGCAGTGGGCGACGGTCACGACTTCGTCGAGTTATTTGTCCGCAAGCGACGTACGGGCGCACTTCGGGCTGGGGCCTGCAACAACGGTGAAGACGGTTGAGATCCGATGGCCGAGCGGTATCCGGCAGACACTAACGAACGTTGCCGGAGACCGCTATGTACGCGTGGAGGAACCGATAAAAACAGGCGAGAAACAGCGATAGCGCGCCGCGGTCCTGCTCGGCTTCAGGGTTGCTCCATCGTGGACGAAGGCTCCGAGCGCCCCAGCGTGTCATATAAGGGTTGGACAGGCGTGACCGGCGGGTTCGCATTCGCCACTGAGATCGCCAGGATGCGTACCTTATCGTTCGCTGGCAGCGCGATCGACCGTGTCCCGGGGGGCAGATCGATACTGTAGCCGAAGAGATAGGAGTAGGAGTAAGCGACATTCTTCCCGCTGGCGTCGTGGTGATGGTCGCAGTACCATGCCAGCGCGGCGCGCTTGATGTATCCCGGTTTGATGCCAGTCA
>Ga0335074_10011870_pt1 | contig 12197 bp, 10 predicted proteins | sample Lox_Sample_23_FD_206715 | JGI IMG/M metagenome (GOLD analysis project Ga0335074, IMG submission 206715) | Soil microbial communities from Loxahatchee National Wildlife Refuge, Florida, United States - Lox_Sample_2.3 | ecosystem: Environmental > Terrestrial > Soil > Wetlands | place: USA...
CAAAAACTCTCACAAGGCGGCCCCGCTTGACTCAAGGGACCCGGCGCAAATCCCGCGAATTAGCCATGCAGATGCTCTTCCAGGCCGACCAGGGAAAGCAGACGCCGGATGAGGTTCGCGCGACCTTTTGGCACGCCGCCGACGAGGTCAAGCCCGAGGTGCGCGGATTTGCCGAGGATCTTTTCCGCGTGGCCGTCGAGCAGCAGGCCAAGATCGACGAGCTCATCGTCAGCCACTCGCTGCACTGGCGCCTGGAGCGCATGCCGGCAGTTGACCGCAACCTGTTGCGCATGGCCGTAGCCGAGATGCTCGGCTTCAAAGGGACGCCGTTCCCCATCGTCATCAACGAAGCGCTGGAGGTCGCGCGCCGCTACTCGGCTCCCGAATCCATCAACTTTCTCAACGGAGTTCTCGACTCCATCGCGCACGCGCTGCTGCCCCAATAATCGCATCCGTGCCCATCGTATCTGCAGGTCGCCGCGGCAACCTGCAAACAGGATGGGAAACTGACAACCGACAGCTGAGCGCTACTGACTCACCGCCCCCCATCACCCACACCCTGATATTCTTGAAGCGTGAGTTTCCACTCAAAGATCAAGGGCATTGCTGCAATTTCGGTGCTTTTTGCCATCTCCGTGGTGGCTTGCCGCAAAGAGGAGCGGGCTGTTGAGGGAGTGGCCCAGAACGCGGTGAAGGCCGAGCAACAGGTCCAGGCAAAGGAAAGCCAGCTCGACCTGGACCGCGCGCAGCTCGACCAGATTCCGTTGCCCACCAAGAGTCTCTACATCGATATCCACGACCCGTCGCAGTGGGCCAATCCCTTCCTCGTGGTCGGACCCCAGAGCATCACGCTGCGCATTCTGCTGCCCGATGCCAACACCAGCACCGTAGGCCAGGGCACGCTGCTGCGGCCGGTGAGCGCGCGCCGCCAGGAACTGCAGTTGCGCCCTGCCGACCTGGACAAGGCCATCGTGGCTATCCCCGCAGGTGCGTGGCACTATGGCCGGGTGATCGCCATTGCCGAATCGCCTGAAGCTCCCCCCAAAGAACGCGCACAGGTTCGCCGCAACCTCGAAGCCGCCCTCCGGGATCTGAACAACCTGGGGCTGGTGGTGGAGGAGTGGCCGGGGCGGTAGTGCAACCCGCGGGTCACCTGGCCCTGGCGCCGAAGCCGTGGTCATTTCTCACTGCGCATAGCGGCAAAAGTGTGGAACAATTTTAAAATGTTTCAACTTCCACCCATCATTCAAGGCGGAATGGGCGTAGGCGTGTCGAACTGGCGCCTGGCGCAGGCCGTTTCGCGGCTCGGTCAACTCGGCGTGGTGTCGGGCACGGCACTCGATGCTCTGTTTGTGCGCCACCTTAATGATGGGGACAAGGACGGGGCCATGCGCCGCGGGCTCGAGGCTTTTCCGTTTCGGGCGATGGCGCGCCGGGTATGGGATGAGTACTTCGTCTCCGGCGGGAGATCGTCGGACACACCTTTTCGGCTGACGGCTATGCACCAGCGGAACGAATCGCGCAAGCTGTCGGAGCTGTGCATCGTGGCCAACTTCGTTGAGGTGTTTCTGGCGCGCGAAGGGCACTCGAATCCGGTGGGGATCAATTACCTCGAGAAGGTGCAGATTCCGCACCTGGCATCCATCTATGGGGCGATGCTGGCGGGCGTAGGGTGCGTGCTGATGGGGGCGGGCATACCGTTGCAGATTCCCGGCGTGCTCGACGCTTATGCGGCACAGCGTCCGGCAGAATACAAGCTTTCAGTAACCGGAGCGGCGACCGACTTTGACACGAAAATGCGCTTCGATCCCGCGGATTATGCCGAGGGCCCGCTTCCACAATTGACGCGTCCCGAATTCCTGGCGATTGTGTCGTCAAATACGCTGGCCACGACAATGCTGCGGCGCGCTTCAGGCACCGTGAATGGATTTGTGATCGAGAGTCCCACGGCCGGCGGACACAACGCGCCTCCGCGGGGAAAGTTGCAACTGTCTGAGGCAGGTGAGCCCGTGTACGGCGAGCGGGATCGCGTGGATCTGGCCGCCTTGCGCGCTCTGGGAACTCCGTTCTGGCTTGCGGGCGGGTATGGCAGCCCGGAAAAACTGCGCGAGGCGCTCGCAGAAGGCGCGGCCGGAGTACAGGTGGGCACGGCGTTCGCATTCAGCGAGGAGTCGGGCCTTCGCGAAGATTTGAAGCAAGAGCTTCTGGCGCGGGCCGCCGCGAGGAACGCCGAAGTGTTCACCGATCCGCTGGCGTCGCCCACCGGTTTTCCCTTCAAGGTTGCGCAGTTGGAGGGCACGTCGTCGGAGGCAGGCGTGTACGAGGGCCGTCCGCGCCTGTGCGATCTGGGCTTTCTGCGCGAGGTGTACGTGACGCCCGAAGGCAAGGAAGGTTATCGCTGCTCGGCGGAGCCGTTAAGCAACTACGTGGCCAAGGGCGGAGCGACGGAGGAAACGGTGGGCCGCAAATGCCTGTGCAACGCGCTGATGGCCAACGTGGGCAAAGGGCAAGTCCGGAGAGGCGATGCGACAGAGCCTGCGCTGGTGACGGTGGGCGACGATTTGAACACTGTGGGGCAGTTCCTGGCTGCGGGTGCAACGTCATACACTGCTGCGGATGTGGTCAATAGGCTGCTGGGCGGAACGCAAGCCTCCTGAATGTTGCGCCCCATTCGCGCTACCATTCCCTGGTGAGTAATTCTTCTTTTTCAATTCTCCAGCCCTCGCTCGATCACGAGCGTTTCTCCGCCCATCGCGAGCTCGAATCGCTGCTTAAGCAGTCTCTGCGCGGCCCGAATCCTTCTGAGCTCGTCCGGTTCGATGCGGGCTCGCGGGCGCTCTACGCCGCCGACGCGTCGAACTACCGCCAGCTCCCCATCGGCGTGGTTTATCCGCGCGATGCCGCCGACGTTGAGGCCGCGCTGGCCGCCTGCCGCCAGGTGGGCGCGGCAGTTCTGCCACGCGGTGCCGGCACCAGCTTATCCGGCCAGTGCGTGAACGTGGCCGTGGTATTCGATTATTCGCGCTTCATGAACTCGCTAAAGGAGCTGGATCCGGCAAAGCGCCTCGCCCGCGTCGAGCCCGGAATTGTTCTCGACCGGCTGCGCGACGCGGCTGAGCAGCACCACCTCACCTACGCACCCGATCCCGCCACCCACTCGCGCTGCACCCTGGGCGGCATGATCGGCAACAACAGTTGCGGCGTGCACGGCCTGCTGGGCGGCAAGGTGGCCGACAATGTTGAATCGCTCGACGTGGTGCTGTACGACGGCACGCGCCTTACCGTCGGCACAACAACGCCCGAGCAGCTCGACACGATCATTCGAAACGGAGGGCGCGCCGGCGAAATTTATTCCGGCCTGGCGCAGATCCGGGACCGTTACGCCTCGCTCATCCGCTCGAAATTCCCCGACATTCCCCGCCGCGTGTCCGGTTACAATCTCGACCAGCTTCTGCCCGAGAACAACTTTCACGTGGCGCGCGCGCTGGTGGGGTCTGAGGGTACCTGTGCGAATATCGTCTCGGCCACGCTCAACCTCACCGCCAGCCCTCCTTTCCGCGTGCTCACCGTGCTGGGGTTCGACGATGCGTTCGTGGCTGCCGATGCTGTGCCGCTCGCGCTCGAGCACAAGCCCATCGGCCTCGAGGGCTTCGATCATCTGCTGGTCGAGTTCATGCGGCGCAAGGGCCTCGCTCTCAGGGATCTTGACCGCTTGCCTAAGGGCAGCGGTTTTCTGCTGGTCGAAATGGGCGCCTGGTCGCCAGAAGAAGTTCAGGCCAAAGCCGAAGCAGTGGCACGAGCATCGCAATCGTGGCCGCATCCGCCGGTCGCACACATCTGCACGCCCGATGAAGCAAAATCGGTCTGGCACGTTCGTGAATCGGCCCTCGGCGCCATGGTCTTCGTGCCCGGCGAGCCCGATCGCTGGGAGGGTTGGGAAGACGCGGCTGTTCCGCCGGACCGGCTGGGCGGCTACCTGCGAGCTATTACCAAATTGATGGCGGAGTACGGCTACCGCAGTCCGCTCTACGGCCACTACGGCCAGGGCTGCGTGCACATGCGCATCAACTTCGACTTCTCTACGCAGAAGGGCATAGAAAAATTCCGCGAGTTCATTGAGCGTGCTGCCGACATCGTTATCGGTTTCGGCGGCTCGCTCAGCGGCGAGCACGGCGACGGCCAGGCTCGCGCAGCCCTGCTGCCCCGCATGTTCGGCAACGAACTCATCGAGGCCTTCCGCGGGTTCAAAAGGCTGTGGGATCCCGACAATCGCATGAATCCGGGCAAGCTTTCCGATGCCGTGCGCGTCTACGACCCCGCGGAGAACCTGCGCCACGCTCCACACGCCATCGATGCGGGTGCCCCTGGTCCCGCTTCCGGGACCTGGGAGCCCAACTTCGCATTCAAAAAAGACTCCGGCTCGCTCGCCCGCGCTACCGAACGCTGCGTGGGCGTTGGCGCCTGCCGCAACACAGTGGGGGGCGTGATGTGCCCCAGTTACCGCGCCACCGGCGAGGAGCAGCACTCCACCCGCGGCCGCGCCCACCTGCTGTGGGAGATGCTGGCCGGGTCGTTACAAACAGAAGGCTTCAAGAGTGACTCCGTCAACGATGCCCTCGACCTGTGCCTGAGCTGCAAGGCATGCAAATCGGAGTGCCCAGTCCAGGTGGACATGGCGGCCTACAAATCAGAGTTTCTGGCCCAGCGTTACAAGGGCCGCTTGCATCCGCTGCACCATTACATCTTCGGTTTCGCCGACCAGCTCGCGCGCTACGGCTCGCTTGCGCCCGCGCTGACCAACGCCATCCTCACCGGCTCGCTCACCAGCCCCATGGTTAAACGCATCGCCGGCGTGGCCGCCGAGCGCCAATTGCCGCGACTGGCGCCGAAGAGCTTCCAGCGATCAAGGCGGCCGGCTCAAGTGTCAAGGCGCGAATCGAAGTCGCCTGGACGGCCGGTCCTCTTGTGGCCCGACACCTGGAACAACTATTACCATCCCGCAACGCTGGCCGCCGCCGACACCGTCCTCGCTGCTGCCGGATTCAGCGTGCAGACGCCTGCAGGCCACATTTGCTGCGGCCGCCCACTCTATGACTTCGGCCTGCTCGATTCAGCACGCTCCTATCTCGCCAGCGTTCTCACTCGCGTTGCGCCTGCAATCGACGCCGGCATCCCCTTCATCTATCTCGAGCCAAGCTGCGCCAGCGTTTTCAAAGACGAGCTGCTCGACCTCTTCCCCAACGACGTGCGCGCCAGGCGCCTGAGCGAGAATGTGTGGCTGCTGGCCGACTTTCTCGCCACCCACGCTCCCGACCTGGGCGCGGGCAATCTCGCCGGATCCGAGATCCTGGTTCACGGTCACTGCCATCACAAGGCGGTTTTCGGAGGGCCGGCAAACGAGATCGCTCTACTGGGCAAGACCGGCGCCGATGTTCGTCTCATCGAAGCCGGCTGCTGCGGCATGGCAGGCCCTTTTGGCTTTGAAGCCGGCAAGATCGAGGTGTCGAAGACCATCGCCAGCCAGGGCCTGTTACCTGCCGTTGAAGCCTCCGGCCTGCAGACCATCATTGTGGCCGATGGCTTCAGTTGCCGCGAGCAGATCAGCCAGCTATCGGGCCGCAAGGCGGTGCATTTTGCTGAGGTTCTGGCAGGGATCTGCACTCCCCAACTTGATTAACGGCTTGAAAATATGGCTTCTGCACCCGCTTGCAGAAGACCTCGCGTGCGGCGGCGTTTACTCCATCGAAATGCAGTTAAGATCCCCGGCCGGCCAAGATCGCGTCCTGCGCATCACAACGCCCCATAAGCATTTGCGATACACTGGAGTGGATTTGATTCCCTTCGGCATGTTTCGGAGTTAATGGAAAGGGGCTGATGACCATGGCAGAAGACAGCAAATCATACGGACTGGCTTGGTTCCTGGCAGGATTGGGTATTGGCGCACTCGTAGGTGTTCTTTATGCTCCCAAAAGCGGCAAGGAAACCCGCGAGGATATCGCCAAAGGCGCGCGCGAGGGCACGGAGTATCTCCGTAACAAGTCCCGGCAGGCCGCCGAGAGCGTAGGAGAGCTCGTCGACAAGGGTAAGGAACAAGTCAGCGCGCTTGTGGACAAAGGCAAGGAGCAAGTAGGCGAGTATGTGGATCGCGGCCGCGAGGTGGTCGATCGCGGGCGCGCCCAGTGGGAGGAGTTTGTGGAGCGCGGCAAGAATCTGGTCGCCGAACAGACCGGCCGCGTGTCTGCGGCAGTCGATGCCGGCCGCCAGGCGTATCGCTCTGCCACTACCACCACTGAGGGCGAGAACACCGAATACTAAACCGCCCGAGTTCGCTCTCCCTGCATTTGCTCCCGGGGCCGGGGCCAGGCATTTGGCCGTGTTTTGAAGCAGTGTCTGGCATGACAGGGGTTTCGGCCGGCGGCTTATGGAATAGAGCATCAGCCGGAGGATTCGCAGGTCTTCAAAACTGCCGGGTGCGGGCGCTCGAGGGGGGTGCTTCCTGCTTCGCGCACCTTTATGATTTTCAAGCCTTTGCCGCTTGCCGCCGCATGGCCCGCGGCACTATGCTTCCTTCGGTCAGCGGAATAGCGTCGACCTACAAAACGGCCAACCTTCCCCGGGCCTTTCGTGCGAGATCACTGAAATGCATTTCGATCCTGAAAACCTTCAAATCGTAGTTGCTGCCGTGGTTGGCGGAACGCTGCTCCTGCAGATCATCCTGCTCTTCGTCCTGCTCGTTTTTGTTCGCAAGGCAGCCGTCGCAGTTCGCGGAGACATCAATGAGATTCGCGATTCAGTGACGCCGCTCCTTAGCCAAACGCGTGAGTTCCTTACTCGCGTGGAACCCAAGATTGAAGCCGCGACCGACGATCTGGCCGCTATCACTCACGCGCTTCGCCAGCAGACTGCAAGCGTCCAATCCACGGTGACCGAAATCAGCGAGCGAGCGCGGCATCAGGCCGGCCGCATCGACTTCATGATGACGTCGATGCTCGACAAGGCCGAGCGCGCCGGAGCGATTGTGAACGATACCGTGACCAAGCCACTACGCCAGTTGACCGGCGTCCTGGCCTGGCTCAGGGCCGTGGTTGAATCGCTGCGCGCGCCCCAGGCGCCCCAGCCGAGGCCTCCCGTTAAAGGCTCTCAGGGCGACTCGGGAATGTTTGTATAAATCAATCGTCAGTCACGGAGGTCGCGTGATGAAGTTGCTTCCCCGTTTTGTGCTGCTCGCCGCAGCGCCGTTCGCGATTCTTTCAAGCGCCGCGCAAAACACGCCTTCGCCGGCTCTGCTCATCCTTTCCAAGACCGATCGAGCGATGGCCATCGTCGATCCATCTACGTTGCAGGTGGTTGGCCGTGTTCCGGTGGGCAACGATCCGCATGAAGTTGTTGCTTCGGCCGATGGCAAGACCGCGTACGTGTCGAACTACGGCTTTGGCGCCTACCACACCATCACGCCTGTCGATTTGATTGCCCTAGCTCAGCTCGCGCCTATCGACCTGGGCGCACTACGCGGCCCCCATGGGCTCATGTTCCAGAATGGCAAGGTCTGGTTCACGGCTGAGGCTGCGAGGGCTATCGGCAGTTACGATCCCAATTCCGGCACAATCGACTGGATCATGGGCATCGGGCAAAACCGCACCCACATGATTTATGTTTTCCCGGGCGCGCGCCGCATCGTTACAACCAACGTGAACTCGGGAACCGTTACAATCCTCGACGAATTCGACACGCATCCCGGCACCCCCCCGCCCGGCATGCCCGCCGGCCCACCACCAGGTCCTCCGCCAGGCATGCCTCCGGGAGAGATTCTTCCTCCCGGCCACGACTGGCGGCTGACCAATATTCCAGCCGGCGAGCGCAACGAGGGACTCGATGTGACGCCCGACCTGAAGCAGGCCTGGACGGTGAGTCCGGTGGACGGCAAGGTCTACATCATCGATGTGAACAAGAAGAAGGTGGTCGCCACAATTGACGCCAAAGCACAGCGCGCCAACCGGCTCAAGTTCACGCCCGACGGCAAACTCGCTCTCATCTCTGCCGGTCCCGATCTGGTGGTAATCGACGTGGCTCAAAAGAAGGTCATTCAGCGCATCGCCATCGGGCATGGGTCGGGCGGAGTTCTGGTTCAGCCCGACGGCGCGCGGGCTTACGTCGCCTGCAGCCCCGACAACAATGTGGCCGTCATCGATTTAAAAACCTTCGCGATTGTGGGCCGCATTGAGCCCGGGGGCAATCCTGACGGCATGGCGTGGGCCGTACAGCATTAAGGCTGACTTGCTTACCTGCTGACTCGCTGCCTATTCAGGTGCTCCGGCATCGCCGTGCCTTTTTTGAGGCCAGGGTGGAGTCACGCCGACTCGCCGATTTGCTGATTTCAGAAGATCCAGCCGCCGCCGACCACTTCGTCACCGTCGTAGAAGACGGCCGACTGGCCCGGCGTGACCGCGCGCTGCGGCTCGTCGAATGTCGCTGCCACTTCATCCGGTCCAGCAGGCTCGAGCGTGGCCCACGCCGGCTCGTGCCGGTGCCTGATCTTGGCGCGCACCCGCATCGGCGCGGTCAAGGCTGCAATGCTGATCCAGTTCAACCGCCGCGCGCGCAGCGTCTTCGTCGCCAGCTCGGCATCGGCGCCCACTGTCACGCGGTGACTCGCGGAATCGATATTCAGCACGTAGAGCGGAGAGGGCGACGCAACCTTCAGTCCCTTGCGCTGGCCCACTGTGAAGTTCGAAATCCCCTCATGCCGCCCGATCACCTCTCCGTTTGAAGCGACCAGCTCGCCCGCGGTCTCAGGCATGCCCAAGCCCTGCTCCTCGAGATACGCGGTCAAAAACTGCTTGTAGTCGCCGCCGGGAATGAAGCAGATCTCCTGCGAGTCGGGCTTTTCGGCCAGCCGCAATCCGTGCTCGCGCGCAACGTTGCGCACCTCCGGCTTGGTCATCTGCCCCAGCGGAAAGAGCGTGCGCGAAAGCTGATCTTGAGTGAGCCCGAAGAGGAAGTAGGTTTGATCCTTGGCCAGGTCCGCAGGCCGCTTCAGAATCCATCGTCCGCGCTTCGGATCGTATTCATTGATTGCGTAGTGGCCGGTAGCGATCCGCTCGGCGCCAATGCTGCGCGCCGTCTTGAGCAACTGATCGAACTTCAAATGGTTGTTGCACAGCGAGCATGGAATCGGCGTGCGACCGGCGAGATACTCGTCGACAAACGGCCGCACCACGTCGCGCTCGAACCGCTCTTCCTGGTTGACTACGTAATAGGGAATGCCCAGGTGCTCGGCCACGCGCCGCGCATCGTACACATCGTCAATGGAGCAGCAGCGGCCGGCCTTGGGCGCATCGGGAATGCCGTGCTTGCCGGCGAGCCGCGTCTGATCCCAGAGCTGCAGAGTGAGGCCGACAACACTGATTCCCGAGTGGGCGAGCATCGCCGCCGCTGTCGAGGAATCGACCCCTCCAGACATGGCTACGGCGATAGTTGCACCTGAGTTCATAGTTCCTGATTCACAGCCTTCGGTAATCAGTTGTCAGTGTTCAGCTGTTGATCGCACCAGTCGTTTCTTTTTGCCGCAAATCTTGCTCGGCCAAGAGAAACTGACCACTGATCACTGACCACTGACAACTGTTTCCGGCGCCAGAGCCCTTAGCCGCTCCACCGCCGCCGGCACCACATTCAGCACATAATCCACATCTGCATCGGTCGCGGTCTTGAGCAAACTGAAACGCAAACTAGCCCGCGCCGCATGCTTGTCGAGACCCATCGCCATCAGCACGTGGCTTGGCTCGGTCGCGCCGGAGTGACATGCCGACCCTCCGCTAACCGCAACGCCCTTCAAATCAAGCGCGATCACCAGCGCCTCGCCTTCCAGTTGCTCGAAGGTGATGTTCGTGGTGTTCGCCGTGCGCGGCGCGCCCACGCCATTCAATCTTGTGCCTTCAATCTTCAGCAGGCCCGCTTGGAGCCGGTCGCGCAGCTTTGCCATACGCTCAATGGTTCCGTCTTCCAGGCTCTGCATCGCCAGTTCCGCGGCGCGTCCCATGCCAATAATGCCCGGCACATTCTCAGTGCCGGCGCGCTGCCTGCGCTCATGGCTGCCGCCCACCAACAAGGGATCGACCGGCGTTCCGCGCCGCACAAACATTGCACCCACGCCCTTGGGCCCGTGCATCTTGTGCGCGCTGATCGACATCAAGTGGCAGCCAATGCGCCGCACATCAATCGCAACCTTGCCCGCGCCCTGCACCGCGTCAACGTGGAAGAACGCTCCAGCCTCCGCCGCGATCTTTCCAATCTCCTCCACCGGCTGCAGTACCCCGGTCTCGTTGTTCGCCAGCATAATGCTGATCAAGGTCCTGCGGGAATCGCCGGGGCGCGTGTTTGGCCCCACCGCGCGCCTCAGTTGTTCTATATTGACCAGCCCATCCGGCTGCGGCCCAACAAACGTAACGTCCACTCCGCGCTCGGCCACGCGCTCTGCCGCGCGCAGCACCGCCGAATGCTCAATCGACGTGGTGATGAGACGATCGCCCGGCTTGAGGAGCCCGAAGATGGCAGTGTTATCGCCCTCGGTGCCGCCGGAGTTGAACACCACCTCGGCCTCGCGGCAGTTGAAAAGCCGCGCCAGCACTTCGCGCGCGTGGTCGACTGCTTTGCGCGCCTCCTGCCCCTGCCTGTGAATCGACGATGCATTGCCGAACACTTCCATCCAGTACGGGCGCATGGCTTCCATCACCTCCGGCAGCAGAGGCGTGGTGGCGTTAGCGTCCATGTACACGCGATTCAGGGGAATGACTCTCCAGCATTTATTGTACGGGGAATCGGGATTGCGCGCTTCAGCCGGGTCCCCCGGATACAGCGCAATGACATCTATCTTCACCCCGATCTGATACATTGCCATCACGCGGCCCCTAATTCACTCGAGGTGCAAAAATGTCACAATCCACCAGGTTTCTCCGCAACACCTTCGTCATTTCCCTCGCGCTCGCAGCAACGTTACTCGCCAATGGCCAGGCGCCTGCCGCTGCTAAACCCGCATCAGGCACACCGGTGGCCCCTGCCCAGATCTACGGAAAGATTTTGAACACAATTGAGCAGGAGTTCGTTCCATTAGCCGAGGCCATGCCCGACGACAAATACGACTTCGCGCCAACCCAGGGCGAATTCAAAGGCGTGCGCACATTCGGCGAACAGATCAAGCACGTCACCGAAGCGAACCTTTACTACTTCCACGACCCCGCGACGCCGCTCACAGATATTCGCCCCAGCATTGATAAGCTCAAGACCAAGGCTGAGATTATGCAGGCGCTGAAGGACTCGTTCGCGCAGGCACACAAGTATGTGGATGCAATCACTCCGGAAAATGCATTCATCACCACTCAGAGCGGCACCCGCGCAGGAATGGCCTCCGCCGGCATGGCGCACATGATGGATCATTATGGCCAAATGGTGGAGTATTTGCGCATGAACGGCATCGTGCCGCCTGCAAGCCGCGGCTCAAACTAGGTGGGTATGATTGTGGAGGGCGTAACTTGCGCCGGACAGGAGCCATTGAATGGATGAGGATGTGACGCGATACCGGGATGGAAATACAAGTCGGCCTCGCATCCTCATTATCGGCTCCGCCGGGCAACTCGGGGTTGAACTTCAAAAGAGCTTTGCCGGCGCGGGTTCCATTACGGCAGTCGACCTGCCCACGATTGACATTACGAATGAGGCCCAACTCCGCGCCTTCATTCGCGAAACCAAACCCGATGTGATTCTTAATGCCGCGGCATACACGGCCGTCGATCGCGCCGAGTCGGAGCCGGACCTCGCTCGCGCCGTCAACGCCGAAGCCCCGCGCATCATGGCCGAGGAGTGTCTGCGTTCGAATGCGCTGCTCGTTCACTACTCCACCGATTACGTCTTTGACGGATCGAAGACCGGCCCCTGGATTGAGACCGACACTCCCAATCCATTGAGTGTTTACGGCGCCAGCAAGCTCGCCGGCGAACAGGCGGTTGCGGACACCGGCGGCAGATACTTGATATTCCGGACAAGCTGGGTTTACGGCCCGCACGGCAAGAATTTCCTACTCACCATGCTGCGCCTTGGCGGCGAACGCGATCAGCTCTCCATCGTCGACGATCAGATCGGCGCCCCCACTACCTCAAGCGAACTGGCCGCCGCCACGCACTCCATTGTGGAAGGAGTCCTGGGCG
>Ga0335074_10011871_pt1 | contig 12197 bp, 12 predicted proteins | sample Lox_Sample_23_FD_206715 | JGI IMG/M metagenome (GOLD analysis project Ga0335074, IMG submission 206715) | Soil microbial communities from Loxahatchee National Wildlife Refuge, Florida, United States - Lox_Sample_2.3 | ecosystem: Environmental > Terrestrial > Soil > Wetlands | place: USA...
CCGGCTGACGGAGCAGCCGCGTCGCGCCGTAGGCGAGCGTCGATTTCCCGCTCCCGCTCTCGCCGGCCAGGCCGACAACTTCGCCGCGGCGCAGCGTCAGGTCCGTGTCAATGACAGCATGTACGGCTTGGCTGCCTCGGCCGTAGTCGACGCGAAGCCCGCGGATCTCCAGCACCGGGTGCCCGGTTCCGGCCGGCGCGCTCAATTCGTGCCCCGGCCGAGAGTCGTGGTGTAGTCGCCGGTGGCCACCAGCGGCTGGTTCGTCGGCCGGTTCAGTACCGGAGTAATGCCCTGCATCTTGCTGGCCTCGCGCAGTTGCTTACGGGTCAGCCCGGCAGCGCGCAGCCGCGGGTTGATGAACTCGTCGATGCCGAAGTTCAGCATCACCAGCGAGAGGATCAGCAGGGCGACTGCAAGGCCAGGTGGCACGTACCACCACCAGGCGCCGCTGGTGACGGCCTCGTTGTTCTCCGCGAAGTACAGCATCGTTCCCCAGCTCCAGGTGTTGATGTTGCCGAAGCCGAGGAAGACCAGCGCCACGTAGAAGCTGATCGCATAGACGATCGTGAACAGGAAGCTGGTGGCCACGATGGCGGCCTCGTTCGGCAGGATCTCGAACAGGATGATCCGCCAGTGCGGCTCGCCGACGGCCTTGGCAGCCTGGACGAAGTCCTGCTGCCGGAAGGCCATGGTCTGCGCGCGCAGCACCCGCGCGCCCCATGCCCAGCCGGTGATGCTCAGTACCAGCGCGAGCACTACCCAGCTTGCCCGCGGTACGTAGCTGGTCAGCACGATCAGCAACGGCAGTCCTGGGATCACCAGGAAGATGTTGGACACCAGCGAGAGCACTTCTCCGCCGTTGCCGGCGAAGTAACCTGCGCTGACCCCGACGATGATCGATAGCGCGGTCGCGACGACGCCGGTCAGCAGGCCGATCAGCAGCGTGGTCTGGGCTCCGTCCAGAAGCTGGGACAGCACATCCTGGCCGGTCTGGGTCGTGCCGAGCCAGTGCGCGGCAGAGGGCGGCGCCAGAATGGACGTGCTGAGTGCAGACGGATCGTAGGGCGCCAGGGTCGAGCCGAAGATCGAGATGAACACGAATATGCCCAGCAGGATCAGTCCCGCAGTGACCCAGCGGGACCGGCGCATCCAGGCCCAGGGCCGGGCCCTGGTGGCCGGCTCTGACGTCGTGAGGCGTTCAACTTCGACGGCCGTTCCGACTCGCATTGTCATGGGTCAGGCCTCCTGCCGCGCCCGCGGGTCGAGCACCACGTAGACGAGGTCGGCGATGAAATTCGCTGCCAGCACGGCGAGCACGATGATCAGGAAGATCGCCTCCATCAGCGGGTAATCCTCATTGCTCACCGCGCTGAGCAGCACATAGCCGATGCCGGGATAGGAGAAGACCAGCTCCACGAGCAGCGCGCCGGATACCACGAAGCCGAGCGCCTGGGCGAAGCTGGCGAAGTTCGGCAGGATCGCGTTTCGCGCCGCGTAGCTGATCATGACGCGGCGCTGGGAGATCCCCTTGGCCTGCGCGACGAGCACGTAGTCCTGGTCTAGCGTGGTGATCATGACGTTGCGCTGGCCGACCATCCAGCCGGCCATCGACGTGAGGACGATCGTGGCGGCCGGCAGGATCGCGTGGTAGGCCGCGCTGCCGAGGAAGGTCGCGTTGAAGGTGGTCGAGTCACCTGCCGCGTAGCCGCCGGAGTCCGGGAACCAGCCCAGCTTGATCGCGAAGATCTCGATCGCTACCAGCCCGAGCCAGAAGTAGGGCAGGGCCTGCAGGAACGCGCTGGCGGGCAGCGCAGTGTCCAGGAAGGACCCGCGGCGCCACGCCGCGATCGTGCCGATCGTCGTGCCGATGATGAAGGCGATGATCGTCGCCATCCCGACGAGCCCGATCGTCCAGGGAAGTGCGGTCGCGATCACGCTCGTCACGGTCGACGGGTAATAGGTGATCGAGATACCGAGGTTGCCGTGGAGAAGCTGACCCCAGTACTGGAAGTACTGCGTCAGCAGCGAGCTGTGAGTGTTGAGGCCGAACGCGACCGCGAGCGAGTGGTACATGCCTGGCGTGACCGGACCTGCGGACGACAGCCTTGATATCAGCAGCTCGACCGGGTTGCCCGGCATCAGCCGCGGGATGAAGAAATTCATGGTGATGGCGGCCACCGCCGTCACCAAGTAGAACCCGATGCGCCGTGCCAGGTAGAACATCAAGCCCTTCTTTCCCTGGTCGCCTCGGGCCCTGGTCCCGATCGGGGTGCGGCTACGGGGTGGTCCTCAGCCGCTTGGAGAACATTTTCAAACGGCCGTCGGGTATAGCACAGAAAAGTTTCGACGTGCCGACATCCTAAGAACCACTGTGTTACCGGTCAAGCCTTCCTTATGTAACGGTTTCGACAGACTCAGCGCGCGCGGGTACCGCTTACCGCAGCGCGGATAGCGCTTACGGCGTTCTCGCCCAGAGTGTCCGGTGATCGAGGTAGCGTCGCACGGGTACCGCTTACCCGGCTTGGGATGCGTTTACCCGACTTCGGAACTGTTTGCGTGTTCGCGCCGGTTCTCAGTCTCGCCGGCCCGAACCGGATCCGCTACGATACTCCGAACGATCCTTTTCGACAGTAGGGTCCGCTTCCCAGCGTTCTCATCTGGCCGGGCTGGGACTGGCCAGGAAAGGTGATGACGTGGCGCTTGCTGGCGAGCCCGCGCGCGGCGACGGGGCCATGGACGGCCGTTCGCGATCGGATCAGGCGAACGGTGACCGGCGGCCGCGCCCGACGCTGGCCGACATCGCGGCCGAGGCTGGCGTGTCGCTGCCGACAGTTTCGAAGGTTGTCAACGGGCGCGCTGACGTCGCCGCCGCGACGAGAGCCAAGATCGAGCGGCTGCTTGGCGAGCGCAACTACCGGCATCCAGGCGGCCGACCCGGGCGCCGGTCCGGCCTCATTGACATGGTCATCAACGGCCTGGACAGCCCGTGGGCAATAGAAATACTGCGCGGCGTTGAGGAGTGGTGCGCGGAGCACGCGATGGGCGTCGCCGTGTCCGCAGTGCGGCACGGCAGCGCCAGGCCCGCCAGCTGGACCAGCGCACTTGCCAGCCACGACACGGACGGGGTGTTGCTCGTCACCTCCGAGCTGACCTCTTACCAGCTCCGGCAGCTCCGGCACGACAACATCCCGCTGGTCGTCATCGACCCGGTCAACCTGCCGGAGCCCGATCTTCCCAGCGTCGGCGCCACCAACTGGGCGGGCGGCATGACCGCCACCGAGCACCTTATTCAGTACGGCCACCGGCGCATCGCGGCGATCGCCGGGCCGGCTGATTATCTCTGCAGCCGGGCCAGGATCGATGGTTACCGCACGGCGCTCGAGCGGGCCGGCATCAAGTACGACCCGACCCTGGTGCGCCACGGCGACTTTATGCACGAGGGCGGGTTCAAATGCGGCGGCGAGCTGCTCGACCTAGCGAGTCCGCCGACTGCGATTTTTGCTGGCAGCGACCATCAAGCACTTGGCGTCTACGAAGCAGCACGGCAACGCGGGCTGCGGATCCCGGAGGACCTGAACGTGGTTGGATTCGACGACCTGCCTGTCGACCAGTGGCTGTCACCACCGCTGACGACGGTCCGGCAGCCACTGGCGGAGATGGGCAGGGTCGCGGCTGACATGCTCGGCACACTCATCGAGGAGCTGCCGCTCGCCAGCCGCCGTGTCGAGCTGGCCACAGAGCTGATCGTCCGCGAATCGACCGCGCCGCTCAGCCCGGCCCCGCGCGAGCTACCCGGGCAGGCGCGATGACCGTGCGGGCCGACCAGGCAGCTGACGACCAGGCAGAGTCGGGGGGTACGGGGGGTCGCTCCACCGAGCCAGCAGAGTCGGGGGGTACGGGGGGTCGCTCCACCGAGCCAGCAGAGTCGGGGGGTACGGGAGGTCTTCCCGGCGCCAGCGACCCGTGGCGCGATCCGTCCCTTCCGGTCGAGGCGCGAGTGGCTGACCTGCTCGGCCGGATGACGCTGACCGAGAAGGTCGCCCAGCTGGCTGGCCTGTGGATTGGCATCGGCACTGAGGACAGCGACGGCGTGGCCCCGATGCAGGGCGAATTCGCCGAGTCGGCTCCGCTAGCCGAGCTGATCAGGGACGGCATCGGCCAGCTCACCAGGGTGCTCGGCACCGTGCCGGTCACTGCGGCCGAAGGCGCCGCGGCCCTCGCCAGGCTGCAGCGCCGCATCGTGGCCGCCAGCCGTCTCGGCATCCCGGCACTGGCCCACGAGGAGTGCCTCACTGGTTTCGCTGCGTGGGGAGCGACCACGTTTCCTGCCCCGCCCGCCTGGGGCGCATCGTTCGATCCCGAGGCGGTCGCCAAGATGGCAGCCTCGATCGGGTCGGGTATGCGCGCCGTCGGCGTGCATCAGGGTCTCGCGCCCGTGCTCGACGTCACCCTCGACCTGCGGTGGGGCCGGGTCGAGGAGTCGGTCGGCGCCGACCCGTACCTGGTCGGGATGATCGCTAGCGCCTACGTGCAGGGCCTCCAGTCGGCCGGCATCATCGCGACGCTCAAGCATTTCGTCGGGTACTCGGCGTCGCGCGCAGGCAGGAATATGGCACCGGTCGACATGGGGCCGCGCCAGCTAGCCGACGTGCTCCTCGTACCGTTCGAGATGGCGATCGTGGCCGGCGGCGCCCGGTCGGTCATGCCGTCTTACTGCGCGATCGACGGCGTGCCCGCGCACGGCGACCCGGACCTGCTCATCGGCAGGCTGCGCGACGAGCTCGGCTTCGACGGCACCGTGGTGTCCGACTACTTCGCGATCTCCTTCCTGGAGACCCTGCATGCGGTGGCGGGCTCCCCCGCCGAGGCGGGCCTCCTCGCGCTGCAGGCCGGCGTCGACATGGAACTGCCGAACCGGCGATGCTACGGCCCGGCGCTGGCCGAGGCGGCTGCCTCCCAGCCGGAAGCCGAGCAGCTCATCGATCGCGCCGTCGCGCGGACGCTGCGGCAGAAGTTCGAGCTGGGCCTGCTGGACCCTGGCTGGTCGCCGGGCGCCGGGGAAGAGCGCGACCCGATCGACCTCGATCCCCCCGAGAACCGGCAGGTGGCCCGGCTCCTCGCGGAGGAATCGGTGGTGCTGCTGGCGAACGGGCCCGCGGCGGGCACGGCTGCTGCGGCCGGGCAGCCGGTGCTGCCGCTGCGGCCGGACGCGCGGCTGGCCGTGATCGGCCCGCTGGCCGACGACCCGCTTGCCTTTTTCGGCGCGTACAGCTTCGCCCGGCACGTCGGATACCGGCATCCTGAGTATGGCGTCGGCCTGCCGGTCAGCTCGCTGCTGGCCGCGCTCCGGGCCGAGTTCCCTGGTGCCGACATCAGCTACGCGGCTGGCTGCGAGGTCCGCGGCGCCGACACGAGCGGGATCGCCCCGGCCGTCGCGGCCGCGGCCGACGCGGAGATCGCGGTCCTGGTGCTGGGCGATGACGCTGGCCTGTTCGGCCGCGGCAGCTCGGGCGAGGGCAGTGACGCGGCGGATCTGCGGGTGCCGGGAGTTCAGGCCGAGCTGCTGGAGGCAGTGCTCGAGACCGGCGTTCCCGTGGTCCTGGTTCTCGTGACCGGGCGGCCGTACGCACTCGGGTCGGTGGCGCCGCGCCTTGCCGCTGCGGTGCAGGCCTTCTTCCCAGGCCAGGAGGGCGCGGCGGCGATTGCGGCCGTGCTGTCCGGACAGGTTACGCCGACCGGCAAGCTGCCGATGGAAGTCCCGGCCGACCCCGGGGGGCAGCCGTCGGAGTACCTCCGGCCGCTGCTGGCGGGCAAGACGCAGGTGAGCGCGGTCGATCCAACGCCGCTCTACGCATTCGGGCACGGGCTGTCGTACACGACCTTCGAGTACTCCGACCTGTCCGTCACGCTGCCCGAGGGCTCCTGCTCCCCTGGTGATCAGGACGTGCCGATCGCCACGGACGGCGTGGCTGACATCGCCTGCACGGTCAGGAATGCGGGCGACCGGCCGGGAGCCGAGGTCGTACAGCTCTATCTGCACGATCCCGTTGCGCAGGTCGCACGACCGGTCCGGTACCTGGCCGGGTTCGCCCGGGTGCCGCTGGAGCCCGGCGAGGCGAAGCGCGTCAGTTTCCGGCTGCACGCCGACCGCACGTCCTTCCACGGCCGCTCCGGCAAGCGGATCGTCGAGCCCGGCCGGATCGACGTGCTGGTCGGCTCCTCAGCAGCCGATATCAGGCTGTCCGCCAGCCTGAAACTTGCCGGGCCGGAGCGGGTCGTCGGTTCCGAGCGCATCCTCACCACGCCGGTCACTGTCGAGACTCTGGACGGCCTCGGCTAACGGGGCAGGGAGTCGCGTGGCGGCCGCTGCCGCTGGCGCTGGCGCCCGACGCGGATCGGCGCGCTGCTGCGCTACGGAATTGGCCCGTAAATAACGACGCTGTCGAGCGCTGCCCAGAACGCGTTGGTGCGGTCATATCGTGCCGGTCCTGCTGACAGGTCGTCGGCGCGGCGCAGTTCGTTGCTGTTGAATGAGTCCGGACTCTCCGGCACCCCGACGAGTTCAAGCTTCGGCTGGCCTGGCGGCGGCGGGTCGTACGCTTCGGCGTCGCCGTCCCGGACGAGTTTCGTCGGCTGACCATCGGAGAAATAGCGGTCTTCGTGGACGAGGTACGGGTCGCGGTACCACCCTTGTGCCTTCATCGGCACCTCCTGGCTGCCAAGTCCAGACTAGCGCCGTTATCCGCTGGCGATAGCGTTGAGCGACGCACGACAGACCAGCGCTCGCACCCGGCTCGGAAGGCAACCGTGAAAGGCAGCATGTCAGGCAGAGCGATCCGCCAGCTATCCCCCTGCGCTACCCCGGGCAGCTCGCGGCGGACCTCGGCGCGATACACCGCTGTCGTCGCCGCACTGGGCGTGGTTCTCGGACTCGCCGGCTGCGGAGGCGGTCGCACGTCGAGCAGTGCTCCGGCCTACGAGGTCCAGACTCGCGACATCGCGGGCCTTGGCAAGATCATCACTGACGGCAAGGGCTTCACGCTGTACATGTACCGGCCCGATCACCAGGGCCCGTCCCAGTGCTCCGGCTTGTGCGCGAAGCAGTGGCCGCCGCTGGTTCTCCCGGCGGGCGTCCGCCGGCCGATCGCGGGCCCTGGCGTCCGCGCAGCGCTGCTCGGAACCGTCCGGCGCTCGGACGGGCAGCTGCAGGAGACCTACGACCGCTGGCCGCTCTATCTCTGGATGGGCGACGCCGCGCCAGGTCAGGCCACTGGCCAGGCCGACGACATGGGTCTGTGGTATGTCCTGTCGGTCACCGGCGCGGTGGACAGAGGCACGCCAGAAAGCTGAGGCCCGTTACCAGCGGATGGTCCTGCGGACCGAGTCGCCCCGGCCTGCCACGCCGACCGCTAGCAGCCCGGGCCAGCCTGCACGGAGACGACAGCTCCGTGCTCGTCGATGACGTAGCGGCCCTTGGATAGGTCCACCAGCACCAGGACGTTGCCGAACGGGTCGGCGACGACTGCCACGCGGCCGACGGGGATGTCGAACGGCTCCGTCACGATGCGCCCGCCTGCTGCCTGGATCGCGGCAGCTGCCTCATCCGCCGAGTCGACTAGCCAGTCCGGTTCATACTTCAGTTCCGTGCTGAGGACGAGCTCCGTGCTGGTACCTGGCAGCCGGAGGCCAGCCTGGCCTAGCTCGTCGTGGCGCCACCGCAGCTCGTGGCCCAGGGCGTCCCGGTAGAAGCGGAGCCCGGCGTCCAGGTCGGGCACCGGAACGGTGATCGCGTCAACTGACTGGAGCAGCGGAGTCGTCGGCATTCCGCAAGTCTCGCGCAACCTAGTCGGGACTTACGTCCACGGGCTCGACATCGGCGGAGAACTCGCCGCTGAGGACACTCCTCAGCAACTCGCCAGGCTTGACCCCGCCGCCAGGCAGCAGCCAGGACTGCGGCCCTCGCAGTCTCATCCTGCCCGCGGCCCCTGGGTCGTGAATCCGCAGCATCAGCACCCTGTCGTCAGGATCCAGCGGCACCACACGGGCGGTCGGCCTTGTCCTGATCTGATCCGCCACCCGGCCGATGCTAGCGGCTACCGCAGCAGCGAGCGCCGCTGCAGGTGGTGGCCGCGGGCCCTGGCACTGAAGATGACGTCCCGTACCGTCAGCACCTTCACCGGCGACATCCACCCCTGCGACGGCTTATGCAGCGCCCAGCCGTCGCCGAGCGTGACGGCGGCGTGCTGCACTGACGACTCCCCGTCGCGCCACACCAGCACAGTTCCTGCCACGTCGTCACGACCGCCTGGACTCGTCGCCGTGGCCAGCCAGTCCTCGAACGGCTCGCGCTGCATCCACGTTTCCGCTGCCCCGGCCACACCAGCGGCTCCCATCACCGTTCCGAAGCAGTTCGGCCCGCTGCCTTTCGGGAAGGTTCCGGCGAGGTCTCGCGCGGCTGGCAAGATGTCGCGGACACGGTGCCACGCCGTCGCGGCCACGTCGGCATGCCGGCTGCGACGGCGGCCCTCCGCCACGAACCGCACGATCCTGGTGACGTCCTGGTCGCCATGGCGAGAGGGCCACCGGTGCCTGGCGGGCTGATCGCGCCGGACCTCAGCCGGAAGCCGACGGCTCCCGGACCGGCTGAGCCAGCAGACAGCACTGTCGCCAACGTCGTAGAGCATGAATGAGTCCGCCAGCTCGAAGCTAAGCCGCTCGCGATCGTCGGCCAGCCCCGCTCCTAGTGCCGCCTCTCGCGACATGAGGTAGGGCTGCTCCGCCGGCATCAGCCAGTCACGCCACCGGGCCAGCAACGAGGCCCCGACATCGATTCCGAGAACCTGCGCACCGAGATCTGCCACCTGCACAGGATGGCCGGCTCCATGGCCCGATGTCAGCCCGGTATCTCCCGTACCTCAAGGTTCGTTACGTCACAGCCGAGGCAGCGTCGTAACGGAGAGCTCCGCCGCTCGCCCGTCCGGCAGCCGGGTCCATCAGGGCCCCGGCTGGTCCCACGTCGTAGGCGGCCACCAGCTGGCCGCCGTCGACCAGGCGGTTCGGCTACAGCGCAATGAACTCAGAGCGGAAGACAGCCGCGGCCGCTTATCCGTTGCTCGCACTATGCCCGTTCACCGCGACAGCAATGATGATGCCAAGGACCAGCAGGACAATGCCGCCGATCCAGGCGGTCTTGGCCAGGCCGTCTGGCCGCCCCTGCTTGCGGAACTGGCTCTGCGCAACGAGCCCGAGGACGATCGCGGCCGGCGAGCAGAAGAGCCAGCAGACGATCCCGATGATCGACAGCACCGTCGGTGTACTCGACTGCTGTCCTTGCGGACCTGGGTAGCCCCCGTATCCAGGGCCATATCCCGGTGGCGGCCCGTACCCGCCAGGGCCGCCGGCCTGCCCGGGATAGCCGGGGTAGCTCGGCGGCTGCTGCTCGCCGTACCCCGGTGGCGGGTTCTGGTCGCTCATAACTCCTCCTAGATGCCAGGTCGATTTACAGAAGGCCGAAGCGTCCTAGCTGCCAGACTTCGGAGGCAGCAAGGGCCGCAACGATACCGATGGCGGCTACGGTGCTGCGCGTTCTCGCAGGCAGCTGCCGCCACCGTTCGGCGAGGCTAGTGGTGCGAAGAATCGGCAGGATGATCACAGCCACGGCACCGAAGACAGCAAGCGGTGAGGCACGCAATGCCGCCAGCGGGTGGCCGCGCCCAAGATCGATCCCGGCATGTGTCCCGCCGCAGAACGGGCACGGAATCCCGGTCAGCATGAGCAGCGGGCAAACTGTGTGGGGCCGGGGCAGCCAGGCGAGCCAGAGCAACCCCAGGGTGATGGCGGTCAGCCGAGCCAGGGCGTTCTGCACGGGCCTGAGCCTGCGCCATCGTGCCGTCACGGCACCAACGGACATCACCATCGCTCACACCCGCTCGCTTCCCGCCAAAGCCGCATTCCTGGAATAATTCGCCGACCTTACACAAGGGGCGAGAAGGTCGAAGTTACGAGGTCACGATCGTACGGGAGAGAGCAGGAGCGCCGCCAGAAGGATTGCTGATAACTGCGAACCTGACTAGCGCAGGCACTCGGGCTCGGCCGGCGCCTGGTTGGTGTCGGGGCCGGCGCATGCGCGGTTACTCGTTCCCAGCAGGCTTATCCTCGGCCCATGGACGTTCAGGTGCTGCCGGCGACCGGACGATGGGATGACTTCGCATCGCTGATGGTCCGGCGCAATCCGGACGCACCCGGATGCGTCTGCATGGCGTACCGGCACTCCGGCCTCGACGGGCTCAGCCGTCTCTCCTATATGCGCGGGCTGTGCGACAGCGAACCTGGCCCCGGGGTGCTGGCGTTCGTCGATGGGGAGACGGCCGGCTGGTGCTCGGTCGCGCCGAAGTCCGCCTACCGAGCCCTCGTCAACTCACGGACTATCCCCCACGTGCAGGACGAGGATGCCTGGTCGGTGGTGTGCTTCGTGGTGCGGCCGGGGTTCCGGCGCCGCGGCCTGATGCACCACCTGCTAGCGGGCGCGGTCGGGCACGCGCAGGCGATGGGCGCCGCCGTGCTGGAGGGCTATCCGGTCGACACAAGCGGCGAGCGTGTCGACCAGACCGCTGGCTACGTGGGCACGGTCAAGCTGTTCGAGGCGCACGGATTCAGCCGCGTCTGCCAGACCGCAGGCCACAGCGGCCGCAAGCCTCGCTGGCTCGTCCGGCGCGAGCTTCCCTGACGTCAGCTGCCTCGACGGTACTGACCGAGTGGCTGGCGCGCGCTGGCGAGCATGTGCCGGACGATCTCGGGGTTCTCCTTGAGTCGTCGCAGTGCCCACTTGTGCGCGTCGGCGCCGAAGTTCACGGTGACCCTGACCGGATGTCCCGCCCGCAGCACCGCCGCCCGCAGCTCCTCCTCAATGCCCTTGAGCATCTGGAACTCGTAGCTGTCTGAAGAGACGCCGAGCTCATCCGCCAGTCGCAGTACGTGGAAGATGAGGTACTCGTCGTGGGTAGCGACCCCGACATGCACGCCAGCGATCAGATACTGCCGGACCACGTCGAGGTAGCTGTCCCTGATCACCTCCGGCCGGGCGTAGGAATGTTCCCGCCCCTCCCGGTAGGCGCCCTTGACGACGCGGGCCGGGATTCCGTCCGCGATGAGTGCCCGGGCGTCGCCCGCCGTGCGGTAAAGCTCCGCCTGCACGACCGCCTCGATGTTCGGCATCGTGCGGCGGGCTGCGCGCACCAGGTCGAGTGTGCGATCCACATAGCGAGCCTGCTCCATGTCGACCTCGACGACGCAGCCGGCCGCGGCCGCCGCCGCCGCGATCGAGAGAAGATGAGTCAGGGCCAGCCGCGGGTCGAACTCGAGTCCCAGCCCGGTCAGCTTGACGCCGAGGCGCACGTCAAGACCGGTACCGGCAACCGCGCCGGTCACGGTCAGCAGCTGACGCAGATGCCGCCCCGCGTACTCCGGCGTTCCGGCAGCCTCGCCCACGACGGCCAGCGTCGCGGGCATGCCCTCGGCGGCGAGCGAGCGAACCACCGCCATCGCCTCGGAGACTGTTGCGCCACCGAGGTAACGGCGTGCGGCGTGCCGGATGACCGAGGCCGGCAGCACGTCGAGAACACTGTTCATCGCACGGCGCGTTGCGGTCATCCCGGCATGCCTTCCGCTCCGTTCACGAGGGAAACGACTCCGTTGTGGCTAGTGTCATACGCATGGACGTGGTGGAAAAGGCCGCCTCACTGAGCGGCGAAATGACCGAACTGCGGCACGCGCTGCACCGCGAGCCCGAGGTTGGGCTGCACCTGCCCGGCACCCAGCAGCGGGTTCTCAGCATGCTCAGCGGCCTGCCGTTGGAGATCACCACGGGCAGCGCCCTGACCTCGGTGACCGGCGTACTGCGCGGCGCCCGGCCTGGCCCGGCGGTACTGCTGCGCGCTGACATGGACGCGCTTCAGATCGAGGAGAAGACCGACGTGCCGTACCGGGCCTCCTCGGGCGAGGCGATGCATGCCTGCGGCCACGACCTGCACACGGCGATGCTGGTGGGCGCAGCGCAGCTGCTCGCGCAGGTCCGCGACGAGCTGGCCGGCAGCGTCATCTTCATGTTCCAGCCGGGTGAGGAAGCCTGCGACGGCGCTGGTCACATGATCGCCGAGGGGGTACTCGACGCGGCGGGCGAACGCCCGGTCGCCGCGTAC
>Ga0335074_10011872_pt1 | contig 12197 bp, 7 predicted proteins | sample Lox_Sample_23_FD_206715 | JGI IMG/M metagenome (GOLD analysis project Ga0335074, IMG submission 206715) | Soil microbial communities from Loxahatchee National Wildlife Refuge, Florida, United States - Lox_Sample_2.3 | ecosystem: Environmental > Terrestrial > Soil > Wetlands | place: USA: Florida...
GAAGGCTAGTCATGCAGCCAAACTGGAGCGTTTGGAACAAACATATAAGCATATGAAAGCAGAAGCTGCAGAATACAGTCAAGCTTTACTGCAACGAGACGCTCGAGCTTTCGACATGCTAGAAATCAGCGGGCCGGCACCTCTATCTGATTCAGACATTGCGAGTCGTTTCATGAGCCTCAAGCAGGACGTCGATGGTTTCGCAAGGCTCCAGTGGAAACCTAATCCGAAATATTGGGGGGAGCAGCTTCTCCGCCGTCTATCGACGAACCAGAGGAGTCTGAGAAAGAGTATCTTACAGGATTGCTTTTGGGATTTGTTATATCGGTACATCTTCTGCAGTCCCTTTAGAGTATTCGGACCAGAAGGTCAGAATCTAGAGGCACAGTGGAATGAGGAGTGCGGAAAAGGTCAGTTTATCAGTTCCGGAATCATTCAAAGATATTGATCTTAAGCAGGTGAAGCAGGTGGCATGCCAGACAGCGGGACGTATGCTTGGCCAACGCCGAGTCCTAAGACGGAGAGATGGAGATACATAACTATTATCAACTGCAAAGACGCCATACGGGCGCGGTTGCTATCCGAATGGGATAATCGAGCGAAGCTCAAGAAAGGTTTCAAAACGTCCATTGACGCGCTTCTTGAGGAGATGGTGTCGGCTCTTGGAGATTTCGGTATTTCAGACGACGATCTTAGGGGCGGGTTAGGCAAATTGGCACGAAGCGCTGCATCTCTCTGGCTCGATTTTGGGGCACAGCGCTGTCGAATTGTCGTTATAATGCAAGGTTCAAACTTGCCATCCATGGAGGATCGTGTCCGAAGAGCACAAGAAGGTACCCTGGAGCTCGTCGTGACTCCTATGCTGAAACGATACGGCAATTCAGATGGCCTGCAGTTTACCTTCGGCGAGACTATCGGAGCCAGTACTGCGGAGACAGCGAAATTCTCCACAAACGGACGCTAAAATGATGCAGAGAGCTGAAGAGTTTCCACAGACGAACGACACCGTCCTACAGGTACGGAGGTTATGGATAGGACTGGGAGTGATGGTGAAATAATAGTGACTTGTGGATTCGGAATTCGGAATGTTTTTCGCTCAGATAGCATCTTTAGTCCTTTAAAGCAACAGCTATCTTATAACTCCAGTGGTTTATCGCCACAGGGAATGGTAGAAATCGTCAGCTCAAGGCATCGCGATTTACTGAGGTCGTCGTTTGCTGCGTCTGAGATGCCATCTCTACCTTGTGCCGAAACTGATCAAGACCTTGGTTCTGCGAGAGCGAAGACGCTAGAAGGGTTCGACGTTATGTAACTTAGAGGCCAGCCTTCCTGGTCCAAGGTAGAGCGTTGTTGCGATCGTTTGGATGAAGCACACTGCAGTTTTGGCGAATGGAGAAGCGTCAATGGGCCCAGCGAGGCTGTCCGGCGCCCGTCGATTGGCCCAGACTTTGCTTGAGAATTGCGTTTTTTTGAACGAAATTGATTTGAAGCCATCCCCAAAATAACCATATTTTTCCGAGTAAATTGGCAAAAAAGAAACGGCGAGGGAGTCCGGCTGAGGCACTGACAACTACAGAGACTCAGAGTGAGCGGCCTAAGCTGTGGCGTATGATAAACAAAAGATGTCGGCAAAACACCCCCCCCAAAAGTTACGGTAATGACCGCTCAAAACAGCAGCCATTTTTCCACTCCGACCTTTTAATTTATTAAATATCATCGGAGACTATGGGGGAGAAGCACTTCTACGAAGTACAATCTAGGAATGCACGAGTGAAGCAATTTGGGGTCGAGTTTAGAGCGCAACAAACATGGCTGATAATGCAGGTAGGAAGGGTAGGATCTGTATTCCGTGGTCTACGGTAGGGCACTACGGAATGCAGTCTTTCTCCAATCAATTAGTCTTAGAAAACTCCCGTCAAACTCAACACATATGCTCTTACCATGACTCAAGGGTATCACCACCTTCACCAAAAACTCCTCGCTCAAAGTGCGAATCCTCCGGGCCTGACACACTTCCAGCTCCTGATCGGCCTCGTATCTTCGAGCTCCACAACCCACCACAGCGCATCCTTCGCCTTGTCTACCTGCCCGCTCAGTTCGTAGGCCCTCGCAAGCATGTACCACGCTTCCGAGCTATCCCAACCCTCGCCGAGCTTCGTGAGGGTGGACAGCAACTGATAGGCGCGGTCACGGGCAGCCAGGCGATTGAGTGCTTCAGGAGACTCCGAAGGCTTAACTGGCGGGTCCTTTGGACTGTCGGTCGATGAGTTGTCGTTGATATTCAGTTGAGAGAGGCGAGAAGCATCGAGGGTGAGAGGCGAGTTTACGGAAGAGTCGGGTGGCTCGATTGGCATCTTTTCCTCGTAAACGTCAAGCAGAAGATCTGAAAGGCCAATAATTGCTGCCGGGTGGTCAGGCCAATGCGCCAATGCTTTCTCGAAGTGATTCATGGAGTCATATGGTGCGGAAGACGCTCGAGAGAGTTCGCCGCGCTGAGTTGAAACACTTTAGTAAGAAAAGATTTATATTAAAGGATGGACGCCTCACCTGGCTGAAGATGTCTCCCCAAAGCTCCTCCACCGGTTTGCCACCCCCCCAGCTCTTTTCTGAGAAAGCCTTTGCTGTGGATGAGGTACTTGCGATCTCGTTCTCAAGTGCTTGGACAAGCTCTGCTGCTTCATCAACGGCTCCCTTCGCGTCATCGAACAAGCCAGCTCTCGTATACATTCCGGCAATGAAGGACCACAATTCAACAAGAAGCGTCGCTTTATGGCGACGTTCCTGAATTAATGCAAAGCGAGGTTCGGGGACGGAGTCTTTCGCTGTTGGAAGTGGCGCTGGGAGGCGAATATCTTGCTTGGGAGGTTGATCGTCATGCTCAGGAGGTGGTGGTAGCTTCTCGCGAGGCAGGTTATGAGGAATCTCTCTCAATGGCTGATCCGGTCCCATGCTAGGCCTTGGTGAAGCACCAACAACAGAGTTGCTGGCGGTTGACGGTCTTGGGACTGTAGTTATAGACGCAAAGTCTCTTTCGATTGTACCGTCCACATTTGCGGTAGCGTCAATGATCGGGATCGGATCATTTGCTGTGAGTGTCGAATCTGGGCGTGCGGAATCTTCAGACCTTCTCCGAGCGCTGGGACTCCGTTTGCGAAGTTTGGTGCTCTCGGGCCTTGAATTTGGAGTTTCATAACCGGCATTCTGACTCCGGCGTCGAAACATATGAGAATGTTCCTGCTGACCATTTCTCTCAAAGGCAGCTGATCCGGTTTCATCCGTAACCTGTATAGTTGGCGCCGCCGTTGTCGATGTACCTCTCGTTGATGGTCTTGCGGACATCTGCGATGCAGAGAGCGCGTTTTCTGGTCGTTTCCTGCTTCGGCTCCTACCAATAATGGAGGCACGGATAGAGCTCATTGCAGTCTTTGGTGGTTTGGAAGGCAATCCCCTATTAGAATTCCGTTTGTCCGATTGCGGATCGCCAAAGAGACGAGCATATAGGGCCAGAAGTTCAGTGCTCGAGTCAACTGCTGTGGTCGGACCTTCAAGTTCCTCAATCAAAGCTAGTTGGGTAATCTTGACCTGAATTATTCCCTCTTTTTCAAAGCGACCCATCTTATCAACCAAGGCGTAATTTGAGTTGTCTTGCTTTTCATTTGACTGATCTAGACGTCCATCTTCGTTACCGAAAAGGTTTGAAGGATCCTGAAATTGTTCGAACGTAGCGTCACAAGCTTTCGAGGCGTTGGCGGGATCAGCCCTTGCGGTTAGGAGCAGGGCAAGTAAGTGCCAGAACGGCACCAATTTGCGTTCATGAGCAAAATGATTGGAGCTGTCTGCGACACCGGTGTCCGGAGGAAGCCCATCGACGACAAGACCAGGAACATTCTCGGGCTGCGAAATCTGTTGTGCAAGAGCAGCCTTGACAAGCTTGATGGAACCGGGAATATCTCTTGACTCTGCAAGTAGCAGCGCGAATGTGTACAAAATCTCAAGATCATCAGAGTTGCCCCATCTTGCATCAAGCGCCTGGCGAAGGTAATGAGCTGCCTTGGCTTGTGTCTCGCTTCGAGACGCAGCGTCATACATCCAACGAGCCCAATTTGCTTCAGTTCTGCCAAGCGCATGATAAGCGACTGAGATTGTTTTGAGTGATACTGAACGATCAAGGTGAGAGACGTAGCTTTGCGGAGACATTGGTGCCTGGTCCATCTGCTTGCGCTGCTGTTCGATCCATTGCTCAAGTTTCTTTGCAATGTCTCTGGCTCTCTCTGCTTCTTGCCTGGAACCAAATCGACAGAGAATCCTGATCGCTTCAGCCGTAGTGAGAATCAAATCGTCATCGTTGTCGAGACTCGCATCCACATCGCCATTCTTCGAAGCTTGATCCCTACCACGGCTGACAAGCTCCACATAGGAGTCGAATGCCTTAAATGCAAGGTCGAAATCAGCAACGAAAGCATGAACCGTGAACAAGTGCCGTAAGATCTGCGTTGAATGATAAGTCTTGGTAGCTGCTCGATATAGGATATCGAGCACTCCTCTAGCCAGCGCATTTTTGCCACCTTCGCCCAATTCAGCATCCTGCCAAGTTGGACCGCACATTATTCTCCAATTCTGTATGATTAAATCAACCCACGTTTCGACGCGTTGGTTCCTTTCGTTAGCTTTCGGGAATCGCGTCTCTGCAAGAAGTTTCGTTTCCATGCTCGCCTCAACCTTTTTGAGCTCTGCACGTTGCTTTAACCTGACTTTCAGAAAGTCATCATCGGAGATGCCAAATCGCGAATTGATGATAAGAGGTGTGGCATCTGAATATGACGGGGAGTAGATGTAGCCCTTTTTCAAAATGAATGACAACGTCTTGTAATAACCTGACCATACATCCCATCTGGAATACAAGACCTCTGAACCGAGCTCTGGAAGTTGTGGAGCTTTTGTTTGCTGTTCGGAGGGAAGAGCTAAATTCTGTGGTGAGGACGTAAGTCGAAATAGAGACGCCCAAAGATGAAACAACTGCAGAGTTCGGTCTAGGTCTATCCGGTCCCCAAGCCGGGCGCTCATGACAAGAGCTACTGCTCGAGTAAGTAGTCGTTCGCACCAGAGTCGGAACTCCAAGCTCATGGAGCCAAGGGATGGTAAGGAGGAAAGGAACGGTAGCATGGACGTATACGTTTCCAGTGCCTCGTCTGCATTATTTGTCTTCTCTTTGCCAAACCCGCGAATATATGCCGCCTTAACTCCACAAACTTGAATCCATGATGGAGACTGTGTAGCACCAGACTTAAAGTCTAGCATGGCCTGGCCAATGGTCTTTGGGAGTCGAGCAGCAGCCAGGCCAGGTTCGCGCAGCACCCAGTGTATCCAACCCAGACAGACGTTGGCTTGGAATATGTCTTCAGCAGGCTGGTCTCTACCGTCATCAATGCTTTCGAGTAGCGGTGGGATTAACTTGCCAAGCGGCGAGCGTGTCGCTTCCGAGGACGAGGTAGGAGGTCTTTCTGGCGCGACGTAGGAGACAACTTGACATTCGGATCTCGCTGTGAGAAGAAGCGCTAGGTGAAGTTGTCAGCGTGCCACAGCACTTTCAAGCCGACATTCATGGACGACATACTCGTTCGGTGCGGCGCATGCTTTTCGACTTTGCGAATAAGTTCAGGAACTAGCTGCCATTGCGCACTGGATCGCGCTGAATCAAGCAGCGCGAGATAGCGAAGCGCTTTCTCGTTTTCCCTGGCCTGCTAATTGCATCAGTTGGATCATCACTCCACCGCATTGGCTTCCATTGTTTCATTCTGCTAGGCTCAAGAGGTATGACGTTGAGGGAAGCGATGTTACTTACAGTATTCATGCCTACGCTGATGTTGCTGGTAAGGCTCTATGGAGCTGGAGATGAACGGGGAAATGTAAGATACATTATTGAAATATCTGCATCCTGTGTCGCGCCGGAGTTGTTGGCTTTCACGTGGTAGGAAGTAGGCGCTCTCAAACAAACTTCGCGATAATTGTCCACACGTACTCTACCGTAGAAGACGCTCTGTGCGCTAGCCTTGAACCGCATACACCGCCAACGCTGTTCTTCTGCTCCGCACGCTTTGGGTGATTGGCTGACCGCCAGCTCCCTTGTTACTCCCATCAGCAGAGATTTCTGAGCTGATGGTTGAATATCTCCAGCTAAGATGGCGCTTCAGGCCGATGAGGATGTGGAGCTGAGAACGTTGAACGTCGTCAATAATATACTCGCCATCAACCCGTCAGAAACCCTTCCATCCCACGTCCCTCGCATCACGCAACTACTCACCTCCTGCAAAGCGCTTCTGAGCTCTAGCCAAACCACTTCCAAGAAGACTAAGTCTGATGCTGCAGTTGCTGTGCACAGATTCAAAACGAAAGTGTCCAGCCTTCTCAATGATCGCTCTTTCGAAGCTCGATGGGCGGCTTCCATCCTTGTCAAGGCTTCCATTGAAGCCGGAGGATGGGAAATGCTTAAGGATTGCAAAGTCTGGGTTAATGGACTCATTGCGGTCCTGAAGAAACCAGATCCACCAGCTTCGAAGAAGAACAGCATGGTCGCCCTTACGAGGATATTCATGTTGACCAAGGACTATCCTACTCTAGTTCGCGAAGTCACCACACCTTCCTTGCCAGCATTCATTACCGCTTGTCTGAACCATTTTCAGGATAAGAAGGCCGAATGGGCTATACAACAGACACTCTACCAACGGGAACTTCTGGAGTACATGTTGGAAACCTTTAACAAACTCATTCCTCGCTATCCAACCATCTTTCGGACCTTTGCCTCTCAGATCCGCGCCATAGCCATTCTTGTCATATCTCAGAGCACTTTCAGGGTTGGAGACGCGGGCACGCCATGGCGTTCTCCCGCCAGTTCTCAAGCGACGAAGATGGCCCAACGGGTGTTTGTACAGCTGCACATTTGTGCTCCTAAGAATGGCTTTGCAGAGCAATGGAACTCAACCCATGAGCTCATACTTGGAACAATTCACGAGGTCGCTAACCAGATATTTCGCGGCGTGCTCGAGACCTGGACTACTGCTTCGAATATGCCCCGACCATCACGCTCTGGTGCAACTCTAACAGCTGAACCGCACTATTCTCAGACAGATGCTCTCGGTAACCCTGGGTGGTCAGGTCTCGGTGCTGGAGTGGAAAGGATGATATCTCTGCTAGATCTTCTACGGCAATATTTCGTCACACCAACACCAGAACCTGTCTCTCCTCGACTTGGGCTGGTTTGTAGCTTGCTTACTCGCATATTTTCCGTTACCACTCCTCGACCTGGTGATGCAGCACAATTCCAAGGCGTTGAGAGGTACAACAAGCAAGTCAGCAGACAAGAGCGAGAAGAGTTTTTCGTATCGTTACCAAGGATCCACTCCGCTGCTATCCTCATTGTCATGCACATCCTTCGCCGATTTGGTCCTGGATCAATGCCAATGTGTCCCCAGTTTTTTGACCAGTTGGTCTGGGTTTTTGATACTGAGCATTCAGACATGGAACTGCGCGAGGTCACATATGCCACTCTCGGTTTTGTTTTGAGGATTATTGGACCTTCTCTTACCTCCGGTAAGGTCAACCAATTGGAAACAATACTGAAATACTGCGCAGCTGATGCAACCATTTCCGAGAGCATCACGTCAATAAGCCAACGAACAGGACCGGTACTACAAAAGGCGAATGGAAACGCTTCAACTGTTGACCCAAATACGATCTTAGAGGCACCAGCCGTGGTCACGTCAACCACAACGTCTTATGATGATGTTCAACTCGCTGCACGCCTCCTTATATCAATTGTGTTGTCAAAGGTTCCAGCAGGTGCTATTTCACAGCAGATGCGAGAGCAGCTCGATAGCGCCGCTGTATTCTCCGGAAACGCTTCTGCGATGACCGGAAGCGTTCTCAACCCTCCTCCGCTCAGCGCAACGATCTTACCAGCGATGGCAAAAATCCATCCTGAAAGCCCTCAAGTTGAAGCGATTCTACGACCGCGAATGCCTATAATGCGCTCTGGAGCAGCGGAGGCGGCAGAAGGCAGTCGGGCTAATGGTGCGAGGTGGAGCACTGCTGCTGTATCCAAACCTCCTATGCCATCGAGCGTTGAGATGCCTTCTCGCGATGTGGAACAGCATTCTCCAACTCCGGAAGCTGCAAGGCGCAAAGGTTTGAATGCACCGGAATTTCAACCGGCTTGGGACATGCCGCCTCACTTGCACGACGATGATCGCGTATCAATATCCACCAAACAGTCGGATCCTGATGTAGAGATGAATGCGGAACCCGGGTCGGTGGGATACAATCGCGCCGTTCAAGATCATCAGCCTGTTCTAGAGCCTGGTCCGCCTCTACGTCTTGCGGAGCTTGAGTCGACCCCAGAGCAGGCTTCAATTACGCCTGATGGCTTGAGTGCACTCGAAGCAGCCATAGACGCCGCATCTAGTCCTGAGAGGCAGAAACAACCTGCTCGGGAGATCCTTGAAGTCGGTGAGACGTCAAGTATGCAGCAAGTGGACTTGAAGGGTGAAAATGACAGCGATGATGGGTCAGATGATTTTGAGATCCCTTCTCTGGTCTTCAAGGATGCTGACGAGGGTGACGGAGATGAGGATAACTGGTTATAAGCGGTATTACTTTATTGGTCATTGCATATCCCTGGAGATTCTACAGCCATCGATACCCCTTGTACGAAAGATGTCCATAGTTTGTAGGCTAGTCGGTTAAAATGGAAACATATCTTTCCATTCACTATGAAGATTTTAATGGCGTTCACATCTAGCCATCTAAGGAACGCATGTTCTGGAGGCGGAATACAATCAAAGAAGTACTGAGAGATCAAGGATCTCGATTCACAGGATACTAGCAGAGGCATGGCTCCCTCGAACATCCGCTTGATCTACACCACGCTCAAGCTTACAACGAGACAGGATATCATACATTGCCTCTGCACATGCGACCACTTCTCCAATCGCTAAGTCAACTCCAAGCGTGCCGAGAAAAGAAACTGATGATCGCAGAAGAGCTCCATGGTATGCAAAGTTGTGGACGTGACGTGATAGTGTAGAAGCTCGAAGTCTGATATTGCCCGAAGGCGAAGGTTCTGAGTGAAGAAGTGAAAATGCCGTCGTCCGTCTTGCCCATCGAACGACCAACCGAATGAATTTGATTCCGATCCCCAAAGAAAACCCCGTGTGAACTCCACGCCATGCAACACATGAATCCGCAAAAAAAAGCAGCACGAAATGGTATCGCCGCTCGCCGCTTGCTGGTTCTCTCTGCCTCAATCTCCGCCACAATCTCCACTCAAGGCCCTTCACTCCTTCTCGGCCTCTTACTCTCCACAGGGCTCGCATCGTCCGATCCAGGGCCTCTCTTCCTGGGCGGGGCGCCCCTCCCCACCGCGCCCGCCAAGCCCGCAGGGCCAGGCAAGCCCACCGACCCCATTCCCCCCCTCCCCCTCTCATCCCTGCGCTCTCTATCGCCAGGCAGCCTGCGGCCCCTCCCGTCACCATTCCTTATCGCGTCCGCCCCCAGCGGGCCGCCGCCCGCCGGCCCGCGCCCCTCCCACCCCATCAGGCGGCCCTGCATGCCGCCGTGCGGCGGGCCGGCGCCCAGCGGCGCGTGCTGGTAGCGCGGCGGGCGCATGGGGGCGCCGCCGTTGCGCGGGTCGTCGTCGCGGGGCGGGGCGGGGCCCGGGCCGGGCGCGTCGCGGCGCGCGTGCGGTCGGTCGCGCAGGCTGCGGCGCGGGCGGCCGTCGTCGTCGGTGGCGGAGACGGATGCGGCGGCGTCGCGCTCGCGGCTGGCGTCGCTGGGCGGCGCTGGAGGCGCGCGGGGGGGACGCTCGTCGCGCCCACTGTCGTCGCGTCGGGCTTCGCGGTCGCTGGTGCTGCGGTGGCTGCTACGGCTGTCGGGCCGGCCGTCGGCGTGGTCCGGTCCTATCCGGCTTCGGAGAGACTCCCTTCGTGCTGGCGGTTCGGGCCGAGAGGGTGGTGCATCAGGTCTGGTTGGAGCAGCCGGCGATTGCTGAGGAGCTCCTGATGGAGGCTGCGACGTACTGGGAGGACCTGTAGGTCCAGCATTGCCTCCATGGCCACGGCCAGACCCCCCCCGATCCGCTCCTCCGGCTTGGTTGAGGGTGCTCTGCAGATTTGAAAATCTCCTGTCTTGTCGTTCCGTCGATGAAGGCCCAGAAGGCGGATTTCGAGACGACGGAGATGGCGCAGTGAAGTTTCCGCTTGACGAAGACCTAGGTCCACTTGGTCCACGTGGGCCGGAGGGTGCTGAAGCCGGCGGGAGGTTCGCTGCAGTCGACGGAGGGTTGGTTTGCGTCGTGGGTTGAATCTGCGAGAGCCTGCTAGGATGAATTCCAGTCGAATCCGCCGAGCTGCTAGCAGTTACGGGAGATTGCAGAGGCGCTTGTGAATGCGGTGTAGGCGCATCGTCTTGCCGACGAGTATCCCGAGAAAACGGAGCTCGCTCTGCACTCGTTGAAGGGAGAGGAGCTGCAGGTGAAATTGGTTCTTGGAAACGGTAATCTCGACTACTGCCTCTGCCACGACCACGACCTCGGGGACCAGATGGTATGTCTTGCGTAGCCATGGGTCCTGAGCTTGGTTCTTGAACTCTAGGTGGGCCAGAAAACTCGTGATCAGAACGAAAGCCGTGAGCATTATCGGCTGGTGGTCGTTGTGGTGGAAGAGATTCTCTCGGTCTACTGCTGGTAGTATCCGAAGGACCTGGGCGCAAACTTCTCGGTCCGCTTGGAGGCAGATTTGGTTCCGTTCGACGATCTCTTGAAGGTCCATAGTTTGGCGGTGGGCCACGATCTGACGGAGGACCGCGAGTATCCCGACGCTGGTCTTGGGCAGGCTCGATTCTCTGAGAGCTTGGACCATCTCGGTGCGGAGAACGAGGACGTGAAGTTCGCTGGTCGCTAAGGTCTCTGTCGCTCCGACTTGCATCCCGTCGCCTGTTTTCACGATCAATTATATCTGAACGGTCGGAATTGATCGGTGGCTGCTGCGGTCCATTTGCCTGCTGCGATGACGGAGCGCGATCTGGAGTAGCTGCTGGTGCTCGGTCTCGTTCTGATGAAGTTGGTCGCTCAGAGGCTACGTTTGCCGGAGGTCGACTGTAAGGCCCTGATGACCGAGGGCCAGTATCGAATCGGTCCCGCGGTGGTAAAGGATCCGCATTTCGAATGTCAGGTCTCAGAGTTGCACTAGATCTAGTCTCCCGAGGAGCGTGTCTCGCAGTTCTTGCTTCAGATAGAGAAAAGTCACGATTCGACCCATCACGGGGACCGTCTCGAGGACCGTCACGGCTTTCATAACCAGATGGTGGGCCACGTTCTGGAGTTCGCTGTCTGGAGTGGTGACCGGGAGATCGCTCTCGACCGCGCCCACGGCTGCCATACCGTGGCATATCGTCTGGACGTTCCAACCGACCATCAGGATTACCTCGGCGCGTTTCATGCGATGCAATGTGCCGTGAGAAATTAGGTGGTCGGTCTCCAGTGTGATGTAAAACGCGATCGCGAGGAGGATCGACATCAGGACGACTGGGCAATGCGTGTGCAGGTCTAGAACTTGATGAATGCGCCGTACCTTGCGCCTGCAGCTCTGGGCGAGGAGGAAGAGAAGATGAAGTTGTGGTAGAACGTTGATTAGGTGTCGAAGAAGACGTAGTAGGTCGTGGAGGTGGAGCACCTTTCGGAGCGGCAGGTGTTGCCGCACGTGAAGGTACTTGGTCAACGTCCATGGCCGGCTGCGGAGTCTTAGATCTCAGAGGTTGGCCTCCCGCAGCAGCTTCTGTTTCAGTCTTCTGACCCGTCGCGCTTTGCTCTTCGTCACCTGTTGCTGCTTGGACATTAGCATTGGTTTCTTTGTTGGTGGACTCGGCTCGCCGAGATTCTTCTTCTACTTCTCCATCTTCGACCTCTCCCTTCTCTGAAACTGCCTTTGGAGGAACACCGTTCGTCTGTTGGGCGCTGGGTTTGAATTCCGGTGCAGCGGGATCCAAAGCGCCATCATTATTACTGACAGAGGCATCTGCTGTTGATGCTTCGGGTGCAGTTGTTGTAGCCGAGGCCTCTGATTCTTGTTCCTTCTGACCGGTGTTTTCACTCAATCTGAATGCTTGAGGCATAAGCCATGTCTTTTCCATCTGCTTCAATCCGCCAA
>Ga0335074_10011873_pt1 | contig 12196 bp, 12 predicted proteins | sample Lox_Sample_23_FD_206715 | JGI IMG/M metagenome (GOLD analysis project Ga0335074, IMG submission 206715) | Soil microbial communities from Loxahatchee National Wildlife Refuge, Florida, United States - Lox_Sample_2.3 | ecosystem: Environmental > Terrestrial > Soil > Wetlands | place: USA...
GCAATGTAGGAACCTGGGACGCAGATCATGAATTCAACAAATTCTGGTTCCCCGGGTTATTTACAGAGTCAAACACAATCCCTTGGCAGCACATGTGGTATAGCATTGTTGAGAATTACACCACTCTTCAGCTCACATTTGAGAAAGATATTTTCCCAGCTCTTTCCGGAATTGCACAACAGATGATGAAGGTCCGGAATGCAAAGTATTTGGCTGGATTGTGGGACGATAGTCTCATTGAAGACTTACTTTGGCACCGCAGACGAGAGGTTCGATGGGGAGCAGCAGTTGGGACACCACCATGTGCCAGACCAGGAGTTTGGCGTGCCCCAACTTGGTCTTGGGCATCGGTCAAGGGCGCGGTTGAGTTCCAGTACGATGAAAGAGCGGAACGGGCCCATCGTTTCACGCCCCATATTGCGGGTTTCGATGTTCAGATTGATCATAGATCTAAGGATACCACTGGACAGCTAAAGAAAGCTATGCTCATAGTTTTTGGCTCTCTGGCATCCGCGAGGATACGACATGACCGCGGAGAGACGATGAATGGCACCGACGCGCCTATTGCTATTGAAGTAAACGGCAAGCTTGTGAATAGACTCGAATCCTTTATTGATTATGATCTCTGGTCAGCTTCAGAAAACCATATTACAGATGGTGAAACTATTCATTGTCTTACGGTTGGTACGTGGCAGGATCCAGAAAAGCCATATGGAGAGATCTATTATTTGATACTCCGAAGCTGCGGAACCTCCGACGAGGACGCTTTTGAACGCGTTGGTCTGTTAGTGCTCTCATCAGCACAAGATTGCTTTACGGATGTTGTGAAAAGGAAGATAACTATCATCTAAGCTTCAGATCGCACACTCGTTGAGTGATAGAACACTAGGCATTCAACAAAAACACGAGGCTAGCTTTTTTCTATTCAAGTAGAACGGGATCAAATCATACTGCAGTACTTTCCTCTTGCAAATGGTTTAAGACAGCAACAACATCAATACTGGTCAGATCCACCAACCCCCTTCCTCAAAGGATATTTCTTTCCTCTCCTCATACTCCCCAAATCCCTCAACTAACGGCTTAACATATTCATAATTCTCGGGTCTTCCATAAAAAGTCCCTCCACACATCTTAATCCCATCGCACCTCTCCTCCATCGTATGGGCATTGAAAATCCTCCCCGTAGCCAGCCAATACGCCATGATCTTCGTCCTCTCACCTGAGTTGGGAGCAGTACATACCTCTCGCATCTCCAAAGACACATGGCGGCCCGAAAGAGGGCTTTGATAAGTATCGTTGGCCGACATCTTGGATGTGTCTGCAAGGCAGGGTTTGTGGTTTTGTTTCATATATTATTGGTCCGTCGTCGAACCTGAAAATTCACTCCACCAAAAATCTTATTCACAAACGGTGACCACGCCGAATTTAATTAGCCTCCGGTGCAGCGAATCTCTCGCCGGTGAAAAACGAAAGATTTTGTCATGGCATCTACTCCCGAAAGCTCAATCGATTCTGCATACGGTACTAGAGGCGCAGAGTTAAGAGATGGACTCCTTGATGACCCTTCTACTCCTCGACCAGGTAGAGACTCGCGAAAACTAGGTCTGCAGTCTGCAGATAGTACAAAAGATATCGCTCATTGACTTTCGAACTGCAGATGGGTTGTAGTGTAGGCGGCTGGCGACGAATTTGGTTATGTAGGTATGTTAGAATAACAATGAGGTTGGAATTGGCCAGCAGGTCAATTGAGTGGCGCATGCGGCAATCAATTGAAAACTATGGGTTCCTAGCACGTGACTTCTAGAATAGGTTAGATCGCATGCAGGATTCTCAGTTTATAGGGGACTCGGCAAATGCATCATAGTTGAATAGACATCATCAATTGGTTCTAGTGATAATTGAACCAATAAAAACTATGTCGCGTCACTATGTATATCTCAAACACCAACACATCCTTCAGACCAATATCAGAACCTGAGTGTAGCGCTTGCGGGGAAATGTCACCAGTCGCCCCGGGCATCCAATTCTCACTTTTATTCTACTTTTCCTAATTCCCCACAAACTTTTCAACGCCTGCACCTCTCACCGTAACTTGCCCTCTGTCAACTAGCGCTTCAACATCTTAGAGACTTTGTTCCTAATGCTCACCCTATACGCAAGAGCTCCAACGACAATGAGTGTCGGTTTTGTTACATTGCTGGTGTGCTTGTTGGCAGGTACGCCAGCATTTTCCTTGGAGAGACTTTCTGGGCTTTGGACCGTCGCCGGCGATCAACAGCCGGTGGTTTCAACAACTTTAACTCCATCCCGTAATTATAGTGTCGGATTCAGTCTCGCATCGTCGTACGGAGCAGCGGCAGTTATTATAGATGATGCCAACGACGAGAAAAAGACCCTCACCTGCGTGGTCTACGGCGACTCAATGTATCAGTCTGTTATGGCAAGATTATCTTTGGATTCCTCGCGACATCTTGCGTAAGTATTTCCAGTACCCTTCCATTATAAAAGGGTACCAAACGTTTTCTCTTAGACCACCTTACGAAGATATGCAACAGTACTTTGACGACATTCCAAGAGTGACGGAACGCCGGCTTCGAAAGAAAGTTGGTCTTCCTGCGACTGCCGACGTTGGAATTCTCGCTACCGTTATTAAGAAACTCCGATCTCAAATTGAGTCTGACTTAAAGATTACCGTCTCAGATGCCACTCTTACAACCACACACCTCGAGGCCTTATACCAAGACGACGTCGAGGATATCTGTGAGTACGCAGGTTTCAAGTATGCAACACCTGGGTCATTGCAAAGGCCTATCCTCTGGGAGACTTCTAGCGCATATGCCGGTTACGGATTAGGAATATGCAAGCATTGGCAGAACCATACACAATGCGGGATAGAGAGCGCCGCGTTCCCGTCCTTAGACGTCCTTGCAGTACATTATAGCCGAACAGCACTTACTTCGACACTAGCTGTGATAAGGGTCGCCTTAGGAACATGGGATCCAGTTTATCGGCGCGTAGAGAACTTCAACCTGGGCAGTGACGCAAAAGCTTCGTATGCAAGCGAAGACGACTATTGGCGCAACGTAAAAGGCGCTTTGCTACAAAGAATGCTTGAGATTCCAGCAATGAAGAAACCAGTGAGGATCATATTGACTGGCGACATGGTTCATGGCGATTTTATGCATATGTTAGAAGAAGCAATGAAGGATCATATAGGAGAGGTCCCACCTATCTTTTCGGATGATGCCGTGGTCGTTGCAGCGAAAGGCGCTGCGGAGTTTAGGAGGCGTGGTTAGTCCAAGTGACAATAGGTCACTAGTGTTCTCATCACAAGTTTTTTGTCTTCCAAAACTCGCGCTCTGTATTTTGTTTGCTCAATATCATAGTCTAATAACTCGCGAGCACTTTGGACTGACGATGGCGTGTAGGGATAGGCTTCAGCTTGGGACATATTGTAGACAGTGTCATGAATCAACATTGAAGGTTGACACTAGAGTTGTCAGGAACGTGAGAATAGAGATTCAGCGAACGCGGTCTATTCCTGTAACAACCTGGTTCTTGACTGCCTGAGCGACTGGACCTGCCTGCTCCCACGTGAACGTAAGTTAGTCTCAGATCGTTGCTGAGGCCCCGGCCTCCTCTAAGCAATTTGTGTACGCGGTAGTTAAGCCAGCTTTCAAACCCCGACACTAGGAAGATATCAATCTTGAAGCAAGAGAAATAAGGCTTAAGTGCTTTAAGCTTTAATAATTTATACTTTTAGAAAGTTCTCCAATATGTTAAATGCTTTAAAGAAGTTGTACAGATAATTAGTATTTCCTAATACCTGCGTAATGCACTTATTCAGCAACAGAAAAGCTGCTCCTGATAAAATCTTACTTTAGTAAGGTGACATCTATGGGAGAAAATTGAAGCCTAAAAAAATTGCTAATATCGGTCAATACAATGCAATTTGGCCAATATGGGCCTTATTGTTTAGTGCTGAAAGATCTCCGAAATGTGCTCGTTTGACAAGGAGCAACTTGAGAGTGCATGAAGTAAACCTGAATGCTATGGGATGACGTCAGAGAAATTCATCCGGGGGGAATTACCGAGTACAGGTCAAACGTCATTCTCAATTACAACTACACTGAGGAGCGTGACGTTTCCGAATCTGGGTAGATGGCGGGTTCATGAGGGAGCTCAGATTCTCGAGGGACTGGGTAATTGAATTCAATGGTTGAGCTTCTACGAGTTGCGAGGGATGAACAATGGTGGAAGATTGGGAGCAGGCTGCGAAATCAAGTCGGAGATTCATAATACAATATCCTATTCTGGCCCTCTAATAATAATGAGAAAGTGTTCATCCATCATTATTCACGCTGACGTTCACCCAGCCATGGCAAATGAAAAGACCGAGAGACAGGGACGGTCCAAAGAGCCCAAAGATGGCGTCAAATTCGCCTCTTCAAAGGAGATCGTTGTAACGGACGTAGTCGACGAGGACGGTTATGGTGAGACGAGCTGTGAGGCAGCTGCTGACGGTATCAAACAAGTAAGACACAGCGTTAACCGGTTAACCCCTGGTAAGGGGCGCTGTGGTTCATTCACTAAAGACGAACCTCAGAGATTCACTTGCGCACATAGGCCTGCCCGGCGGAAATTCAAAGGAACTGGGGTTTGCGGGACCATTTCAAGTGGATATCGAAGTAAGCATGCGGAGAATTTGGGAGCGCCTCCCATTTTCGTGGCGCAGGACTCACATGTCTAATGAAGCTTAAAACTAAGCATATATCACGAACTTCTTCCTTTCTTTGTCTACTTACCCCTTGTATTTTTCTCAACCACTTTTCTTGTATCTCCAAGCAACTTTGTCTGCTCCATTACCTCTTCGTATTTTACCACAAGGGGTTTGACATACACAGGATAGCCGACACAGCTGTAAATAAAAAGGGCGATGAGCCTGTATATCCGCATCATGAGGGTCACGTTGTAAATGATGCAACGGCAGTAAGGAGGGTGCAGAATGTCGCCTTAACAGAGATGCCCTCTAAAAGCAAAAGCCATTGCTCTTTACAAGGCGCATGTTCCTTGTAAGTTTGGATTGAAACCAGGTATATGAGCCACTATGATACTAAATTTTTATAGCTTTATGCTATTCTGTTTGTCGCAGCATTAAATTCTTGTATTAATAGCTATGACGGTACAATTTCCGTGCATAATGTAAACCTTACTTCTAGACTAACTAGGGCTTATAGGCTCCCTTATAAGTTCTATTATCTCCTATCTTAATACTGAGAATACTTTGGCTTCCTAATCAATGTGGAATGCCCTCAACAGGCACTGTTTAGGCCTTTTATACTATTGGCAACCTAGTAGGATCATTTGCGGCAGGCTTAGCCTGTAATACTTTGGGTGTATGCCCTATCCACAGTTCAATCTGGCCTGATACTTACAGTTCTAGGACGTCGTTGGGGAGTGCTTTTTTTAGAGCACTCACAGTAGTTATTGGAACTTGCATTCAAGCTCCTTCTATAAATCTTAGTATGTTTATAGCTGGGTAATTCATTTTTAGCTTTGGCGTTGCTACCTCAGCATCAGCTGGACCCACGTACGTTTCAGAGATGGCTCATCCAGCCTTCTGTGGGACAATGACTGGCATTTACAATACTTTTATGCCTTATAGTACATCTTATATTGCTAGAACAAATTCCTAGTGGATTCCCATCTAGCTTCAAATGGTATTTTCTGGTGTTGTACTCGTGTTCTCTTTGCTCTTACTAGAGACACCTAGATGGCTAATAGCTAATAGCTGTTACAAGGAGGCATTAAATGTTATAGCAAAATATCACAGAGAAGGTAAGTTGATAACCCTAAGAAATTTAGGGTGGTCTTGCTAACAATTACTAGCGATTGTGAATTTCTAATTGTACAATTTGAGTTTAAAGAGATGTTAGAGGACATCTCAATTACTAGAGCTAATAAGAGATAGTGAGACTATAAGGAGCTCTTCAGCTCAAGTGAAGCCTGGTACCGTACCATGCTCGTAACAGCTGTTGGGGTTTTTTTGGTTAGGTATGTATAATAATCCTTTCCTTTTGCACTCTTAACAAGGTACTTCAAATATTCCTAACACGCTACTACTTCTAGTGGTCAGGAAACAGCCCTGTAACTTATTATTATCCTCAAATGCTAGAAGGAGCTAGTGTAGACAACAACTACTACCAACTCCTCCTCTAGAGCATGTAAAACCTAGTCTCCTTTAGTAGTACTGTTATTAGCGCCACTTTCACTAATTGCTAGGGACGCTAATCCCAACTCCTTGTTAGTACTAGGATCATCATTGCCCTCTTTGCTGTTTTAACAGCCCTTAAAGCTTCTAATATAGTCTACTAGCCCGACGGCATTGCAGTCGCAAAGAGCTACGCTATAGTTCAAGCGGAAATCACGCTTGTATTCCTCTTCGGTTTTACTTTTATTGTCAGTTGGACCCTGCTGCGAACCTTATATCCTGTTAAGTGCTTAAGGTACAAGTCTTAAGCAAAGGAAATAGGATGGCATAACCTTTAAGTTAACACTGCAGGCTTCTATCTTCGTTACAGGAATCGCGTTTGGCGGCACTTGCTAGAAATACTATTTCCTGTTCATTTTCTAGGACTGCTTTGAGTTTGCATTTATTTACTTCCTCTTTGTAGAAACTAAAGGCTGTACGCTTAAAGAACTTACTAAGATCTTTAGGGGCAAGAATAGGGTTAAGAGCTCTATTGCTAGGACCGAAGTTGCAGTGCATGGGAATAAGGGTGTTATAGAAGTGTTTAACAAGGATGAGGTATTAGTGTGCCCTTTTAGAGGGAGAAAGCAAGAATTTGAGCCAGAGAAGAGACAAGGTTCATGGATAGGATATATTGGAGGTTATATAGAGGCTTATTTATTCATAGGAGATAATACACTACAATTGAGAATTAAACTCTTATCATCTAAAACAAAAAAGCCCCTCAATCTATAAACTTGGATTCTTCGATGAGCGGTTTATAGCAATGGAATCTAGCCTTTTCTGGCACGTACTAAGGAGTGTGGGACTCACCTCCTAAACGGCTGCTGTGGGGAGCACTATTTGCAAACAGCAAGTTCATTGTCTAAACTAGAGACTCTAAGTAAATTGGGAGGGGAAGCCATGCTATAAAACTCCACGCGATGCAATGAGACTATACGAGAGCTGTAAGACCGATATAGTGAATTCGTCGAATTGGCCAATTTTAGCGAAATAGCCATTTAGCATGCAAATTCGCTAATTCGTTGGTTTTATCTTGTTTTAATTTGTATTGTTCTGTTTTAGTATAAATACTACTTTCCAAAAGCTGTAATCACATTTTATATATTATACATTCTTTTGTGCGACCATCATCTTTTAAATGTAGAATACTTTTCGTGTGTTTTGCCTTAATTTTTTTTAAGGGAGGCTACAGGGCTATGATTTTTATATTTTAGGGCACTAATCACTAAGCCGATAACTGTTAGCGATTGCGGAACCTTAACTGCTTGCAATTAGGGGAATATTATAAGCGAGGACATCAAAATACAAACATTCTTATTTACGAACGATTTAAATACTTGGAAATATAATAAGGGTCTGCTTGGACTCTTATAGAGGGTAGAAGAATACATAATTCATATAATTATAAAGTTTTAGAGAGTTTTGTTAACATGCTGTTTTGTTACAAATAATTCATGCTGTGCAAATTAGCAGCTGCATCTAAAAAATTTATCGAATTGGCATGCTAAATGGCCATTTCGCTAAAATGTGTACAGTAGAGGGTTTTAGCACCTCTGGTACTGGTAGTCGTATTGCCTTAATGTAGTTAGGAGTGGCTTTTGAGCTAGAGATGCCCAAATTTATTGTCAGGCAGATATTTATGCTCTTCTTCATAAATTGAGAGTGTGGGGGTGTTTTTCATGACCACGCACGTTCCATCTGGTAGAAATTGAGTAGTTGATTCCAAAAGCAGGCAACAGCTTGCAAAGCCCGGACATCCAGATGTCCGGGCTAGACAAGCAGTTTGTGAAATTTGTCTTCGAATTGCCCTAATCAGGTAATTTGCGCACGTTCCATCACAACAAACGCTTTGGGAACAATCAACACGACCATACAGCCTCATTTTATGCTACTTTTTCATAAATATCTGCCTGACAATAAATTTGGGCGTCTCTAGCTCAAAAGCCACTCCTAACTACATTAAGGCAATACGAGTACCAGTACCAAAGGTGCTAAAACCCTCTACTGTAGCGGCGGGAGGGACATGTACTGTAGGTTAGGCAGAAATGGGGTTGTGTGGCATAAACATCTTAACGACAGCCTTACGGCCCCGCATGGTTGTTGCCTATTTTGGTTAACCAACTTGACCCACCTTTTGAGCTAATTGGTCAGGGCAAGAGGTAGTATGGTTTTCGTAAGTTGGTCGAAAAGGTCATTTGGGGGTAGTCGGGGTTCACCGAGAGTATTTTTCGGGGTCTAATTCCTGAAAACGGCCTATCACATGTATTGTGGTCGGGTTCCGTGGTCCCCTATAAAGATCACATGATTAGGACTTGCACTAGGATATTTATGTATTTAGCTAGCTCGTGGACTACCTTCGAGCATTAATTCTACAGCATTCTTTACGGGTCGTACGGGTCGGACAGTTTTGTTTTTACAGGAGGTTTACGGACGCAGATCAGTTTTTTACGGGTTTAATTAGGAAGCTTTACGGACATGGAATACTGTCTTTTCTTTTGTGTGCTTTGAGTATTGCGCTGAGCGTAGCCTCCATCCTTATTGCCAGCTATTCCGTGGCTTCGAGCTTGTACGCCATATCCGTTGTCCTGACGATCGTGCACTTTGGCGGCACATCCATCCTATCTCTCCACAATATATAATGAACCTAAGGTCCTACTACAATCTTTACATACAATAGCTGTAGCAATAAAATTGCGGATTGTTAAATCCAGTTGGACAATCACTAAATCCAATTGTCAGTAAGCATTGTGGCCACTTAGGAAGCCAGCATTCTCACCAAACCTTCCAACATATTTACTCAGCGAGAAGTACCAAAGGAGATCAAATTCCAAGGCCTCCGGCGGGTCTACGACGTCCCTCCTGGTCCCGTTTCGTACCTAAAGGCACCGCTCTCAAGGGGACTTCTACACTAATCCTACCCATTCTAACCATTAACCCTAACCGCGTTGTTGTTGAGATAGATGTGTTTGTATGCGCAAACGGGATTTAGTAATTGTCCAACCAGATTTAACAACTCCCTTTAATTATATGTCAACCCCAGCATTGAGTAGATACGCATCACGTAGACTAATATCAGTAACATAGATAAGTATGGGCCTTTGTCCTTCTTCTCGAAGGCAATTCAGTGGTTAAACTTTGTCTCTATACTGTTGCTTAGTCATCATTGCTATAATCTGCAACACGGACATGGGTAATGTTTGGTTAGCACGAGCGGCAGCGGCAGCGGCAGTGGCAGGAGTAGTTCCGCAACAAATTCGGGAAGGCGCAACGCTAAAAAAAGTTTAGATGTCGGCATATGCTAGCAGAATCCTTTGCCATGTTACAAATGCGCATTCGGATAAGTACGATTCCCGTGCCAAGCTTATTACCGCTCCTTCAAATACGCCAAACAGCAGCGATATATGAGCCATAAATGCACTTTCCAATCCTCTAATTTAACCAAACGCGAGAATACATGGGAACGTTTCATTAACTGTACGACTCCTAGAATATGGTAGCAACACGAGCGAATCACTTCTCGGACATCATATAAATCATATCGTAACCCGCAGGTAATGCGTAAAATGGCCTTGCGAGCGGACGAGCGGGCCACAGAATAGCGGGCAACGGGATAACAGGTAACACGAGAGTGAGCGACAGATAATTTTCAAAATAGCCACTATTAAATTAGTCGCGTATTTCTATATATGTGTGTATGTGGTATGTATATATGTTTCTCCTATCCAATTTCCCCCATTAGCATTTTGCTTTCCTAGCGTATCCCACTGCATCAAACTCAACTGTCATGAAATCCAAAGCTATCTACTTCTACGGCCTCGCGCCCTGCTGGGGCGGTCTGGCCTTCGGCTTCGACATAGGCTCCATGAGCGGCATCCTCGCAATGCCACAGTTTCTCAGTTACTTCAACTACCCGGACAACTTCTTGCAAGGCGGGATCACGGCATCGATCTTAGCAGGCGCGTTTGCAGGGTCACTTTTGACGGGCGCATTTCTAGCGGATAGGCTCGGTAGGAAGAAGACGATTTTGCTAGGAAGCGCGATTTTTACGATTGGGTGTGCGGTTTCAGCAGGGAGTAACGGAGTGCCGGCGTTGGTGGCGGGGAGGGTGATTAATGGGTTGGGGAATGGGTGTCTTGCTATGATGGTCCGTGATCTTGTTGAGGATACTCTAACTAAATAATAAGACTAACTAAGCTTATTTCTAGGTACCTCTATATCAGAGCGAGATTGCCCCTCGAGAGTAAGATCGACTCTCCTGATAAAGAAACTTAGTTAGACGCTAACTGTTATTAGGATTCGTGGGCGCATAATTTCCTTTCAACAATGCTTTATTAATCTTGGCATCCTCATGGCTTTCTGGATCCAATATGGATCAAGTTTCATTGACGGCCAAGCTGCATGGAGATTGCCAATGGGTATTCAGATGATTGTATATACCCTACTCAAAATGACTGACTAGTTGTATGGCTAACTGTTCAAGGCCACGATAGCTCTTCATCTCACAACGTATTTTCTCCCTGAGTCACCCCGTTGGCTAATCGCAAAGGATCGCCACGAAGAGGCTTTGAAAGTATTGGCAAGGCTTCATGCCAGCGGCGATACCGACGACCTATATGTTCAGGCGGAACTGAAAGAGATTATTGCCAAGATTAACTTTGAAAAGAGACATCCTACTCCCTCGTATTTCCAACTACTCTTTGGTAGCGAATGGCGCCGTATGTGGATAGGTATTGGTGTGGTAAGGAAACATACAATTCATTTGAAGTATCTTAAATGTTCCTAACTTCGTCAACAGCAATTCTGGCAGCAAGTCACAGGCATCAACGTGTTAGTGCTATATTTTGCTTGAGTCGACTATGGCTAATATTTCTTAGTATTATGTACTACGCTGTGTTCCTTTTCCAGCAGGCAGGGCTTGGAAGCACAACTTCATCTTTGCTTGCAAATGGCCTTCAAGGTGTAGTGTTGAACGTGTTCACATGGATCAACATGTGGTATATCGACTCTTGGGGACGGAGGTGGCCTATGATTCTTGGAGCTGTTGCAATGGGAATCTCAATGATGCTTATTGGTGTTATTATGGTTACTCAAGGTATATTATTAGAGCGTTCCTTCTATTTCCATAATGCTTACTCTTGTGATAGGAAATCCCGTCTTCGACCAGCTCACGCAAAAGATGAATTTCGACTTCACAGATAATCCTGCTGCTTCGCATACTGCTATTGCCTTTGTATATATCTATGTTATGTCATTTGCCTTGACTTGGGCGTGTGTTGCATGGGTTTATCCTCCAGAGATATTTGCTATGAATATGCGTGGGCGAGGCACTTCAATGACCTCTGCGACTAACTGGTTTGTGGTGAGTTATATCAAGAGTATCGCATCACACCCTCATTACGTACTAAATTATATCATAGAACTTCTGGTTTGCTCTATACATCCCTAGTGCCATGGATAAAATAAGGTAGAAGTTCCCTTCTACACATTCCTAATATGGAATCTAACGAGGGCAGCTGGAAACTCTACCTAATATTCATGGCCCTCTGCTTCCTTATGGCTTTAGTTATTTACCTCTTCTACCCTGTAAGCTACATCCCCTCTTACTCCCCTTAATCGCAAACATCTCCTCTCCTTTAATCCCTCAGACTAAAAAAATATGCCCATTACTAACCTCCTCTTCCCTAGGAATCCGCCGGCAAAACCCTAGAAGAAATGGATTTCCTCTTTGCGAAAGACCGTACTGCTTGGGTTGCCACAGACAAGAAAGCGACGAAGATTGGCCCGATTTTTGATCGCGATTTCGAGAATGGCGAGGCGTTCACGGCTTTTGATGAGAAGGCTGTAGATAATGTGTTGCATTTGAAAAGTGTTGGCGAGGATTCGCCGGTGATGAGCAACGAGGGGGTGGAGGATAACATATTAAGAAGAGGCGGCTGAGGCGGG
>Ga0335074_10011874_pt1 | contig 12196 bp, 13 predicted proteins | sample Lox_Sample_23_FD_206715 | JGI IMG/M metagenome (GOLD analysis project Ga0335074, IMG submission 206715) | Soil microbial communities from Loxahatchee National Wildlife Refuge, Florida, United States - Lox_Sample_2.3 | ecosystem: Environmental > Terrestrial > Soil > Wetlands | place: USA...
AATGTCTCGATGGATAGAGATGAGTTACTGTAGTAATCTTCCCACCGATCAACTGATTATCATAAACAAAAAGATAGACTTATACTCGAACACTGGCTCATACTCGAAGCGGATGGGAGGTTGATGATCTCCCAAATTGATTCCAAAGAGGTTACCAAAGATGAAAACAGCCGTTCGTGTCTTTGCATTGCTCGTGGCCTTTGTCGGCCTAGCCTCAGCTTCGTTCAGTTCAGCCCCGACGCAAGTCACTCCGACTCACCTGTCCAGTGCAGTGACCGGCGATGAACCTGATCTGCCGATGCCGCCTCCGTGCATGCTGACCGGGACCTGTGTAGCACCAGCGCAGTGACTTTAAGAAAGCGAAGCGCGCTGCGTAGCACGAAAGTGCCAGCAGCGCGTTACCCTTTTGTGTTTGAGAGGTCAGGCATAAAAGCGCTATTCTGAGGTGGTTCCAAGAGTTCCGGATCGGCGATTATGCCTTTGATTTCTGCAATGACAGCGATGAGTGTGGCGGAGGTCTCTCTGTGGGCCGCGCTCGCATTTCTGTTTTGGAAGAAAGGCTTTCAGCAACGCTTTCGCGCGACCGGTGCTTACCTCAGTTTGCGTGCGGTTTCAGGCTTGCTGCTGCTGATCACTCTCACGTTGAGATCGACGCCATTTGGGAAGGCGCATCACCTCAACCTGGTTTATTTCATCGGCTATTTCGCGATGTATATTGCCAGCGCGGTCCTGATGTTTTTCATATGCATCGAGGTGTTCCGCACTGCGCTAGCAGCGTTCCCGGGAATCTCGAAGCTGGCCATCGTGATTTTCCGCTGGGCGGCGGTGGTTTCGGTGATCGTGAGTTTGACGTCAATCTCCTATGTGAACCAGGGACTTTACATCGTTGCCGACGTTTCGTACGGTCTGGTGCGCTCAGTAAGCGTACTTGAGCTTTGCCTGCTGGCCTTTCTCTGCCTGAGCATGAATGCGCTCCGCTTGTCGATCAGAGACATGGCGTTCGGGATTGCGCTGGGGTTCGGCATCATCTCGGCGAGCGATTTTGTGATTGCGTCATGGATGTCTCACGCAGCGACGACGCATGACCCCGTGCAATACATTGGCGAGGCCCTGATGCTTGTCGCGCTGGGAATCTGGGTTGCGTACTGCGTGCTGCCGGCACCGGCGCCGAAACCGGTGCTGATGCCGGCGAATTCGACGATTTACCGCTGGAACGAGATTGCGACGGCCCTTGGCCACACGGGAACGAAGGTCGCCGTTCAGCAGCCTGCGAACAGCTTCTTCCTGTCGGATGTTGAGAGGGTCGTCGAAAAAGTCCTGGCGCGCAATATGGGCGGACGCGAGTCAGAGACGTAACCGCTGCGATCAATGAAGAGTGAACGAAAGACCAAAGGCCGCAGCTGACGCTGTGGCCTTTTGATTGAATCGGGATCCTGCCCGGTTACAGTCAGAAAGCAGTTACTCTGCCGCTCCAGGCTCAACCGAGGCGAAGCGGCCAAGCCGGCCGCGGTCAGTGAACCTGACGCGGCCAGTGACTTTGGCGAAGAGCGTATCGTCAGAGCCGATGCCCACGTTGGCGCCTGCCTTGATGCGCGTACCGCGCTGGCGCATGATGATCGATCCGCCGGTGACCAATTGGCCTGCGAAGGCCTTTACGCCCAGGCGCTGCGCGTTCGAGTCGCGTCCGTTTGTAGAACTGCCGCCACCTTTTTTATGTGCCATTGCCGAAATCCCTTCTGAAAAACCAGCTAACAGCTTTCGGCCGTCAGCTACTGAATCTGTAAATCGACTGCTCCTGAACTCACGCTGAAGAAGCTGAAAGCTGAGGGTTGAGAGCCGAAAGCTACTTTGCGTCGTAGGTAACGCCATCGGCCTCGATGGCCTTAATGCGCACCTGGGTGAAATTCTGGCGGTGTCCCTGCAGCTTCTTATATTGCTTCTTGCGTTTGAAGTGGAAGACCAGGATTTTGTCGCCGCGGCCTTCGCCGAGCACTTCGGCGGTCACTTTGGCGGTTGACGGCCTGGCCAAGGTTCCGGGCTCGCCGGAAACGGCGAGAACATCGCTGAACTCGACGGTCTGCTGGCCGGCGCCGACGCTTTCAATTTTCAACACATCGCCGGGCGCGACGCGATATTGCTTGCCGCCGGTGCGAATGACTGCGTACATAACGAATCCTCCAGCGCCTCGGGCTCACAGCCAGGCGCAAAGCCTGAATTTAACTTGTGGCGGATACAGAACAGTGACTGCATCGGGCGCCGTGCCGGGCCACACCAGGCGGAGAACCCTCGGAGCACCACTCGGGAAAATCCCGCGCACCCGCAAAGAGGTGCATCGCCAAACCATTTAATTTTATCGTTAAACGGCACAATGGGTCAATGCGAACCGGGCCGCGTGCCGTGAGGATTTCTTAAGAGAACCCGGCCGGCGGCTCTCACATTGAATGCAGGGAGACTTGCGAGGATCGACGTTGAATGAAGGGGCAGTTGCGTTGGGCAGAGCGGGTCCGGTGAAGGAGCCTGGGGCGAAGAGAAGGCGCGGGAGCGCGGTGGCCGAGAAAACGGGCAATCGGGCCATGACGCGGCCGACTCCACTGGCGGAGCTGGCGCGGAGGTATCAGAGGGTCCTGGAGCGCGAGCCGGAGCAGGCTGAAGCGCTGGTCGGAATGAGCCTGGTGGCGGTGGCGAGCCGGCAGTTTGAGGCAGCAGTGAAGATGGCGCAAGCAGCAACGGTCGCCTCTCCGCGGACGGTGGGAGCATGGTTGGCGCTGGGACAGGCTCTGAAGGCAACGGAACGCTATGACGATGCGGAACATGCATATGGAGCGGCAATCGAACTGGACGGAACCAATGCCTTGGCGAGACTGGGACTGGGCGAGTTGCGGATGGCAACGGGACAGCCGGAGAAAGCTCGGGCTGAATTCGAACGGTCGTTACAGCGCCGGCCGGCATTTGCGGCGGCTTTGCTGGCCCTGGGAAATGCCCTGGCGATGCTGGGGCAAAATGAGGCGGCGCTGGAGCGGTATGAAGAGACGCTCGCGATGCGTCCACGGCTGCCCGAGGGCGAATTTGGAGCAGGGTTTGCGCTGAAGCGATTGGGGCGCACCAACGAGGCCGAGAAGCGTTATCGCCGGGCGCTGGCTTGGCGGCCGGACTTTGCCGCGGCCTGGATCAATCTGGGATCTTTATTGCGGGAAGAGGGGCGTGAGGTTGCGGCCGAGGCAGCGTTGAAGCGAGCGGTGGAGTTGCGGCCGGATTTAGTTTCGGGGTGGGTAAACATGGCGCTGCTGGAGCGAGAGCGCAACCGGGGGGATCGGGCGGAAACATATCTGCGCCGGGCGTTCGCGCTCAAGCCGGATCAGGTGGAAACACTGGTGGCTTGGTGTCAGTTTCGGGCGGCGGAGAGGGATTTGGCGGGCGCATGGTGCTGGCTGCGATGGGCGCTTGCCGTGAATCCTGAGTGCGATGAGGCGGTGAACATGCATGGCATTCTGCTGCATAAAGAAGGACGATACGAAGAGGCGGTTCGAATGTTCCGGCGGGCCGAAGAACTGGGCAATCACGCGGCGGCTTCGAATCGTGGCAACTCGCTGCTCGACCTGGGCAGGATCAATGACGGGCTGCGAGCTCACGAGGAGGCAGTTGAGCGCGACGCTGAGAGCGCGGGAGCAAAGTACAATCTGGCACTGACGCAACTGCGGCTGGGCGATTGGGAACATGGCTGGGAGAACTACGAGGCGCGCTGGCAATTCCGCGAAGTGCATCGGCGGCCAAGGAAGTTCGAGCAGCCGCGATGGCGGGGAGAAGATTTAAAGGGCGCGCGGATCCTGCTGCACGCCGAGCAAGGACTTGGCGACACGATTCAGTTTTGCCGCTATGCGGCGCTGGTGGCGGCGCGCGGTGGGGTACCGGTTGTGCAGGTTCAGCCTGCTGCCGAGCGGTTGATGCGATCGCTGGCGACGGTGCGCGCGGGTTTGGCCGAAAGCGCGGTCCTGGGGTTGAAGCGTGACGACTTCGCGTGGGAGTGCCCGCTGATGAGTTTGCCGGCAGCGTTTCGAACCACGATTGAGACGGTGCCATGGAGGGGCGCGTATCTTGGAGCCGATGCAAAACTCACTGCGACGAAGCGGGCGCAGATTCCAAGTGAGGCAGGCGCACTGCGCATCGGGCTCGCGTGGGCGGGAAATCCGCGGTATAAGGCCGACGGCGCGCGGTCAGTGCGTTTGCAGACTCTGATGCCACTCATCCGGGCCGTCGATGCAACGTGGATTTCGCTCCAGAAGGGCGAAGCGGCGGAGCAACTGGCAGGTCTGACGGGAGAGCTTCAAGTATTTGACGGATCGAGCCAGGATTGCGACCTGGCGGAGACGGCGGCGACGATTGCCGGACTCGATCTTGTGATCACGACGGACACATGCATTGCGCACCTGGCGGGTGCGATGGCGAAGCCGGTGTGGATTCTGCTGCCGCATCTGGCCGACTGGCGCTGGATGCAGGAGACGGAGACGACGCCGTGGTATCCCACGGCGCGGCTATTCCGGCAAACAACTGCGGCAGACTGGCAAGAGGCCGTGCGGCGACTCAGTGAGGCGGCAAGTCAGCAGGTCGGCGGGTCAGCAAGTTAGCAAAGTCAGCAAGTGCGGGGATTGCGGGGCTACGGGACCGCGGGATTGCGCCGCGTTGATGAGGGCGTCGTCAATTTGCGCGAGGGAGAGCAGGACGGCAGCGGAGCCCTCGAGGGTGGGAAGGCGTACGGAGCCGAGCTTGTCGTATGGCTCGTTGCCGAGGCTGTGGAGCTTGGAGCGCAAGTAGCAGAAGTGGGTTCCTCTGAGGGCCGATGACTCGCATCGGAGTCCGTTGGGCTTGATGTGCCGGCATTTCGGGTACATGATTTTCCCTTTCGACCCCCGCCCCCCAACCATCTGTATAGCTAAATACGTCACTCGAAACGAGTTGCGAGGGTACTAAAACGCTTGACACACATGTATAATGCGTGGGTAGAGGTGGCCCTTGGTCTACCCATTATTTGCTCTCGTTCTGCTCTGGCAACAGCTCTTTGGGTGGCTTGCCGTCACCGATGCGGTTCCATGCTACGCAATCGCCGGACTTCGCTCTGGAGTTCGGCGGAACTCCTACTGCGCCATTCCACGCGCAAAAGCGATACCAGTGTTTGCCAAATTGATCGAAGTAGACGATCCATCCGAATACCGCGCCGTACATATTACCTTCGCTCATGGCCTTCAGTTCGTCTGGGGTGAGCGTTCTCGGCTGCTTAGTCGATTGGTCAAAGAGTTGGATTGGAAAGACAGAGGTATCTCCGGGAAACAAGAGAACCTCGGAGTGGGTGCTGTGCCTTTTATGGAGGCTGAACGAGGGGCTATCGGAACTATTGACGATTTCAAAGACTCCCTCTGCATACAGCCCCGTTATGGTGCTCTTACCTGCGTTTACCAAACTGACATTCAATCCTGTTCCGTGAGTCGGATCGAATTGTGCCCACGCAGGCTGAAGTTTTACCCAACTTCTCTCATCAACCATGAAGTTGTGGCGAAGATCGCTCCACTGGAGATAAGTGAGGATTGCGTATGCGATCGCAGCGACGATTCCGAGTCCCTCCAGTATTCTCCACCAGTTCAGCCCCATTACTTTTTCGATACGCCTTTTCCACCGTGGCGTGGGGTGCTTGCTGGTCTTCTTGGGGCTGCTGGCGTTCTGTGGGGATTCAAAAATGACCGTCGCCTTCCTTGGAGCTTCTTGACCTTCGTGGCTGGAATCTTCCTTTTCGCTTACGCCTGTTTGGCGACCTTGCCCTGGTTGGCTGACCAGAGGTTCTAATTGGCGAACAGTCTTTTCAAGTTTGTTTAAGCGTTGCGTAACAGACTTGTCTGACATTGGCCCTCTAGGCTCGCGGCGGTGCATAATGAGGGGGATGAAACACGAATATCACGAAGGCCCGAAGGCTGGCGAGAACTTTAAGAAGCTGGCTACGGCTGTCTTTAGGGCTCCCAAGGTAGGGAACCCAAAACGGGAACGGAAGGCGGAGAAAAAGGGAGACGGTCAATCAGACCGCGAGAAGCATTCTAGTAAGCAAGCGTAAAGTGGCCGTCAGCGCCGTTGTAGTGGAACACGCATTTCTTGAGAATATCGGTACCGATCAATGCCCCGAATCCAAACTGCGTTAGATCCGATCCCGTTACCTGCACAGTCTCAGAAATAAAGTGAAGGTCTCCCTTTCGCCCCGCGAGGATGGCGATTTTCACGTCGTACGTTGGAATTTTGACCGGAGTAGCTCCGGTGCTGGGAGTATTTATCTCTGCCTCTCCAGTTTGTTGCAGGCCAAGGTTCTCTAGAACTTTTCGTTCGATTGCGCTAATCGAAGCGCCTGTATCGATGAGAGCCCGGATCATCTGAGGATCGGGAACCGTTAGGTTTTCCTTTTGCAGCGCAGCCCTTCGCGCGTCACCAACCAAAACAGCCGCATCGAGAACAGCGCCTTGAGGGGAAATTGGAATAGTAAAGTGAGGCATCTATGCCACTCTTGAAGGCCCGAGTGACCGCGACATGAAAAGGATTGGCTCAGTCGTTTGAATGCGCTTCACGAGGAATGGATTAGTGCCGAACGTCTGATACCCAGCTTTGATGGCATCGTCGTACGTCACGAAAAAGTCCACGATTTTATCGCCGTGGATGAGCACGAATTTCCCCTCGTTGTTCGCCATTGACGGGAGCTTTTCGGTGTATGTTGCGAGTTCTTTTTCGAGTGCCATGTGCAAAACCCCTACAGAACGTAGGTTTAGCCAATTTACCAAGTTCAGTCAAGTCTGGCGGTGTGAATTGTCGCCTGGGGGTGCTGAATCGGGCGGTTTCCCGTTTCGGCAGTGACCGAGGCTAGAATGGCTCCTCTTGCCCCGTCCCTGCCTCCGGGTGGCACACGCTGTCCGTGTCCTTACCCGTCAGTTTGGCGTAGGTCAGACGCTTTCCAGCGACTTGAGTCATTAGCAATGCAAAGCGATCAGAATCGGTCAGCTTGTTATCTTTCGTCGCACGGTTGTTGTATCTGAAAACCTGCTCTGCAAGGTACTGATCAAGGTGGAATGGCTCGACAGCCACATACGTCCCGCGAAGTGTTCTCTTGAGCAGTGACCAGAAATTCTCTATGCTTTGCGTGTGAACTTGGCCGCGAACGTACTCCCGCGAATGGTCAACTACCTTGTGGACGTAGTTCTTTTCTAATCCCTGGTAGCCGCTGAATTCATCGGTGTACACCTTCGCAAACGGAGTCACGTTGGCGAGGATTGTGTTCTGCAACGTTTCTCGTTTTAGGTTGGGGATCGACTTTGCTCGTACCTGCCGATAGTAGCGGTCAAGGATGCCATGCACGGCAGCTTTGCCTACGAAGATACCGCCGCGCCGGTCTTGGCCACGGCTAAGGTTGTACTTTGCTCTCTGGCGCTTGTTCATCTTTTGAGGATTGCCGCCAATGAACGTTTCGTCGCTTTCGACAGGTCCGCCAAAGCCAAATTTATGTTTGCGGGTGTCGGCCATTGCTTCGCGGATACGGTGGAGCATGAACCAAGCAGAATTTTGCCGGACACCAATGTTCTTTGCCAGTTCATAGCTGCTGATTCCGTTCTTGCAGTTCGCTAGCAACCAAATCGCCATCATCCATTTATCGAGACCGATGGGCGAATCCTCCATCACCGTTCCGACTTTGACGGTGAATTGCTTCTTGCAGATGTAGCAGAACCAGATTTTGCGAGTCTTGATGAAGGAATGCTTCGCCTGTCCGCAGCGAGGGCAAGTCACGTTTCCACCCGGCCAGCGGAACTCTACGGCAGCTTGGAATGCTCTCTCAGGATCGGAGAAGTAAGCGATTGCCTGTTGAAGTGTCTCGGGTGCATCCATGTAAAGAATGGTACACTAAACGCACATGTGTGTCAAGCGTTTTATCCCCGTTGCGAGGCGGGTGTTGCTGTAAATTCGTGATTCTAAAGACGTGCCTTTCGGAAATACGTGATCCTTCGGCAGTTACGAGCAAATTGGGAATCTTGATGCGCGCTGCTTCCGGCCGGAGCCAGATTTTCCGGACTGATTTGATTGTGCGCTAACGCGCGAAATGATATGAACTGTTCGCAGGAAAAATTTTAAGGGGCGCGAGTGTGTCCGATTTTCCGCGGATGTTATAGATTTGAGTCGGTTTCTGGACATTGGTGCAAGGGCGATGACAGGCGCGGCGAGCCTGCCCCCTCTTGACAGGAGAAAAGTGGCAATTACTGCGCGTCTTCGGCCCATGTCCTGAAGTCGCGCAGGAATGTTGATCGACCAGTAATTGCCGGGTTGGCGGTGACCCAGGCATAACGCACAATTCGACCTTGATCTGGTATCTCGTACTTTGCCGGCTGTTCGGAATTGTCATCGGGGCCGTCCGCCAACGCCCGCTCATCGCAAAGAACGCGATGAACGGGGCACAGAGTTACCTGTTTGCCTGCCGGCCCATTCATCGGGGGCCCTGTTATCGACAAATGAGGTTCTGTGACGACGAACATCGTTACTTCCCGGGCATAACCCGATAGACTAGCGGCGAATCTTCGGGAGTGCCCTATGCGATCGGTTTTGGCGGCGGTTGTGGTGTGCGCGTTGTCGGGGTTGGCGGGTTGTTCCGGTGGGGCGCCCAGCGGGTTAAGCGGGACGGGGGGCTCGCGGCCGACGGAGGGAGCAAAGCTGACGGGGGTGGTGCATGGCGGGCAGAACCCGATTGCGGGCGCACATGTGTACTTGCTTGCGGCGGCTTCCGGAGCGACGGGCGCGGGTTCGGCAGCGTACGGCGGGAGCGGGATTGCGGCGTCAACGAGCAATGCTTCGCTGTCACTGCTGACGAGTGGTACCGCGGATACGAGCGGCGGGCCGACCAACGGCGACGACTATGTGACGACCAATGCAGCCGGGAACTTCTCGATCACGGGCGACTATACGTGTGCGCCGGGGCAGCAGGTGTATTTGTACGCATTAGGAGGAGACCCGGGGCTCGGTTCGGGTGTTAACGCTGGGGCGGGGTTGATGGCGGCCTTGGGGAGTTGCCCGACGACGGGGATATTTCCGTCAGGGTTGAACGTGACGGTGAATGAGGTATCGACGGTGGCGGCGGCATACGCGATGGCGGGGTTTGCGACGGACGCGACGCATGTGGGGAGTTCCGGAACAGCGCTCGCCCAGACGGGCATCGGAAACGCCTTCGCCAATGCCGCCAACATCGCCTCGCTCTCTACCGGCTTGGCATTGGCCGCCACGCCCAACGCAAACGGTGTGGTGCCGCAAGCAGAAATCAACACGCTCGCGAACATCCTCGCGGCATGCGTCAACTCGAATGGGGCACTCGCCGGCCCCGCTGCATCCCCCTGCTCAACGCTCTTCAGCAACGCCACCGCGGACGGAACTGCCACTGGCACCGAGCCAACCGATACTGCCACTGCCGCGATAAATATCGCGCACTTCCCTGGGGCGAACGTAGCAGCCCTCTACGCGGTTGCCACGCCCGCGGCCACCTTTGCCCCGACCCTTTCCGCGCAGCCCGAGAACTTCACGCTCGCACTGCAGTTCGGGGTGGCAAACACCGACGCCATCGGTTATCTCGCGATCGACGCATCGGGCAATGTGTGGATTGCCAGCTTCACAGGCACGAGCATCGCCGTCGAGCTGAGTCCAGCGGGAAGCGTTCTCTCTGGCAGCAACGGTTTCGGCACAAACCCAAGCCGCGCCCAGTTCCAGTCCATCGCGATCGACCCCGCCGGCAATGCCTGGCTTGCTCCCTCCCCGGGGGAGTTCATCGCTGAACTCTCGTCCACGGGAAGCGTGCTCTCGGGCGGCGGCTACGTGGGCGGCGGTATGTCCGATACGCAAAGCATCGCCGTCGATGGCTCGGGCGACGCATGGGTCGCCGACGGCAACGTTTACAACGTGATCGAGTTCTCTCCCGCCGGAACTCCACTCTCGGGCGCAAACGGATATACCGGTGGCGGCCTCGAATACCCCTGGGCCGTCGCCATCGATGGTTCCGGCAACGCCTGGGTCATCAACTATCTCGGCACCAGCGTCACCGAGCTCAGCAGCGCCGGAACCTTACTTTCAGGCGCCAACGGCTATACTGGCGGCGGCCTCAGCGGCACCCTCAATATCGCAATCGATAGTGCTAACAGCGCCTGGATCGTCGACGAAACCAACACCGTCAAGATCTCCAGCACTGGCGCCTTTCTTTCCGGGACCGGCGGCTTCACCACCGCCGCGAACGGAGCCATTGCCATCGATGGCGCGGGAAACGTCTTCGTCTCCAACCATCAGAAAAACACCCTCACAGAGCTGACGAACAGCGGCGCCGTCGTGAATGGAGCCGCCGCCTACAGCGGCACGGGCATCGGCACCATCTACTCCCTCGCGGTCGACGGATCCGGCAATCTCTGGTCTGACGGCGGCACCGGCGCCAACGGACCCATCTTGGAGTTGGTCGGCGCCGCTGCCCCGGTCGTTACCCCGCTTTCGGTTGGCTCCAAGAACAATTCGCTCGGCACGCGGCCTTAAAGCTTAGCCCGCGAGCCGGCCCCGGGAAGAGAAACCCTCGAAGAAGTTCAACACTACGCATCCTCAGATGAGACGCGATATTGGTGTTTTTCTGCCTTCAGGCGGGAGCATGAGGGCTTCAACCTTATGAATAGGTTCTGTGGGACGGCGGGGCCACCCTAGCGGCAAGAAGCGCTGGAGGGTGGGGACCCGGCAGGACGAGGAAACCTCGTTGCCGTCGCTGGAATCGGCGCTCCGGTCCATCGATTCCGGCATGGCTATCTACGACCCAATGACCATGGATGCGAAGATTCACGACGCGCCCTCGACCTATCTGCATCGCTCGTCCGCATGGCTGGTGGGCGGATTCGCGGCGACGGCGCTGCTGCTGGGCGTGGTCGGTCTCTACGGCATCATCGCATACTCCGTCTCGCAGCGCACACGGGAGATCGGCGTGCGCATGGCGCTGGGCGCGCAGCGCGGCAATGTGCACAGGATGGTGATGCGCCAGGCGAGCCGGCTGACTCTGATGGGAGTGGGGCTGGGCTTGATATGCTCTATCGGCGCAGCGCTGCTGATGCGCAAACTCCTGTTCGGTGTCGCGGCTTGGGACGCGCCAACACTGGCGGCAGTGGCGCTGGTTCTGGCCAGCGCGTCGCTTGTCGCCAGCTTTCTGCCGGCACGGCGCGCGGCAATGGTGGAGCCGATCGAAGCCCTACGCACCCAGTAAGCGAGACTTCATCATGCGCGGCGGCACAGGCTGCAGCTTCGAAGTGCGCTTAAGACATCCTGACCCGGGACAGTCGTGGCTTCCTGGGTTTAGGCAGATGGGCTGGGAATCGGTTTGCCCGGGATGACGGAAGGGCTGTTGATTGATGCGAAAGAGGAGTTAGCAGATACTGAAGCCCGGCTTGTTCGGCTGCCCGTATCGGTCTGGCTAAAGCCTACCCCTTCAATTGCCTTGTGAGGCGAGCTCTGAAGCCGCGCCCTTGTTACAAAGCTCCAGCGGCCTGATTCGTCCTAATAGATGCCGGGGACGAGTCGCTTTGTGGTACGGGCGTAGTTTTCGTAATCGGCTCCAAATGCCTGGCGGAGCGCGTCCTCTTCCACATGAATGCGGTACAAGACAGCCAGGGTTGGCAGAACCAGAGCGACGGCAAAACAGGCCCAAGTGCGTGTGTGAAGGGCAAAACTGAGGAGAATCAGCTCGAGGCCCAGATAGGACGGATGACGAACCAGGGCGTAGAGTCCGCTTCGCTGGAGACCTTGCCCGGCGCGCATGGCTACGTTTGTGCTAAAAGCTTTGCCCAGGGTAACGATGGCAATGGCGCGAACTGCCAAACCGAGAATCAAAATTCCAAGGGCCAGCGGTCGCAGCCAGCTAAAACTTCCCGGCATGTCGATGGGGAAAAAGCGGTGCAACCGCCCTTCGGCGTTGAGTGACACAAAAATGACGACCAGGAGAATGATCTGCGATCCGCGATCTTGAATCTTGCCCTCGCCGCGGCGGGTTTGAGTGATCACGATAAGAAGGATTTCTCCCGCGGCCCATAAACCTGCCAGTACATTGAAAATGGATTCGAGATTCATAATCGTTCTGCCGACCTCCTGATTCCGCGGGAATACCGGGGAATTGGCTCGCGCTTCG
>Ga0335074_10011875_pt1 | contig 12196 bp, 5 predicted proteins | sample Lox_Sample_23_FD_206715 | JGI IMG/M metagenome (GOLD analysis project Ga0335074, IMG submission 206715) | Soil microbial communities from Loxahatchee National Wildlife Refuge, Florida, United States - Lox_Sample_2.3 | ecosystem: Environmental > Terrestrial > Soil > Wetlands | place: USA: Florida...
GCTGGCAGTGGGAGGGCTGTTGTGCCTGACTGCCACGCGCGGGCTCTGTCAATCGCTCCCCGATAGGCAAATCGCCGACTTTACCCGGCTAGTGAAGGAGCATCCCGCGAGTTCGCTGGCGCATTACCGGCTCGCCGAGGTGTATCTGCGGGAACACAACTTGGTTGTCCGCCGCGAACGAGTTTCGCGAAGGGCTGAATGGCGACCTTGATCCGAAGTGGACCGAGACGTGGTTGCACTCCAATTGGATAAAGCGCGCTAACCGGACGCGAAGCCCCCGACGGCGTGTCAAACTTCACCCGATCAGATGCCAGCGTGGCGATTCACAGCAGCCAGGAAAAACGGAGTTGCCCTCGCGGTACCGTGCACGGTGGAACTGGTGTGGGGTATACGGAACCTCAGCCAGCCTGCGCTGGGCCGAGATCATGGCTGGTCTGGATCGGAAGTAACTGGTGGCGCCAGCTGCACCACGTGCTGCCCGCGCGGAAGACTGAGGACGAAGTTCGGGCCCGATTCAAGCAGCTTGGCGTCGGTGATCGCTCCATCGATCTCGATCTCGCGCGGACGCGCATTCAAAATTGCAAGTGCGCGGGCCGTGCTTTGATAGGAAAACTGAACTTTTCCGGAAGTGGCATTGGCCGACAGCAAATCGCCGTTGAAATCCATTACGCGAAGATTCGATCCCTTGGGGGCGTGTTCGGCCACGCTGGGTCCCGCGGGCAGCCATAACGTTGTCTCGCTGCGCACGGGCCAGAGATGGCCGTTGACGATGGCCGGTCCCTTCCAAGGCACCCCCACGCCGTGCTTTGCCACTACGATGAGATGCGAGCCGCTCTGTTCGATCTTGTCCACGGAAGCAGCGGCGGAGGCGAGCAAGGGCAGGTCGGGTGTGAGGATGGAGTTCTCGAAATAGAGCGTTACGCGGGGGAACGCCTGCGCGGCTAGGTGAACAAGCTGGAACAATTCCGTTCCCGTTTGTTGTTTTGTTGGATAGACGTCCTGATAGCGCTCGACGATATTGATGTCGATGGCCAGACGATCGGTATGCGATGTGAGCGGCTGATAGCGCGCGGCAATTTGCGGGTAGCGCTGCGGACCGAGATTCCAGATGGTCGCGGGATCTTCAATCAAAAAAGTGAAGTCGTGTTGATCGAGCATCGGCAGCACGTGCGCGGCGTCGGCGCCGATGAGATCGTGCATGCGCGTGTCGAAGCGGTCGTCGACGTGGGTCAGCACGAGGTCGAGATCGCGTTTGCCGGTACGCAGCGATTCGATTTGTCCGATCCATTTCTCCTGCATCCGCCGCGCGAGATCGGATCGGTAATCGAGAAATAGCCGCAGGCGCGCGGGATCGGGCTTTCCGGATTGAAACAGCTCGATAGGGTCGAAGCCGTGCTCGCTCTTGAATTCGTTTCGCACATCCTGATCCATGGGCGTGAAGCGGGCCGGGTTGGCAGCGCCTTCGAGCGATTCAAAATACAGCTCGGCGAGATTGACGCCGTCCCAATCGAAGCGATTGATCAGTTGCTTCACGCCGGCGGATACGGCAGCCGCACACTCGGGATTGTTCAAGTTCATGAGCTTGCGCCAATCGAGCTGGGCGTCCTGCAGAATCGCGGTTTTGTCGCGCCACGCGGGGTGATCGTTCCAGAATTTTTCGCTGACGTGCGGAAGCTCCAGCCAAACGTAGACCAGGATGCCTTTGCGGTGGCAGGCCTCGATCAACCGCTTGAGGTACGCATCGGATTCCGGGTTCGATTCGTAGTAGTGCCAGCCGGCGACATGCAGTGCGGCGATGCCGGCTTTGCGCCAGCGCTCAGCGAAATAGTCCAGATCAACGCGCGACCGATATGCGCCGTCGAAGAAAGCCCAGAGACGCTCGCTTTGGAAGGGCGGGGTCACGCCGAGATCATTGAGAGCTTGCAGCAGATAGGGGAAACGCTCGTAGCCTTCCTTGCCGGGCGTAGCGGCGATCCAAAGCACGGCGCCGGAGCCGCGATGCAGCGCGGCCATTACGGGAGCGTGGTCCCAGCGTTCAGCGGCGAGCACGGATGCGCCTTTTGGCAGATTGAAGACCGGGATTTCCAGTTGCGCCTCCCAAATGATGGAGAGCTTGGGAGCGCGTTGGTCCACGATGCTGCGCACCACTACGCGTTTGGCGGAGGGCTTAATGCCGAACGCGGCGGCGAGGTCGCTTTCCCCTTCGAGAATCACGATGCCGCCCTGCTCGACGCGCTCGATCCACTGCGGGATGGATCCCGGCGTGACGCGGCGGACGACGAACAGATTGGCAGGTCCTCCAACTGCCCGGGTGAGTCCGATGGACGAGAAGATTTTGGGCCAGGGCCCCGGGTCGTCGCCGGCGATGTAATAGTTAAAAGTCGCGGCGTGGAGAGAGACCGCGAGTCCTAAAGACGCAATCGTAAATTTAACGTGTGAAGGCATACCAGAGTCCAGCTCGAAAGTCGAAGTAATTGGGCCGGCGCGGGTTTCCTTCGTTGACCGTATAAACGCCACGCAGGAAGTTCACTGAAAACAGAACCGATTTCGGCAAAGCCCGAAAGCGCCAGCGGAGACCGGGACCGGCTTCGGCAAAATTCGCCCAGTACTGATGCAGGCTATCGGCAGTGAAGTTGGTGTTCCAGTAGAGCTGCGCCTGCAGCCCGCCGAAACCCTCCATGGACGAAAAAGTATAGCCGCCGCGATTTTGCGAGTACAACAACATATCGTCCTGAAATCGGCTCACAAAAACGCCGTCATCATTGGATTCGAAGTACAGGCCTTTGGAACTGTTCATCAGGTGACCGAAACCTTTGCCGTAGGAAAGTCCGCCGCGATAGTCCGGGATCATGGAGCCAACGTCGGTTCGGCTGGGCAGATATTTCACCGCTTCGCCGGCCTCGAACCAGCCAGTAACGCCGTGCCAGGGCGAGGTGGCGGCGCCGAGGGCAAAGATAAATGAGCTTTCCGACAGATATTGCGGATTGATCGTGCCGGCGGTGGGCCCGATATTTCCGCGTACATCCCCGTCGAGCCGGACCGAGACGTAGGGGTGAATTGGAAATTTGCCGAGTTTCAACTCGGTCTTGAGCTGCGCGTAGCCGAACGCGTCGTGCCAGCGGCTGGAAAAGAACGGATAGACCCACATCGTTGTACGGAACAGCGCAAATTCGGGCGCGAGGTTGTGATAAGCCTCGCTGGCCGGATCGGAGACCGAAGAATCAGGGCTCTTGCTTGCGAGGTCGAACCATTTGATGGCGTCCTTGTCGTCATGCAAGATGTTATAAACGCGGCCGAGGTTCAGCATCACGGAAAAATCGACCGGGTCGTTTTCGTGCGCGATGGTCAGGTACTTCAGCGCGTCCTTCATATATCCGGCGCGCATGCTTTTCTCGGCCAGTTCCTTGGCTTCTTCGGATTTCTGTTGCGCTGAACTGTTGCGGTCGCGCAGCGTGCGCGGCAACTTGAGCGCTTCGCGAACCCGGTCGGCCAGCTCATCGTCATCGCCCTTGAGGACTTGATCGAGCAGCGGCTGCGCGCCGGCGTAGTCTTTGCGATTCAAACGCAAAAATCCAAGTTGTGCAGACGTGAGCAGATCGTTCGGAGCGGTTTCATGCAGCAGCTGAAATTGCCGTTCCGCTTCGTCTTTTTTCCCCATGGCGAGGAGCAGATAGGCGTACTCGCGGCGCAGCTCAAAATTCTTCGGATCGATCTCGAGCGCCTTCTCAAATTCGTAGACGTAGGGGTAGCGGGCGGGCAGAAGTTCCCGCGCACGTTCCGCCACGCGCGGCTGGCCGCCTCGTGACGCAGCTAGCAGGATGTAATTGGCTTCTTCGGTCCGTCCGAGGGCTTTCCAGACGCGGCCAAGATCCAGCATCAACGAACGTTCACCGGGCCGAAGCTTCCAGGCTTTCTCATAGTGTTCGGCGGCCAGCGATAATTCGTCGCGCTGTTCGGCGAGTTCGGCAAGTTCCTGATGGGCGCTGAAATTATCAGGAGAAACTTCGAGCGCCTTGAGCCAGCGCGCGATTCCAGCGGCAAGCGGCTGATCGATATTTTGAAAAGCCTGTTCGGCTGTCTCTCGCATCGGTGGCTGGCCGGTCTTCCGAATCCGGTCGAAGATCCGGCGGGCTTCCGCCTGCTGCTTGGTTTCATAACACAGGAAGGCGTACTCGAGCGCGACGTGTTCGTCGGTTGGATCGAGCCGCATAGCTTCGCCGAATTGGTCGCGGGCGGCTTCGTTTTCTCCGACTTTCAGCAGGGTGTACGCCAGGTCCTTGCGGATCGCCGGACGCGTCGGCGCGAGCGCGATGGCTTGTTCAAAGCCGGCGATGGCCTGATCGTAGTTTTTCGCGCGCAGGGCCTTATAGGCGCGATCGAGCGGCTGATACGCCGGATCGGGAGTCTGAGCCGGAATGGAGCCGATCGCGAAAGCAAGTAAGAACGCGGTTCGTAACACGATTACCCTTTGGGAACATAGCCCTAGTGGAGATAAGGGCAAGGTTCTCTCATTTTTTGGCGGACTTCTGGTTTTGGAGGACATCTGGCGTTGGCTGCTTCTGGCCGGCTTTAGCGAACTCAGGCCGGGAAGCCGCGATGCGCCGGTTGCTGGGTTTCGGCTCGGGTGCCACCTCGGTTGGACATCTACGGGCGGCGAATCAGTTTCGCCGAGTCGCGTGCGTTGGGGGTGACGGCCGCCCTTCTCTCATCGGCGGGTGAACGCCGCTTGCCGGCAGGCCGCCGCCGCCCCCGCTGCGATATCCTTTAGCTAACACGTCGGCTATCCGGTTCGAAGTTCGCCGTTGGAAGTTCGCCGTTGGAGGTTCGCTGTTGGAGGTACAATGACTGCCCGCGAACAACTTCACGCATACATCGCGCAACTGGAACAACGCCTGCGCTGGAGCACCGTGCTGCGCGGCGTCGCCATTCTCACCGGCGGCGCGCTGGTGGCTACGCTGGTGCTCGTCACGATCGCCAATGCGCGCGCGTTTTCGCAGGGGAGCGTCACCGCGGCCCGCTTTGCACTCATACTGATTCTGGCTCTAGCCGCCGCCGCCGGCTTGGTGCTGCCGTTGCTCCGCTTGACTCGCCGCCGCGCAATCCGAACCGCCGAAGCCGCCTTTCCGCAATTCCAACAGCGCCTCACCACGTTCACTGATCGCGACGACATTAATAAGGAGCGCCGCGATCCCTTCATCGAGCTTCTCGCCAGCGATACACTGGGCGTCGCCCAATCCGCCGAACCCACGCAATTCGTGACCGGGGTCCGTCTGTGGACTTCGCTCGCCGCCGGTGCCGGCGCCTTGGCCGCCTTGCTATGGATGATCGCCGCTGGCCCCGGATTTCTCGGCTACGGCGCTTCGCTGCTGTGGACGGGGCCGCATCGCGATCAACCGGCGCTCTACGCCTTACGCGTCACTCCCGGCGACGCTGTCGTACGCCGCCATGCCGATCAGATGGTCTCGGCCATCCCTGCCGGCCTGCGCTCTCCCCGAGTCAAGTTGTATGCGCGCTATCAAAGCTCGTCGAAATGGGAAGAGATTGCGATGCTGCCCAAAGCGGCAGGGAGTTTCGCCGGCGGCTACGAATTTCTCTTTGCGGGTTTGCCCGAGAACGTGGAGTATTACGTCACCGCCGGCGCGATGACGTCGAAGCATTTCCATATTCGCGTCACAGATCTGCCCATGGTCAAACAGATTCGGGTCACCTATCATTACCCCGCCTGGACCGGCATGCCGTCCGAGGTGGAGGAGCGTGGCGGTGATTTGCGGGCCGTCACCGGTACCGAAGCTGAGCTCGATATTTCGACCGATCAACCGCTGCACGGCGGCCAAATCGCGCTCGATAACGGCCAACCGATCCAGCTTTCCGGCGGAGGGAACAACGTCTATCATGCGACCGTCAAGATGGATCGCGATGGCGTTTACCACGTCGCCGGCGTTGACCAGGGAGAGCCGGTTCGTGTCAGCGAGGATTTTTTCATTGAAGCCCGCAAGGCCAATCCGCCCCAGATTTCGTTGGTGCGCCCGGGCCGCGACTATCGCGCCAGCCCCATTGAAGAAGTAACCGTTTCCGCCAAGGCCACTGACGAATACGGTCTGCATGGACTCGCACTGCATTATTCCGTGAATGGCGGCCCTGAGACGACAGTGGATCTGCTCCACCAAAAGGGCGCCAAGCAAGCCGATGGCTCAACCACGCTGTCGCTCGAAAACTTCAAACTTGTTCCGGGCGACCTGGTGAGCATCTACGCCACCGCCAAGGATGGCAACTCCGAAGCCCACACCGACATGATGTTCATCCAGGCCGACCCGTTTGAGCGCGACTTTTCGCAATCGCAAGTCTCCGGCGGAGGAGGTGGGGGTGGGGGCGGCGGGGGCGATCCATCCGGGGAGATTTCGCAACGCGAAAAGGAGATCATCTCCCAGACGTTCAAACAGCAGGGAGACAAGACCTCCACCAAACAGCAGGCCGCCGACATTGCGAAGCTGTTGTTCGAATCCCAATCCACGCTGCGCGATCAGGCCGTCTCACTGTCCGATCGTTTGGAGGCTCGCGAGTTGACCGATGAAGTAAAGGCCATTAGCGACTTCCAAAAGGATATGATCGCGGCGTCGGAGGTCATGGCGCCCGCGGCGCAACAACTGCAGCAGCAAAAGTGGAAAGATGCCATCCCGAACGAGCAGAAGGCGCTGCAATTCCTGCTGCGGGCCGAAGCTACGTTCCGCCAAATTCAAGTAGCGTTTGGAGCGCGCGGGGGTGGAGGAGGCGGCGGGGGCGGGGCAGCGCGCGACTTGGCGCAGCTCTTCGAACTCGAGCTCGATACTCAGAAGAATCAATACGAGACGCCGCAACAATCCGCGGCCAGCGCCCAGCAGAAGGCGCGCGACATCGATGATGCGCTGAAAAAACTCGACGAGCTCGCCAAGCGCCAGGACGATCTGGCCCAGCAGCAACGGAACGGCCAGCAGACGGCCGAGCAAAAGTGGCAGCAGCAGATGTTGCAGCGCCAGGCTGAGGAACTCCAGCGTGAGATGGAGCAACAGCTCGGTCAAAGCGGCCAACAAGGGCAGCAGAGCGGGCAGAGTAGCCAGAGCGCATCGGGGCAATCGGGCGGACAAGCGGGCCGCACTGCCCAACAGTCCTCCCAACAGCCCTCGCAACAAGCCGCCGATCAAGCGGCCGATAACCGCCAACAGGCCGCTCAGCAGGCGCTCGACCGGCTGCGCCAGGCCAATGAAGATATGAAGCGCGCCGCATCCCAAAGTGCCAGCGCCGCCGATTCCCGCCGCGCCGCCGACCGCCTACGCCAAGCCACCGACCTGCTGGGCGGCCTCGAGCAACAGGACGCCGCCGGGCGCTTGAGCTCGATGGCCCAAACGGCCGATCAATTGGCCGCGCGGCAGAAGCAGCAAGCCGATCACATCCGTGACTTGATGGCGCAGCAAAATGCAGCTCGCGCCGCCAATCGTCCGCAGCACTATCCTACCCCTGCGGAAGTGGACAAAATGGTGAACGATCGCCAGAAAGTGAGCGACGACTTCGCCCGTCTTACCCAGCAAATGCGCGATGCGGCGCGCGAGCTTGCGGCGGCGCAACCCGCGGCTTCCGGCAAATTGCGCAGCGCCATCGCGGGAGCGGACGAAAACGATCTCGGCACTCGCCTGCAACGCAGTTCCGATCAGTTGCGGAGCGGCGAGTTTTCGAATCCTGCCGAAAGCGCACTTACCAGCGATCTGCAAAAGCTGGGCCAGCAGGTCGGCGACGCGGCTCGCGCCTTGGGCAGCGCGCAGCACTCCGATGAGGATGCAGCGATTAACCATGCCATGGACGATCTATCCCAGCTGCGCGACCAACTCGCCGGCATGGGCGGCCAGTTTCAAACCGGCCAATTGAACCGCGGCGGGCAATCCGGCCGGCAAGCTGGTCAGCAACAAGCTGGTCAGCAAGGTGGTCAACAACAAGCTGGTCAACAAGCTGGTCAACAACCAGCGCAGGGCGGCCAGCTGGGGCAAGCGGGAGGTCGGGTTGGCAACCGCCTCGCGGGTCCAACGGGTAATGCAACCGCTGGCGCCGGCAATCGCGAAGGCAATGTGTATGGCAACTACGATACCGGAAACACGCACATCTCCGGCCGCGCCGCAGCGCCGCAACAAGGTCCCAATCCCGCCGATACACAGCGTCAGATCGATCAGGGATTGAACCTTCTCAATCAGGTTCGTGCCGCGGTGCAGGATAATCCCGAAGCGCAGCGCGAGTTACAAGCCTTGATCGACCAGATGCGTAATCTGGATCCCCGACGCTTCCCTGGAAATCCCGGCTTGGTGGAACAGATGCACCAGCAGCTCACCAGTGGCGTGGACGCGCTAGAGTTGCAGTTGCGCCGCCGGCTCGACGAGAAGCAAGGCGGAACGATCCGCAATACCGACCCAGCCAAGATCCCCGCAGGCTACGAGGATTCCGTCGCCGAATATTACCGCAAACTTTCGAGCGGCAGCCGCTGACATCTGCTACGAGTTTCTCCGGCAGGCGTGATAAAGAAGGCTTACACTGCGAAACAAGGGCAGTACCTGGCTTTCATTTTCTACTACACAAAAATTCGCGGACGCGCTCCAGCCGAATCCGTTCCCGATCCCGCAAGGGGAACTGCCTGAACCGGAATAGATCTCGGCCCCTTCCTCGATCTGGCCGCCGACTTTGAGAACGTGTCAAATGCGGCGAAACTGAAGGTATGAGCGTTCTTCAGTTGGACCACGTGACGAAACAATACGTCACGGAGGGAGTGCCGGTGCCCGCATTGCAGGATGTTTCGCTGGAGGTCCAAGAGGGCGAATTTGTGGCTCTGGTGGGCCGCAGCGGATGCGGAAAATCTACGCTATTGAATCTGGCGGGCGCGATGGATTTTCCCACATCCGGAACCGTGGCGCTGGACGGCATGGTCACCTCAGAACTTCGCGATGCAAGCCTCACCAAACTCCGGCGCGAAAAAGTTGGTTTCATCTTCCAATCGTTCCAATTGCTGCCCACGCTGTCGGTGATTGAGAACGTCGAGCTTCCTATGCTTCTGGCAGCCGCGCCCAATGCGCGTGAGAAGGCGCTGGCGCAATTGCGCTGGGTGGATATGGACGGCTATGCCGATCGCATGCCGTATCAACTTTCGGGCGGCCAAGCGCAACGAGTCGCTATCGCACGCGCGCTCGTCCACTCTCCGCGTCTTGTTTTGGCCGACGAACCCACCGGGAATCTGGATAGCAGCACCAGTGAATTGATTCTGGCTCTGCTGCGCAGCATCGCAACCGAGCAGAATACGACCATCCTGATGGCTACCCACAGCGCGGAAGCTGCTTCGATCGCCGACACAGTGGTGCGCTTGCACGACGGACGCGTTATCGATTTACTCCAATCCGGAAAAGAAGCCGAATCACGAGCACCCGTTCAGTGACGAAATTCAAGCTGTTTTATCAAATGATTCTGCGGCCGCTACGGCAAGAGCGCCTGCGGACGGCGATCGCGGTTTTTTCGGTGGCCCTGGGCGTGGCCGCGGTTTTAGCGATCGAACTTGCGGGCGACGCGGCCGCGGGATCCTTTCATTCTTCAATGGAAACGCTCTTGGGAAATGCGGCATTTGAAGTGACGGCCGGTGGAGGCGTGCCGCCGGAAGCTGTCGCTCGCCTGGCCACTCTTCCCTATCCGATTCAAGTCCATCCCCGCATGGAGGCGTACGCGATGATTTTGCCGAGCGGCCGCGTGGCGCCTCTGTTAGGTGTCGATTTGGTCGCCGGAGCGCTGCAGGGAGGTCTGGGAGGCGCGATCGCCGAAGGCAAGTCCCTGCCGAGTGAAGACTCGATTTGGGTGGGCAAGGCGCTCGGCTATAAATCGGGCGATCGGCTTTCACTGACGATCAACGACACGTCCGCGCGGTACACGGTCCGCGGCGTGCTAGGCGCGGGATCAGGCGATGTTATCGTGATGGACCTGTCCACCGCTGCACGAGTGCTGCGCCGTCAGGGAAGGCTCGACCGCATCCTCATTGATGTACCGGAAGCCGGGGGATCAGAACACACAGAAGCCGGCGGCGCCAGAACAATGGATGAGTGGGAGAAAATCCTGCGTGCTGCGCTTCCCTCTGGCCTCACCGTTGCGCGCGAAGGGGCGCAGACCGCGGAGAACCGCCGCATGTTGGCCGCTTTCCGCTGGAACCTTCGTGTCTTGAGCTACGTGTCGCTCGCCGTCGGCGCGTTTCTTATTTTCAATACCATCTCCGTCTCGGTAGTTCGCAGGCGTTTTGAAATTGGCATTCTTCGAGCGCTTGGCGTCACGCGCGGCCGGATCCTGGTGGGGTTTCTCGGAGAAGCAGCGGTTTTGGGTTTTCTCGGCGGATTGCTTGGCATTGTACTGGGACGGTTGATGGCCATCGGAGCCGTGGGGATGGTGGCGGTAACCGTGGAATCCCTGTACGTGAGCAGTCAGCCGGGCGCGATCTTGCTCAGTTGGACGCATGCGTGGGTGGCGCTGGCGATCGGCGTGGGTGTCTCAGTCGTTTCGGCATTCTCGCCTGCTTGGGAAGCTTCCTTGGTGAGTCCCGTGGAAGCGATGGCGCGAGGCCGAAGAGAGCACCAGGCAAGAGTACACAGCCGCCGCGATCTGATGTTGGCCGCGGTGTTCGCCGTTTGCGGCTGGATCGCCTCACGGCACGGGCCGGTGGACGGAAAGCCGGTCTTCGGTTATGTGGCGGCGTTGCTTTTGATCGGTGCATCGGCATTCGCCATCCCGGCTTTGGTTGCGGGACTCTCGGCCGCCTCCGCCGGCATCATGCGTTCGATTTTCGGCGTTGAGGCGCTGCTCGCCGTGCGCGGCTTGGCTGGTTCGTTGCGGCGAACATCCGTCCTAGTGGGCGCCCTCTCCACGGCGCTCGCCATGCTGGTGTCCGTGGGCATCATGGTGGGAAGCTTTCGTCAGACGGTTATCGTTTGGATGAGCGATCGTTTGCAGGCGGACCTGTACTTGCGTCCTGCGGCGCCCTTGGGCACCGACCGGCACCCCACGATGTCTCCGGACATTCCTGGGATTCTGGCCAGGGTCCCGGGTGTGGGAGCAGTCGACACAATGCGCGCCTTTGAGATCAGCTACCAAGGATTGCCGGTCACGCTTGGCGGCATGGATGCGCGCCTGGCCGCACACTACGGCAAGCGGCCGTTGGTTTCGGGAGCGCAACCGGGCGCCGTCTGGCCTCGGCTGGTGGGGAGCAACTCGGTTGTAGTGAGTGAGCCATTCGCAAACAAACACAATGTGCACATGGGCGACACACTGATTCTCCCGCTCGGCGCGGATCGCATCCCCTTTCGCGTGCTCGACGTGTATTACGACTATTCGAACGAGCGCGGTTTTATCCTGATGGACCGCGGCACGTTGCTCAAGTATCTTCCCGATACCGGGCCGACCGACGTGGCCGTGTATTTGAAGCCGGACGTGCCTCTCGAACAAGGACGGCATGCCGTGGAGACTGCATTGGCGGGGCGGCGCGTTCTTATTGCTACGAATCGAACTCTGCGCCAGGAGGCCATTCGCATCTTCGACCGGACTTTTGCAATCACGTATGCGCTTGAAGCTGTCGCGATTTTCGTAGCCATCATGGGCGTAAGCGGAGCATTGCTGGCTTTGGTGATCGATCGCCGCAGGGAATTTGGTCTGCTCAGTTTTCTTGGCGCCAGCCAGCCGCAATTACGCCGTCTCATTCTTTCCGAAGCGGCGTTGCTTGGATTATTAGCGAATGTAGCAGGCGTCATCTTAGGATTCGTGCTCTCGTTACTTCTGATCTTCGTAGTGAACAAGCAGTCTTTTGGTTGGACCATCCAGTTTCACTGGCCGGTGACCGTGCTGTTAAGCGCCTTGTCCGTCGTTTATGCGGTCACGATCTTGGCGGGAATTTACCCGGCGCGAGTGGCCACTCGCTTGGTCCCGATCGAGGTAATTCATGAAGAGTAGATACGCGCGTGTGGCGCTCGCTCTTGCGTTGGCATCGCAGCTTGCAACCCTCACAGCCGGGTCTTTTCGCCTGGCTGAGCCGGGCTATCGCTATGCATTCCCGCGCGACCATTTCAATCATCCCGATTTCAAGACGGAATGGTGGTATTACACGGGCAACGTTCACACCGCCGAAGGCCGGCGATTTGGTTTCGAACTGACCTTCTTCCGC
>Ga0335074_10011876_pt1 | contig 12196 bp, 8 predicted proteins | sample Lox_Sample_23_FD_206715 | JGI IMG/M metagenome (GOLD analysis project Ga0335074, IMG submission 206715) | Soil microbial communities from Loxahatchee National Wildlife Refuge, Florida, United States - Lox_Sample_2.3 | ecosystem: Environmental > Terrestrial > Soil > Wetlands | place: USA: Florida...
CTCGAATATTCCAACTACAGGAGGTGAACGGACTGATGCTATCGATCACTGTCTCGCCGGTATAGCTCGACTCTCCGCCGAGGTCAAGGATGCGTCAGTCTATGTTCCACCATATGACCAACGGACATATGCAGATGCTATCAAGGCTCTGTCTGAGAAGCTGCAGAATACGAGGAATAGCTTCGCTCCTAAGGCCAAATTTGCATTTAGCAGTGGCGTCAAGAAAAACCCGTCCGCGATCAGTTTAACAGACGCTGCAGAACTTGCAGCTAGCCAGAGATTAAAAGTTCCTGGCTATAGCAGTGCATCTACGTCGCCAGAGAGTAGCGTTGCCGCCACGCCAGCAAACTTGAGAAGTCCAACGAACGAGCCTGTCGAGAACCCTGCTCCAAGCGAGGTAGACGAAGACATCGTGAATAAGCAACTCCGCAGTGTGCAAGATTATGGCGTCGTCCGCAAACCTTCGTTCTCCAAATTGTCGAAAGTGTCTCTGTCAAATCACACTGGTCTCCATATCATTTTACCCTCTTCCGCCTCCCACGCAACGACTTCAGGCACACTCTCACATCTCCGAAACTGCATTGTTGACATGTCAACGCCTACTTCAACTGGCCATCCATTCGCGGGCCTCACCCTCCGCGATGTCCACAACTCTCTCATCGTCTGCGGCCATGTCGCTGGTCCAATCCACATCACCTCGGTGCACGACTCCGTTCTGGTAGTGGCGGCACGCCAATTCCGGATGCACGACTCGCAGAGCGTTGATGTGTACTTGCAGACAGTATCGCGGCCAATCATCGAGGACTGCGAGAGGATTCGGTTCGCGCCATTGCCAGAATGCTACGCCACAGAAAATAGTTCCAAGCTCAAGAATATGTGGGATCAAGTCGATGATTTCAAGTGGCTAAAAGCCGAAGCCAGTCCTCATTGGAGTATTCTGCCTGAGGATAGGAGGATTGATGAACGAGTATGGAAAGAAATTGTACCCGGACAACCAGGAGTCGGCTTGGAAGAGATTTTGAAAGCCGTTAGAGGGTCGACGTGAATAGGACTAGGAATGTAATGGTTAGAAAGCGACACCTTTGGGAACTCGTATTGATGTTCGAGCATCAAGGAATCGACACGAATTCCAAGCTTGCAACCACCTTCACTACAAATGACAGGCGGTTCGCAGCAGAATAGGATCGGGCCGCATTTTGAAGTGCGTCGCATTGGGATCGTGGTGTCAAATCGCAGGAACAAATTTCAAAAGTTCTCTATACCACATTGTTCCAATTACTATTCCTGACAGCTTTGTACACTAGGTATATGTCGTGCATCGCCAGCAGGAGCACAAAATGCCCAAAGAGGAGAGTGAAGCAAAATACAAGACCGAATGGCATTCCGTACGCCCTCTGTCGCACCCAGTTTAAGCTGTCTCATCTCCGGTTATGCCAATGATTATGCAAGAAAGTCCTTCATGTCTATTGAGATGGTTAGCATCACAGTCTCACTGATTGGTAGACGTAGCACTTACTTTCAAGCCACCTAACATACTCCTTCTGCTCCTTGAAATCAATGTAATCTGGAATAAACACAGCCATGTACGTGTTGACACCTCGCTCCTCGAGGTATTTTTCGAATTCGATTTGCAATCCCTCATCCAAATTGCCAAACGGTGGTCCTGCATACGCATTCCGCCTCTTCCAATCGCTTTCTGCGGTTTTCGGGTCGGCGAGCTCACCATCAGAGAAGTAATATATATTTTCGATAATGATATCGCCGTCTTGCGCCACACACTCCACCGTGAGCGCACCCTTCTGGCCTTCTTTTGTAATCTTGACCGTCACGCGCGCCGGGAACGCAGGAGCCTGGCCATGCTCAAGATCTTCATCTTCTTCGACCTCGGGCCTATCAGCCGGCGCGACGGAATCCTCCGGCGCAGTTTTGATATTGTCAGTCGTTGCGCGGCCCTGATTAATGGCACCCTTTGTATTTGTAGCACCGCTCTGCACGGCATCAAAGTCCTCGTCGTCGAACTCGTCCAGGTCCTCGCTGCGGCCGGCGCCCTCGACGTCGGGGCTGGCGAGGTCGGCGATGGTGAAGCGCACCTCGATGGTCTCGTCGCCGACGGTGCGCGTCAGCAGCACTTCCTCCACGCCCGGCGTGTCGTGCAGCTGGAATCCCGAGTTGTCGAGGAAGTCTTGGATGCTGGGGCCTGGCTGAGCCGACGTTGGCTGCGATATGTCGCGCTCCACTTGGATCTCCGACTCTAGTTTTGCGACTAGCTCATCTGCTGGGGGAAGGCGTTAGTGGGACGCTTTTCGCCAGTGCGGAAAGGAAATCTTAAGGAACAGGTATCTGATTACCTTGTGATCGGAATGTGGTCGACGAAAAGGCAGCGATTGGGCGCAAGACAACAGGTTGTCGCCATGCTGCTTGCGAGAGGACAGGTCTGCGAGTGGCGATGCTGAGCTGTCGCGAGGATTGCAATGCGATGCGCGGCGCTGTGCGTTGAGCCAAACGGCTTAATGATCGGATAGAGAGCATTATGTGTATAGATAGAGGAAAGGATAATGGGATTGATGATGTGATGTTTTCGAAAACTTTTTAGAGTTGAACTTAAATGAAAATGTGCAGTCCAAGCTCCCCGTCAAGCCACGCCCTGACGAACATTGAACGGGTGCACGCTTTCACGTGTGTGGCTTGAAAATACCTAATGGGTAGTCAAGAGTCCTGATCTCCGGATTTTGGATGTGTTTTCCAGTCACCAAACTTTGCGGCTTGGATAGTCTTGCCTGTGTGCAAACTACCTCTCGTTCTTTCCTCTTCCCTCTATTGCCTACGCGAAGCTTATCGACCCTTCATTTCTTCGCCGACGGAGCCTCATGGTCCGTATGCCGTCATCGAGCACGAAATTCGTAGGATTCGCACATCGCGCCGGTGCATGAGATTTGGCGAGATTCGGCGAGAATTCAAGCTGAGACAAGATGGCTGCTGTTGCGGTAGAGAAGAAGAACACAGAGCAGAGAAAGGTATAAGAAATCAGTCAATCTGTTGTTCAAATGCGACAATTACTGAATCCTTTGCTAGCCAAGTGCCCTCCGCTCCATAATAGCAGGCTCGACTGCTGGTGCAGTCGAAATTGGTGAGAATAATTGCAAGGTCAGATCGTAAGAGGATGAATTGCTAACAATGCTAACAGCAATCACATATCCTGCCGAATGTATGTCGCTGGACTGTCGGTGTCGCGTGCACATCTAACATCCCCTAGTCGCAAAGACCAGATCGCAGCTCAATCGTAGATTACCTGATGGCAAGAAGCTACCATGGCCGCCATTTGGCCCTCAATGGTATGCAGGATGTACAACGATGATCATTGGTAACTCGGTCAAGGCCGTATGTTAACACCTGCATATGATGGACGGTTCTTTGCTGACTATCGCGACGCTACAGGATTCGTAGCTTTTGATACATACAAGACTCTCCTCACTGATTCTCAAATCATCCCCACCGGACCCGCTACCGTGCTGGCAGGCTTCGCCGCCGGCGCAACAGAATCCATCATCGCAGTAACACCCTTCGAATCTATAAAAACACAACTTATTGACGACAGGAAGTCGCCCAACCCACGTATGAAAGGTTTCATCCACGGTAGTGGCGTGATATGGCGCGAAAAGGGCATCCGTGGCTTCTTCCAAGGCTTCGTCCCAACGACGGCGCGGCAGGCCGCGAACAGTGCGGTACGATTCAGCAGTTACACCAGCATGAAGCAGATGGCTCAGAGTTATGTTGCACCGGGAGAGAAATTAGGGACTATCAGCACGTTTGCGCTAGGAGCGGCGGCAGGCACGATTACGGTGTATACAACAATGCCGTTGGACACGGTGAAAACGAGGATGCAGTCCATTGAAGCGAAGAAAGAGTATAGAAACAGCTTCAACTGCGCCGCTAGAATATTCAGAGAAGAAGGATTGCTTGCATTCTGGAGCGGCGCGTTACCACGTCTAGGAAGGCTCATGTTCAGCGGTGGTATTGTGTTTGCAATGTCCGTTCAACCGCATGCCAAAATGGAGATATGTACTAACTTTCAGCAGGTACGAAAAGACGATGGATATCCTGGACAGCATAGATCCAGAGCGCAAATACATATGATGAGTTATAGATCACTCGTGGCATTCATGGCGCTGACCATCATCTTGATATCTAGAGGCAGCAATTCGCGTTGCAGTCAACGCGATCCAGATTATCGTTCTGGAGCCGCAACCTACAAAGTTGAAATCTCAATCGTGACATCTGACGAATTACCGTTTATCTCTTGTAACTCTCCGTATCTGCGAAGTCACGTCTTACAATTTGTGTGTGTAAACTCATGTCACTGCCCAGCGTTGTCCAAGCTCTCGCATTGCTGGATGAGAGCGAGACGTCTTGTCAACAACCATTTCAACCGCGGTCAAATAAGCATTGACATTCTGCCTTGCGGCGCCAAAGCATGTTTCGTTTTGTCATTTCAAGCCAAAGCTTGTCCAAAACTGAAACGCGCCGCGTGCGCCATGCTAGTCAAATGGTACGAGACGAACAATATGTGATCCTTTACATTGCGGCTCAACTTATTCCTCCGACTTCGTTGCAATTCCCCAGATCTCATTGCAACTTAGCCTTAAACAAACCTACTTCACTAGTAACTTGTCCTCTTTATTGGTAGATCTCAATCAGCCAAGCTAGGATCCGAGAGATGGCTTAAACTCGTGCAAAATTCGGGACAACATGCTCTCTCCAAATGAGTGCGATGAAAGCGAGAAAGCCGAGGATTTACATAAGGTACGGTAATTGCCGCGCCAGCCACAGAGCTTAACGAGCTTTCAGCTGTCAGGAACAAGTTGAAGCTGCCAACGAATCACAATCGCAGTACAATCGCAAGGCGCAGCAAAGAAGCGCAGGGAATGGAGATCTAAACGACCACAACGGCCGGCAACAATACGACAACACCAGGAGTTCCAGGTGTATTCCTTGTTACGGGCGGATTCTCTTGTATTGATTGTGGAGAATTGGGAAAGGAGGCTAACTTTGGCCACTAAATATAGGCCCCCAGCAGCCGAGAACTTGACGCTAAGCTGCTGTGCTTGGAGGAAGAGCCCAAGCGATTTCGTCCGAGAGTACCTGCCCCAGTCCGATCAACATCGCTGTTCCATGTCTTGGGAAAGTACACCAAGCCACCAACCTCCGATTGCCTATTACCATTGGACAAATTTTGACCGGTCAAGATGGCTCGGCAGTAGCATTCCACCTTGCAGCCTTGTCAACCTCTTCATGTAACAGTACGAGAGTTGGCGCACTGCTACCCACTGATGCACGTCAAAACTCTACCAGGTTGGCTAGCCTTTCAAGCCACTGGACTTGAAGTCTCGTATATGCAATTAGAGGAAGGAAACCCAAGTAGCGGATGGCTCCGCGGGAGCTCTCATGTTATTAGGCATACGATAGTCGCGATGGGATGTGATTCACCTTCTCCGGCATTGCACTCTGTTTCTACTTAGAGATTAACAACAGTCTTACCACACGGGTTAATTTCATGATGCGAATTCCCTTCTCAACGTTGGTCCCATTGCTGGGCACTGCTTTCTTCTACACCACTTCACTTGCAGACGAGACCGAAAACTTTGCAAACCCTGAATACATCGAGAACTGGGCGCAGAGAAAACTCGCAGGAAACGTTTCGGAATCTCGAAACTCATTTCAAGAGAGGTCTCTCTTCGGACTATTCGAGAGGCAAACTTGCGATCCCGGGTATGGATATTGTGCTGGTAAGTTGTAGTTAGAGCATCTCCCAAGAGACAGCTTCACGCGCGCGTCCTTTCACGTCTTAACGTTTCGTCTCCGTTCATATTTTAATCTCTCTATTATAGTAAAGAGAAATTCACTCGCGTCCCTATGTTTCCGCAACATACCCGCTAACGAAGGAGTGTAATAGACTTCGGAGCGTGCTGTCCATCGTCAGATTTGTGCTGCTCCTACGGTTATTGCAACCCTGTAGGCTCTGTGTGCTGCGACGGCGGTGCTTGTCCAAGCGGTTGGAGCTGCTGTTCAGTGGGAACATGTACGTCTTAATCCCGTCTTTATGACTGTGTTCAGACTTCTCATCATCCTTAGGCTATCCCTTGGGCGGCCAATGCTGTGATAATGGCAACTATTGCGAACCTGGGAACATATGCGTGATAATTGGCGCCACCGGCAAGCTTACATGTTGTACCAATCTGCAGTGTACTGCGTACGTTAGCAGTGGAGTTACAATCTATGCGACCACCCAGGCACCACCGCCAACTACAACGCATACACCACCTGCTACTACTCCACCGCCAGCTACCGTCACGCAACAGGAGTACATCTACTACACGTGGTCCATTACATGGTAGGTTTCCTGTGACTCACGCGCTCGCAGTGCCTCCACTAACCTGATATTTAGGTGGTATTGGTACTATTACTGGACCGTCGACCTCGTCGTAGCAACCACCTCATCCGTGACGTCCTCGCAAGTCTACACGACGACCACGGTCAGCGTATATGCCAACAACGAAGAAGAAGCATCATCTTCTCTCTCCGCAGTATCTTCCTCGGTCGTGCAGTACACGCCACCCGCAGCCACGAGCCTACAGTCTGTTGCCCAGGTCAAATCACAGTCGAACTTTGCATCCACTGCGACCAGCTCCAAGACAAGTTCGGCGAGCAAAGTCGCTAGTCAAACGGTCACGGTCACCGGTTCCTCGCAAAGCCATGCCGGTAGTATGATGCGCCTTGGAGATGGGAAGTGGCTAGCAGCGGTTCTGACCGTTGTGCTCGTCATTCCCGGCATCGGAATGCTGTGGCTTTAGGAACTTGATGATATTGGGTATGTCCATTTAGAAGTTGACGTTATCACGATTGAGGACTTGGAGGATTAATATGACAATGTACATCCTTGAATTCCCTTCTCGCTAAAAGCTCTCTATACTACGTTACTCCAGCTCATAGTCGCCGATAAGACGCAGCTCTCAATAGTTTTGGCTTCAGTTAGAGACCTTGTCCGGGACGTGCTTGCCGGTAGCCTTCTCAAACATCTCGCGGGCACCATCAGTCTTTGAGTAAGGTTAGTCTCCAGGTTGACCGTATTCCAATGGCTCTTCACAAGTTTGTGGGTGACTTACGATCCGTTCATTTGTGTCCCGGTTCTGCTGCATGCCGAGCTTCTTCTCAACAGCATCAAGACCTAACCACTGCGGTCAGTTCCTAGTCGAAGGAGTATTTTAGGATTAAGGAAGGATTATCGTACCCTTATCAACGTAGTCCTCCTGCTGGCCGCCGACGCCTTGCTGTTGCTGAGGCTGCTGCTGTTGCTGCTGCTGGCCGGTGCCAATTTTACTGGCAAGATTCTTAAGTTGATCCATTGGGAGGAGGAGTTAATGTATTTGTTTCTTAGACTTGAAGATATACGTTGTCACCGGTTTCAACAGGACAACAGACCTCAAGAAGGGACTGACATTAGAGCTTTATAGAACTAGTTCGGACCCATTCCACGCGTTCTCTCTTAGAACTTGGCTAGAATGACGTGTGACAAGACTTTTAGCCATCGTACCATCAGATCCTAGGCGCAGAAGTAAGCTCCAAAGGGTTCAAAGCGTCTTGAATCGGCCCAGATATCACGCAAGAAGGCTTGATAGAAAGTCTAGACCGTGCACGATAAAGTGAATTCTTCGCATATTGCTGCGTAGTTCCTCTCAGCTAGTGGCAATTCCAAGATCGTCCTAAGGACGCCTCTGAGATGAACGATGCTCCCCGAGGGCCAACGAAACCCCTAGAACGATCTTAGCATCTGTTTAGATCAATCTGCCCTACATGTTAACCGCAGATTTGCACAGAAAGGTGGCTTTCTAGTGTAGCAATCTTCGATCATCAGGTGGTTGATATAGAAGGGCGACCATGACTGCGCCACAAAGTGGCGTGAGACCGTTTCTTGACGGAACTACGTCGAGGTCAACAGACAATCCACTTCGCGCCAGATTTCTTAAACCATTTCGAGATACACGCGATGTTAGACATAACCGACTTTAATGTGCTCTTTGCATTTGATCCCAAGTTCTCTTTCTCCAACAATAGCCAATCACAAATCGCGTTAAATCGGCAGTCACTAGGAGGGCAATTGTTTTTTGATCGGCTACTTGAAGTCTTGAAAGTAAAATGTACGTTACGGCCGGCTTTGGCGACCCAATTCACCTCCAAGAATAGTTCTAATGCTCAGAACACAGGTAAGACGTACCCGTCAACATCGAACAAAGACTTGCGCGAGCTACACAAATCGATTATCGAAACATCGATAGCAACCCACCACAAGCTCTCTCTCCTCTACTACATTCTTCTCGACTGCTTCACACACTCTACCTCGTCTTCACGCAGTCGCCGTGGAGCCAGCGAACGTCAGGCTACCGCCGCCTCGACTACCGCCACAGAAAATCCAGCCGACACTTTTGCGCGACAAGTCCATCTGTCACAAAAGTACAGTTTCGCGATCCAAGGGTTATGGAACATGGACCGCACGCAGTTCAAGCCGGCGCTCGACTACCTCTGCCAGCCATCGCTGCTACCGACGTTCCCCGAAGCCGTGCTGCGCGTGCTGATGGCTAACGGGCGGCACAACCTGGCCGTGGCGTACCTCGGCACGCTGGGCGCCGCCTTCAACGTCGCGGCCCTGGAGGACGTCTTCAGGAGCTACTTTAGGATCATTGCGGATGCGGGCATCACCAATGCCTACGCGTTCCTGCAGGAGCAGGCCGTGCCTGACAAGAGGGGCTTGTTCGAGGTTATGGTCGAATCTGCGCTCAGCACGCCGATCACCGCGGGGAAGAATGGCAGTGCTGCGAGGGTAGAGCGCTGCGCTCAGTTGATTGATTTGCCGTTCAACGACAAGGAGGAGGAGTGGTTTGAGGATTTCTTGGTTAAGGGTGAGGGCAGAAGTCTGCAAGGCGCCAAGCAGACGGTGGCTATGAGGTGGATAGCGATTGGCTCCATAGGGGACGCGGCCGAAGTGATGGAAGGTTTGAAAGAAAACGTCAAAATTGACGAGGACACGAGGCTCACGTGGCCCGATATCATCGATGGCTTAAGTCAGGGGAAAGGCGAGGCCGGAATGATCGAGGAACTTTGGTATGATAGTTCGGCCACTAACTGAAACATATCTGTGGCATTTGGGAATTGTATTGGGAAGATACCCGACTTAGACCCAATCACTAACATTGCTGTCTGCGCGCAACTCAGCTTGTATCGAGAATCAGGATCACCGAGAAGTGTACGCGAAACGTCTTGCTTGACGAAGATATGGATTGGACGAATTCAATAACCCAGCCAAGTTGGACCGAATATTGCATCAGCGCAGTAGACTAAGCTATTAGCCATTTCTTTTATGGCATATCAGGAGTACTTATAAAGTACCCAGCCGAAATACAGTGTCCGGTTTGGACGACTACAACAGATATTCGTATTGCATGAGAAAGCAACTACAAATGAGATACTTTTCGCCTTTAGCCACAAGTTTCAAGCACATGACTCGGCCAGAGTTAGACAGACAATGTTTTACAGCTTTGTTGAATAGCTCTCTATCATCGTGGAACAACTTGAAACCAGATATCCATGTTCATCATGAACGGCGAGAGGCAATAAACAATGCCAACAGACAAGGACAGCCCCACGACTCAAAGGTATCAAACAGTATGTGACTCAGGATGACAACCTCAGAGCCAGTGCTTTGCCACGATGAGATACAGGAGAGTGCGTGATCTAAATTTAAGTTGTGAATCCTACGGTCCTTGTGATGTTCTCGTCTCCTTTGACATTCACAGCTCACCAGAAGCTTACCTGTGCGTGAAAGTACGGTAATAAACGCAACCAATCTTTGTCTCTCAGAAGTACTGCTTGAATACGCTGGTAAGAGAAGGCTGGATGTCTTCACAGAAATCCGCATGTTTTGATCTACATTTCGATCCGTCTCATGTGAAAGCGTAAGTAGCTTATAGAGACCCACAACGGAAAGTCAGCTTGCACCCTTGAAACATGGTTTGTCGTAGCTCCTCCTCTTACAGCTAGCGAGGTGCTTGGTGTTTTAGATATGTCCAAGACGTCCCATCGTTCTGGAAGCAGTGACAATTGCTGCCGCGGCCAATGAGCGATCATAGCATTGATGACTAACACTGGTCAGAATGAGCGCAACTTGATCGGCCCGACGCGGGTGGAGAGGACGAGGGTATCACCGCCCGATATAACCACCTCCTGGCTCCAGGCTCCAGGCTCAGTTGATCTCGGCGGTTGTAATTGCACCGGTTAGGACCTCTCGTGTGGCTTGTCGACTTCGAGTTGTTCCGTCTAACGCGGCTAAGGTTCGGTTCACAGGCAAGTGTTCACCTAACCGCAATCTCACGCGCAGCGACATTTCCCGCGGCTTTGTCCCAGAAACCTTACAATCGAAAGTAGAGGCCAAAATTCCTCAAAGTCACTTTTGCGGAGGATTGTTGCCTTCTGGACGGTTCTTTGCTTTCATTGCGACGCAAAGGACGGAAGATCCGCTTTATAAACCCTTCCGTCACCAATTGGCGTTTACGTCCGTAAGCTACGCACACAGGAACTCTGCGCTCTGCGCTGCTCAATCTACATGGATCCCGCGTATGATTCATTGCAGCTACCGTCGACTTCCACTTCGGGAGCAAACCCACCCCCCGGTGGTATCGCCAACGCTCCTTCAGCCGTGCGGAAGACGTCCAACAGCCATGGAGCCACTCCAAAGATTCGCCGACGCAACCGGCTCATTACTTCATGTTTGGAATGCAGAAGGCGAAAACTCAAGTGCGACAAGACACATCCGTGTAGCAATTGCACCAAGTTCGTCCGCGACTGTGTCTTCCTAGCACCCGCACTTGATCCCGCTTCCCAACTTAAGCTAGCCGAGATCAAAGAGAAAATGGGATCGCTCGAAAGAACCCTGGAAGAGGATGTTGCAAAGCGAAGAACAGCGTCGGGACTCTTGAAACGCGAGGATGGAGCTCATCTTCTCGAAGGACTGGATTGGGGTGATTCTAGCGAGGAAGAAGCCACCCCCGCCGATGATGAGAAAGACTTGGAACCAACGCCACTAGCGGTACCAGATGCAGCATATTATGAGGATGCTGATGATGATGTACTGATGGATTTGGGCGTCAAGATTGGGAAGATGCGTCTTACTGATAGGATTGGTGGCTTCGTACGGCCGAAGATTCATCGTGAGGTAAGTAACCTTACACAGTCTTTCTTTTCGTGCGTAACCTTACCTTTGGATGTAGATGGAGTGGGTGATGGAACACAATCCAAACTTTCATGATCCAACAGGCTCCTCTCCTATCGCAACAACCAGTCAACCCACCGTGTCACCAAAGGATTTCGCGGCTCCAGGGAGTGACTATGTTGCTCCAACTTCAAGTTTCTTCTTCGCACCTGAGCCCGAACGATCTTCGATAATGCGTTTCCTTCCATCAAAGGTCATGGCCGACAGACTCTTGACCCACTACTGGCAGTCTGTCCACTACATGTGTCGAATTGTTCACCGACCGTCTTTTGAGCGCCAATACGCCACATTTTGGCAGAACGTAGCCAGCGGCGCAGAGCCCCATCCTTCTTTGCAAGCGCTGATTCTCGCTGCGATGCTGTCAGCCGTGATAAGCATGCCAGAAGAGGATGTGCTTCTTGAATTTGGCGTCGCAAAAAGAGAGCTGATTGAAAATTTCCAAAGAGGCACAGAGACGGCTCTCTACCGAGCAAATTTCCTGAGAACTACCAAGCTTCAGACGCTTCAGGCATTTGTCATGTATCTGGTAGGCACTATTCTCTGTTCACTCCGTAGTTCCCGTACTGAACAGCCATAGATTCCACTATGTCGTAGGGAAGTATCTCGAGCACATTCGGCCTTGACGGGAACTGCAATCCGACTTGCAGAATGCATGGGCTTGCACCGGGACGGTTCGCACTACGATCTATCTCCCGTCGAAATCCACGTCCGGCGTATGGTGTGGCATCAACTCTGTTTCTTAGACCTGCGTACTTGTGAAGCTACGGGACCAAGGCCACAAATTCACCAGGATGACTTTGACACGAAATTTCCTCTCAATGTTGATGACGCTGACCTAGAGGGTGAGGATCCACCAACCTCCGACGCCAATCGCTGGAC
>Ga0335074_10011877_pt1 | contig 12195 bp, 10 predicted proteins | sample Lox_Sample_23_FD_206715 | JGI IMG/M metagenome (GOLD analysis project Ga0335074, IMG submission 206715) | Soil microbial communities from Loxahatchee National Wildlife Refuge, Florida, United States - Lox_Sample_2.3 | ecosystem: Environmental > Terrestrial > Soil > Wetlands | place: USA...
TCTGGCCACGCCGCGCGGGCGCCGCACCGCCGCTCGACGGATCTGCCGTGGCGCAGGCTGATCGGCCGCTCAGCGGGCGCGTGATCACGATCGATCATTTCGGCAATCTGATTACCGACATCGAGTCCGACCGGCTTGCGGCGCTCGAGGATCTCCACGTGAGTATCGGCGGACACGTTGTGCCGTGCCGGCGCACCTACGGGGAGGCGCGTGCGGGAGAGCTTCTCGCGCTCGTGAACTCCTTCGGTGTCCTCGAGATCGCCCTGAACGAGGGCAGCGCTGCAGCCACGCTCAAGGTCGGACGGGGCGCGCCGGTGCTCGTATGGTCGAGCCCCTTGCCAGATAAGCGGAATCCGTTATAGTTCGCGCTCCTGCCGGGCTACCCCTGGTAGACTAAGTCCTTGATAGTACAAGGAAAAACAGACTAAGGCCGATGGCAGAGCGCGACAACGAAGGCTTCGATCTAGACGACGAGTTCCTCTCGACGCCCCCTGAGGACGGCACGGACTACGACCGCCTGCTCGACCGCGTGGACAAGCGCGCGCGCACGCAAGGCAAGCGGGGCAAGGCCGCCTGGAGCCGCCTCGAAGAGGTGCTCGCGGACAAGAAGCTCGAGAAAGACTTGCGCGACATCTTCGACGACGAGGTCTGAGGGTCCGCTTCCCTTCAGACGGCCTCTAGGCCCCCTCCGGCTCGACGACGCAGCGAGGCATCGCGTGGCGCGCACGGCTCATCCCTCCTGGAACGTCCTCAAATTCGGCGGCACGAGTGTCTCGTCCGCCGCGAACTGGCGCAACATCGCGCGGGTCGTCGCCGCGCGGCGCGCGGCCGGGGATCGGGTGCTCGTCGTGCACTCTGCCGTGACGGGCATCACCGATCGTCTCGAGAAGCTGCTCGCTGCGGCGCACGGAGCGCGCCACGCCGAGGTGCTGGCCTCGATCGAGGAACGCCATCGGGCGCTGGCAGCCGAGCTCGGCATCGAGGTGGGGCCGGAGCTCGAGCGGCATTTCGCGGAGCTGGCGCAGATCGCCGCGGGCGTGGCCCTCGTCGGGGAGATCAGCGACCGCATCCGCGCGCGAGTCATGGCGGCGGGGGAGCTCATGGCGACCGATCTCGGCGCGCGCTACCTCCGCCAGGCGGGCCTGCCCGTCGATTGGGTGGATGCACGCACGCTTCTCTGCGCCGAGGCCCGGCGCGGTGCATCCGTCCGCGCGAGCATTTTGTCGGCGACGTGCAATTTCGCCCCCGATTCCGCGCTCGCGGAGCGGCTTTCAGGGCTCGCGCCCGTGCTCGTCACGCAGGGGTTCATCGCAAGCGATGCCGACGGTAATACGGTGCTCCTCGGCCGCGGCGGCTCCGATACCTCGGCGGCGTATCTCGCGGCGAAGCTCAGCGCGCGCCGGCTCGAGATCTGGACCGACGTGCCGGGACTGTTCAGCGCGAATCCCCGCTCGACGCCTACCGCGCGGCTGCTGCGCGCCCTGCACTACGACGAAGCTCAGGAGATCGCGAGCAACGGCGCCAAGGTGCTGCACCCGCGCTGCATCCTGCCGGCTCGCCAGTACCGCATTCCGCTGCACGTCTACGCGACGCAGACACCCGACCTCGAAGGCACGGTGATCACCGCCGCGGCCGGCGAGTCGGCGCAGGTGAAAGCCGTCTGCATCAAGAAGGGCATCACGCTCGTCGCACTGGACAGTCCCGGCATGTGGCACCAGGTGGGCTTTCTTGCCGACGCCTTCCAGGTGTTCAAGGATCACGGGCTGTCGGTCGATCTGGTCTCGACCTCCGAGACGAACGTCACCGTCACGCTCGATCCCGCGGCGAATGCGCTCGACTCCACGATGCTCGATGCCCTCGTGACCGATCTCTCGAAGCTCTGTCGCGCCCAGGTGATCGGACCTTGTGCTTCGGTGAGCCTGGTCGGGCGCAACATCCGCGCGATCCTGCACCAGCTCGGCGAGGCCTTCGAGCTCTTTGCGGAGCAGAAGGTCTATCTCGTGAGCCAGGCCGCGAATGATCTCAACTTCACGTTCGTCGTGGATGAGGCACAGGGGGACCGGCTCGTCGAACAGCTGCACGAGCTGCTGATCCGACCGACTCCGGGCGATCCCGTGCTCGGGCCGACCTGGGAGCAGTTGTATGCCGGACCCACGCCCTCCGCGGAGCGCGCTCAGCCCTGGTGGCAGCGCAAGCGCGAGACGCTCGTGAAGGCACTCGGCGATCGCTCGAGCGCTTACGTCTATGATCTGGAGACGATCGGGGCGGCCGCGCGCCGCTTGCGCGCGCTGAAATCGATCGGGCGCGTGCTGTACGCGGTCAAGGCCAATCCCCACCCGCGCGTGCTCCAGTGCATCGCGGCCGCGGGTCTCGATTTTGACTGCGTCTCCCGCGGGGAGATCGAACGCGTGGTCGAGGCGGTCCCGGCGGTCGGATGCGACCGCATCCTCTACACGCCGAATTTTGCGGCGCGCGAGGAGTATGTCTGGGCGATGGAGACCGGGGTGCGCGTGACGCTCGACAGCTCCTACCCCCTCGAGGCGTGGCCGGAGGCCTTTGGCGGCCAGTCGGTTTTCGTGCGCATCGATACGGGGATCGGTCGCGGCCACCATCGCCACGTGCGCACGGCGGGCGCCCAGGCGAAATTCGGTGTGCCGGTCGGCGAGCTCGAGCGCTTCGCGCGACTTGCCCGCGACGCGCGCGCTCGGATCGTCGGCCTGCACGCGCACACGGGCAGCGGCATCTTCGAGGTGTCGAACTGGGCTGAGACCGCCGCGATGCTCGCCGAGATCGTGCGGCGTTTCCCCGAGGCGCGCGTGCTCGATATCGGCGGCGGTCTCGGCGTTCCGGAGCGCCCTGAGCAGCCCGCGCTCGATCTCGCCAAGCTCGATGCGGCGCTCGCGCGCGTGCAGCCGGCCGATCGACAGCTCGAGGTCTGGCTCGAATCGGGGCGCTACGTGGTCGCGGCGGGTGGTGTGCTGCTCGCGCGCGTCACGCAGTTGAAGAGCAAAGGCGACCTCAAATACATCGGCGTCGCGACCGGCATGAACTCGCTCATCCGACCGGCGCTCTACGGGGCCTATCATGAGATCGCGAATCTCTCGCGGCTCGAGCAGCCGGCGACCGAGCTCGTGAACGTGGTCGGCCCGATCTGCGAGAGCGCCGACGTACTCGGTCACGACCGGCTGCTGCCGCCGTCGCGGGAGGGCGACATCCTCGTGTTCGCGAATGCGGGCGCCTACGGCCATGCCATGAGCTCCCGCTATAATCTGCGCGAGCCCGCCGAGGAGATCTGTATCTGATATGGAGCTTGCCGATTGAAGAGTGCGGCTGACATGAAACAGTTTCCGACGTGAAACTGCGCCGGCTCATCATCCCGGGCCTGCTCGTCGTCGCCGCAGGCGCCGCTGCCTCAACGGCGTACGTGCTGCGGCTCGATCACATGGTCGTGCGCCAGTTCGAAGGGCGCCGCTGGACGCTGCCGGCGCAGGTTTACGCGGCCCCCGTCGAGCTCTACGACGGCCTCGCACTCTCCCAGAGCGAATTGGAGCAGGAGCTCCAGCGCCTCGCCTACCGGCGCGTCGCATCGATCCCGGCGGCCGGCGCACTCGTGCGCACCGGTACCTATCTCAAGGTCGGTGGGCGGATCGAGGTGGGGCTGCGGGCCACGCGTTTCGCAGATGAGGCGCGACCCGCCGAGGCGCTCTCGGTCACGACATCCGCAGGGGCCATCACGAGCCTCACCGACGGTGCCGGTCACGAGGTGCCGATCGTGCGGCTCGATCCGCTCCTCATCGGCAGCATCTTTCCGATCCACGGCGAGGACCGCATCGTCGTCACCCCGGATCAGGTCCCGCCGCTGCTGCCTGCAGCGCTCATCGCAGTCGAGGATCGGGATTTCGAAACGAACCGCGGGATCAGCATCACGGGCATCCTGCGCGCGATCTGGGTCGATATGCGTGCGGGCAGCTGGGAGCAGGGCGGCAGCACGCTCACGCAGCAGCTCGTGCGCAGCTACTTCCTCTCGACGCGCCGCACGGCGTCCCGAAAGATCCGCGAAGCCATCATGGCGGTCTCGCTCGATGAGCACTTCAGCAAAGCGGATCTGATGAACGCGTACATCAATGAGATCCACCTCGGCCAGGATGGCAATCGCGCGATCCACGGGTTTGGACTCGCGTCCCAGTTCTATTTCGGCAAGCCGCTCTCCGAGCTCGATCTCGACGAGATCGCAACGCTGGTCGCGATCGTGCGGGGACCTTCCTATTACGATCCCCGGCGCCACCCCGACCGCGTTCTCAAGCGGCGTAATCTCGTGCTCGAGGAGATGGCCGAGCAGCAGGTGATTGCGAAGACCGACGCGCTCGCTGCTGCGACGCGGCCGCTCGGCGTGACGCCGAAGACCTCCGGCGCCTACTATCCCGCTTACCTCGATCTCGTGCGCCGCACGCTCCGGCGCGACTATCGCGAGCAGGACCTCACCGAGGCGGGCCTCAAGGTTTTCACGAATCTCGATCCGCGCGTGCAGGCGGATGCCGAGAGCATCCTCGACCGGGAGCTCGCTCGGCTCGATCGGACTCGCCAGGCCCGCAGAGCGCGTTCGGCTCGCGGGGAACCGGCGCGGCCGGCACCCGCACTCGAAGGCGCCGTCGTCGTCACGACGCCCCAGAGCGGGGATGTGATCGCCGTGGTGGGCGGCCGCGATGCCGGATTCGACGGTTTCAATCGTGCGCTCGACGGTCGCCGGCAGATCGGCTCGGCGGTGAAGCCGTTCGTGTATCTCGCGGCGATCGAGTCGGGCCGGTACAACGATACGAGCATCGTCGAGGACGCGCCGGTCACCATCAAGCTTTCGGGCGGCAGGCTCTGGAGCCCGCGCAACTTCACACGTCAGGATTACGGGCCGGTGCCGCTCGTGCGGGCGCTCGCGGAATCATTGAATGACGCCACGGTCAATCTCGGCATGGACGTGGGACTCGACCCCATTGTTCAGACGCTGCAGCGTTTCGGGCTCGCCGAGGAGCCACCCCGCAATCCCGCGCTCCTCCTCGGCACGATCGACCTGACCCCTCTCGAGGTGGCGCAGCTCTACGGGGGACTTGCGAACGGCGGCTTTCGCACGAACCTGCGCGCCGTGCGCGCCGTGATCAGCGCGGACGGCAAGCCACTCAAGGCGTTCCCGCTCGAAGTGCAGCAGGTCGCCAAGCCCGATGCCGTCTATCAGGTCGATAGCATGCTCGAGCAAGTGATCGAGCGCGGCACGGGACGTCCCGCCCTCGCGGTGCTGCCGCGAGGGCTCGTCACCGCCGGCAAGACCGGCACCTCCTCCGATTTGCGCGATAGCTGGTTTGCAGGATTCTCGGGCAGCGATCTCGCGGTGGTCTGGGTCGGCTATGACAACGACAGCATGACGGGCCTGCAAGGCGCGACCGGAGCGCTGAGCGTGTGGTCGCATTTGATCGCGGATATCTCGACGAGCTCGTGGGATGCGCCGATGCCGGACGGCTTGCAACAGGTCACGATCGATTACGCCACCGGCCTCAGGGCCGAGGCGAGCTGCTCGGGCGATCTCGTCACCCTGCCCGTGCCGCCCGGTACGAATCCGCCGGTGAAGCCGGGCTGTCCAGCGATGATGCCACTCGGGGTCTCGGCCGGGATCACCGGGGCAGCGGCGGCTGCCGCCGACCGGATCGGCAGTGTCCTCGGCCGCGCCGGCAAGTGGTTGCAAGGGCTCGTGCATTGAGGGCCTCGCGTGTACTCGGGCGCGCTCTCGCAAGCGCGCTCGTCGCGGCGGCGGTGCTGTTTGCCATGAGCTGCCAGAGCCTCATCGGACCCCCCTATGAGGCGCCTCAGCCGCCGGCGGTGGGAGGGCGCGCTCCACCGGAGTCCGCGCCGCGGCGCACTCCCGCGGCACCTCCTGCGCAGGCACAGCCGCCTGCGCCGCCGCAGCCGGTTCCCCCGCCGCCGCAGCCTCCCGCACGAGAATTCCATCTGGGCGCCGCGACGAATGCCCTCGTGCAGCAGGCAAGTCGCGAGGCGGAGAGCGGCAACCCGCAGCTCGCGCAATCGACTCTCGAGCGCGCCCTGCGCATCGAGCCGGCTAATCCGCTCTTGTGGATCATGCTCGGCCAAGCGCACGAGAGTGAAGGGCAGTACGAGCTCGCGGGCAGCATGGGGCGCAAGGCCGCGCAGCTTGCAAGCGGCGACCCGCACGCGCAGGCCTCGGCGTGGCGCCTGATCGGCGATTCACTGCGCGCGCGGGGGCGCAACGAGGAGGCCAACGAGGCTTATTCGCGCGCCGACATGCTCGCGGCACAGTAAGGCCGGCGGGAGCCGCTGTAACACAACTGTAAACCTATTCCTCTGGACAGATATCCGCAGCCGCCTATCCTGGTCCAGCAAAACAATCCTGCAGCTCGAGGGGCTGCTGAACCCTCGAGCATGTCAGAGAGCGCCGATTCGCAGACGGGCCGTGGCCGATTTCGCGGGCGTCCCACGACGCTTGTGCTCGTCGTCCTCGCCCCGCTCCTTGCCGGACTCGCCAACGCCGGCGCGCCGGAGCCGTCGGACGCGCCCCGGCCCGAGCGCAGGTTCGCGATCCACGGCGAGGCGACCTACGTCGAGCAGGAGACGGACGGATTTCACGCGCCTTATTCGGGACCGAACAGTCTCATCCCGAGCCAGGGTCGAGAAATGACGGTTGCCACGCTCTATCTCGGCGCTCGACTCTGGCCAGGAGCCGAGCTCTGGGCCAATCCCGAGGTCGACGAAGGATTCGGCCTGGCCAACACGCTGGGCGTCGCGGGTTTTCCGAGCGGTCTCTCCTACAAGGTCGGGAGCTATGCACCGTACTTTCGCCTGCAGCGCGCCTTCGTTCGCGATACGTTCAACATCGGCGGGGAGCGGACCGGGGCGGAAGCAGGTCCCAACCAGTTCTCCGAGGAACTCGCCGCCGATCGCCTCGTCCTGACGTTCGGCAAGTTCTCCGTCACCGATGTCTTTGACACCAACCGTTACGCGCACGACCCCACTCAGGATTTTCTCAACTGGTCCGTCATCGACACGGGAAGCTTCGATTACGCCGCGGACGCGTGGGGCTACACGGTGGGGGCGGCGCTCGAGTGGTATACCGGACCGTGGACGTGGCGTATGGGTCTATTCGACCTCTCCGATGTTCCGAACAGCAGGACGCTCGAGCCGGGATTCGACGAGTATCAAATCGTCGTCGAGCTCGAGCACCGCCACGAGCTCCTCGGCCATCCCGGCAAGCTCGCGCTCACCGGTTTTCAGAGCCACGGGCGGATGGCGCTCCTCGAGGACGCGGTCGCCTATGCGCTCGAGACCGGCGGCCCGGTCGATCCGGCGCCGGTCCGCAGTGACCGTAAGCGCGATGGTATATCGCTCAATCTCGAGCAGGAGATCACCCGCGATCTCGGCGTGTTTGCGCGCGCCGGGGGCGCCGGCGGCAACGTAGAAACCTACGAGTTCACGGACATCGATCGCACCGCAGCGCTCGGTCTATCGCTCGCGGGCATGCGCTGGGGCCGCCCGCAGGATACCTTCGGGCTCGCGAACGTCATCAATGGAATCTCCGCGGCGCGACGCCGCTATCTCGATGCCGGTGGACTCGGCATTCTGGTCGGTGACGGGCAGCTGCCCCACCCGGGCGATGAGCACATCCTCGAAACCTACTACCGCTGGACGCCGCTCTCGGCGCTGCAGCTGACGCTCGATTATCAATGGGTCCGCAATCCCGCCTACAACAGCGATCGAGGACCGGTGTCGATCGTCGCTGCACGTGCACACGTGCAGTTCTAACAGAACCGCCGGATGGCGGCGGCGGCCCGGCACGGCGCTAATCGATGTGCGATTTCCCGCCTGACTGCAGAATCACGCGAATGGCCCCGTTGGAGTCGATCGGATTCCGGTTGTTCTCCAGACATACGTAGGGCATGAGATTGAAATCGGGCGGAGCGCGCTTGTAGGTCTTCGTGACCGTCCAGGGCTTGGTGAATGCCACGGGGTCTACGAGGGTGACCTCATCGCGCAGGGTATCGTCGTCCGCGAGCCAGAGCCTCTCGTACACGATCGCCTTGTCGCTCTTCGGCAAACCGGACGCTTCGAGGTTCGTATCCGGACGAAGCCCGAAGGTCGTCGCCAGCAGGAAGTTCCCCTCCCAGTGTCCGACCGATTCGCCGTTGTAGGTCGGATCGGGATCGACGGAAAGCGGCCGCCCGTCGGTGAAAATGCGTCTCACCTGCTCGTCCCATTCGGCGTAGATCAGGATCCGATCATCCGCCATCGTGATCTCCATGGGGTACGTCATCGTCATGATGCGCGGCATGCCCGGCGGCAGGCATGCGGCGGTCGGGTCTCCGGTCGGCTTGCCGCGGTCCGCGTCCGCCAGATGCTGCGCGAAAATCTTCGCGTACGCAGGCGAGAGCGGCGGATGCTGGCCGCGCCCGGGCGGAATCCCGGGTGTCCAGCCGATGCCGCCCTGGCTGATCCAGATGCCGTTGAAATCGCGGCGGCTTTTCGGCCGGTAAGGACGCGTGCCCCACTGCGGGGCTACGGGCTGCGTTTTGGCGGCGCCCGCGAACGTGGACGGCAGCCGCGAGGGGTCCCGGTAAGGCGCCTGAACGCCTCGAGACAAATCGAGATCAACCGGCCTGCCGATCAAGTCCTCCGCCGCTTGGGCGAGAACCACCGGTATCGACAGTCCGATGCACAGCCCCAGGAATCTCTTGTTCGGCCACATGGAAGCTGTTCCCTTTGAAGTCGGATCAATGGATGGTATGCGCCTCGATATAGGCGTCGAGCTCCGGCAAGACCTGCTGCGCGATGCGCACATTCTGACGTATCGTCGCGATCGCACCCTCGAACGGCTTGCGCGCATCGGCCGGAACGTCGTGCACGGCGTAAGCCCGCAGCTCGGCGATCCGCCGCGATTCAGAGGATTGGCGAGCGATGGACATGGCGAGCCGCCTGCGTGCCGATTCCGGGATCGCGGCGCTCGGCTCAGCAAAGCGCGGTACCGCGGTATCCCACACGAGATCCGGGTGCCCCTCCGCAAGCCTGCGCAAGACGTCGATATTCACGCCAGTCGGCATTTCCCCACCGATTGCAAGCGCGATCAGGCGCGCGGCGAGCGCTGCATTCTCGACCGTGCCGAGGGCCTCGTAAACATGCAGCTTCTCGAGCGGGTCATGGGTGCTGCGCGCTCGCGCGAGCAGCCTGTCGAACTCACCCGCGTCCGCGTGCTCGGCTGCTACCGTGAGCGCGGCGCGCTGGTCCGCCGGGCTGCCAAAGCCGTCGCTCACCCTCAGCCGCGCCCGCCTCACCACGGCTGGATCGCCCAATTCGCCTCGTGCCTCGGCGAGCTGATCGCGCAGCACAGCCAGGTTGGAGCCTTCCGCGCGTTGGGGTGAGCTCCCGAGCCGCGCCGTCACGGGATCGAGCAGGGGCAGAGCGAACGCGCGAAAGGCGGCGCGGTCGGGCCGACCGGCATAGCCTGCGGTCGAAGTCGCCGCGGCGATCGGCATGTTCGAGACGGCGGTCTCCTCCCTCGGTATCACGACAGACAGCGTGAAGGTGGCCTTGCGCGCCGGCTCGTCCCAGAAGGGAAGAAGCTTCCGTGCCGAGGCGGGTTCGAAATTCGTGAGGAGGGTCCTGCTCGACCCCCTATCGGTGGCCGAGTCCAAGGGGGTGTTACTACGCATCTGACCAGGGAATTGTGACAAGGGCCGGTTTTGGCCCTGGGCGAGCCCTTTCCCATAAACCGGGCTGCCTTTACTGCGGGTACCCTTTCGAGGATGCCCGAGATGAAGAAAACTCCGTCCTACCTCACGGGGCTCGCCGAGACCCGGGCGCGCCTCGCCGGCGATATCGAGCGCTATGAGCGCCCACTGTCCGAGATCCCGGGGAAGGTCGCGCAGGCGCGGCGCGAGCTCGAAGCATGCGACCTGCTGATCCGTCGGTTTGATGGACGGCTTGATCCGCAGAAGATCGCGCCGATCCGTCACTGGCGATATTCGAAGAAGCGCGGGGTGCTTCGCGACACGATCATTGCAATCGTGAAGGACGGCGCCCCGAATGAGGTGACGACCCTCGAGGTCGGGTGGGAGCTGCAAATACGCCTCGGCCTCACCTTCGAAACATCCACAGAGTACTCGAGATGGCTGCACGGTTCAGTGGGCTGCCAGCTTCAGCTGCTCGTGGCTGAGAGACTTATCGAACGGCTCCACGACCCGCTCACGCCTACCTCGGGGGGTCGGCCGTTGGCGCTGGAAATCGAAGGTTGCCCCTCCGCTCGCCCATTTGACGGAGCAGCTTGCGTCGCAGGGCGAACACGTCCAGCTATCAGACGCATCAGCTGACTAACCCCGTGACGTTTGGCAGCGTCGATCCTTCATTCGTAGCCAAACGAGCACTGCGTCGCATTCAGCGGGATGAGTCGCCAGTAGGGTTGGCCGCGCGATCAGGAGCGGAAGCCGGTTGATGAAGAAATTCGAGTTCGTGAGCGAAGCCGCCAAAAGAGCTTACCTGGGGCTTCCCAAGGAAATCCAAAAACAGTTTGGCGTCGACTTGAATGCGGTTCAGCAGGACAAGGCGCCATTTTCCGCGCACAAGACGCTCACCGAGACCGTGGGCCCTGGCGCCATTGAATTGATCGAGAACGGCAGCCCCGCGTACCGCGCCATTTATTGCTGCAAGTATCTCGACACCGTGTTCGTGCTGCACGCGTTTGATAAAATGACCAATGGGGTCGACCGCAAGGAACTCGCGACAGCAAAGGCCCGCTACAAGGAAATGAAACAGAAGGTGGACGCCGAACGCAAGCGCGTCACAGCGTCCACCGCCAAGAAAGGGAAATGACTCAGGCCGCGTGCGGCATCGAGACGTTGAACTTGACCCGCATCAGCTTGGCTTTCGTAGCCGGAGCCATGACCAGCCTGAATCGGATGCCGAGCTTGGCGAGGAAACCGATCAACTTATCCGAGGAGAACTTGTCGATCTTCCCGGTCATGAGCTCGCTCACGCGCGGCTGAGGTATGCTGAGCCTCGTCCCGATCTCGGCCTGAGTTGCAGCCTGCGACCGGAAGTACTCCCGTAGGACCAGCATCAGATCGGCGCGGAACTGCAGGTCAGCCGCTTCCTCCGCATCGTCCGTGATCGCTTCGAAGATGTTCGAGTACTTCAACCGTTCCACGGCTTATCTCCAACTATACAGTTTTACGTATAGCGATCCTGTGAGGACGAGCCGTCAAGCCCTCCGAACAGGGCAGGTCATTTGACATAAACGGCCGCGCTCCAGTTCGCCCCATAGTGGCCTACCTGCTATAGCGATGCCTGGGTGCGCCGGCCGTTCGCTAAGACGGCCGCCGCCCGTTTCTTGGGTCGCTAAGCTTTGCGGCTCCAATTGCCGCCATCACTCCGAGGCTGAAGCCCCCGGTTCAGATTACCGGATTGTGTTCCGGTTTTGGATCTGGCATTGCACAGAAGCCTTCTGCTGAAACGTAGCGCGTTGCGAGCGCCTCGGACTCAACCGTGCGGTCGGGAGAGAACCCCGACATGTTTGAAGTCATCAACGACGAGAGGAACGTCAGAAAGTCTACTGCTGCGATGGTTTTGAAGAAGTTCAGCGGCCGTCCGTACTCGGTGTCCATGTATGCGCCATGGAGCATGCCATGCCTGTTAGTGTGATCGGCAAGAGGATACCTGGTTGTGTCTGTATAAAAATATGACTCTATGAAGCACGAGAATGAATCGAGCATCTCACGAATCTCTGACGTCGCACCGATGCTTCGCCGGATGACATCCTCTTTGGCGTGGGAGGCTATCGCTTCAAAAACGCCCTTGATACGTGCACGGGGCCCGAACTGGTGGCCCTGTGCGGCAGCTAGGCGTCTCCCGATGCCCTCAATGACTGGAGTCAGCCCTCCAACAGCGATGTGGTGCAATCCCAAGAAGTGTGCCCACGTTGCCTCCGAGATTGTTCCCGCGTACAAGCTAACTATCGGCACGTTGGGGTAGCGGTGCAGCACCATCGACGCCAAGTGTGCCGGTCCATAAAGGTGGTCGAGCATCTGCTCCAAGTCGTTGAGAGTGAAGGGCCCACTCCCCGGCACACCTTGCATGCGCAGGCTCATTTCAATGAAGCCGACATTCACATACGGGGGTAGGAACCACCCGACA
>Ga0335074_10011880_pt1 | contig 12194 bp, 8 predicted proteins | sample Lox_Sample_23_FD_206715 | JGI IMG/M metagenome (GOLD analysis project Ga0335074, IMG submission 206715) | Soil microbial communities from Loxahatchee National Wildlife Refuge, Florida, United States - Lox_Sample_2.3 | ecosystem: Environmental > Terrestrial > Soil > Wetlands | place: USA: Florida...
TACTTCGATATCCGGAAAACTGCGCCGGTCGAACTCCAGCAAACCGCGATCCGCGCCCTCATGGGAGAGCGCGAAAATGTCGACTGCCGGATGCCGAATAATCGCGCTCAATTCGTCATCTGCCATGCGAAGGCGGCTGAACCACAGCCACGGCTCACCGATCTCGCGAAAGATGCGGCGGTACCACTCAACTGCAGGCTGGTCGATCAGGCGGATCGTGAACGCGGGATGGTTCGCCGGCGAAAGCGCCGCCGGAGCGCGCAATTCCAGATAGGTCACCACATTCGCAATCTTTCCCCGCGGCACATCCGTATAGCCGTCTTGCATACCGGGGAAGTATAAACACCGGTCTTCTGGAAGCTCGAGGACCAGCGAAAACTACAGGCAAAATACCCGTCGAAGAGGACAGAGCTATCGGGCCAGAGATCATTAAACGTCGCAGAATTCAGCGCACTTTTGTGGTCTTGACTTTGTTTCAAAATGGGAGCAAGTTCACACAATAGCTCCTTGTCTGAGCTCCAAGAAAACTAAAACTACCCCCATCGTTTAGGCTCTCCGCTCCCGACCTACGGCTCAATCTAAAGCACGCCAGGCTTGCAGCAATCGCAGGCTGTGTGGCGACTTTCTGTCCGTAACCTCGTAACGATGAAGAATTGAGGAACAAGTATGAGTAATCCAGTCAATGTGCGATCAAGTATCACTTTAGCGGACGACTTCGTATTCGATCAGGTTTCATCCAAGCCGAATATAGTCGCCCCGTCTTCTCCACCCACTCTTGGACCGCTAGCAGCGTTTGTAGGAGATTTTGCGGGTAACGGTTTCAACACCATCTTCCGTCCCGACAGCCCGGTCACGCCGACGCCGCTACCCATTCCGGCAGGTGGAGATAACATTCTCGAACTGAACCTGACGGCGGAGCATCTGTCGTTCTCGCAAAGCTTAGGGTCTGTTCCGAATCGGGGTATGGTTCAAGCTGACGCCTTCTTGAATGGGGTGCCATATGTGCAGTCCATTCAAGACGTCACAAATCCCGCCCAGCCAGTAGGTATCCATTTCGAGCCCGGGCTGTGGATGATTGTTCCAATAACGACGGACCCGGCTGAGCCCCAGTCGCTGGTGCGCATGGCCTCAATTCCTCACGGCACAATGATCGAGGCTCAAGGTACGGCGACGACGATTGCGGGTCCTCCCACCATAGCACCCGTAGACATTACTCCGTTTCCGACCGGCGGAGGAGCTCCAATTCGATTCCCAAGTCAAACTGCTGCAACCCCGGGGACACCCCGCATCCCGCAGGATCTGACCCCTTTCATCGCAGCCGGAACCATCACCCAGGCCATTCTGGACGACCCCAACACGGTGTTGCGCAATCACATTGCGAAGCAGAAGATCGTCTCTACCACAACGATCGTCATCTCCACCAACCCGGCCGCGCCGCTTTTCGGTGGAGGCACCGACAACATTGCGTTCCTCTTGGGCGACAACAACACGCCTCCCCGACAGCCCAACGCGCAATCTCTGCAGATGTCAGCCGTGTTCTGGATCGAGACCGTGGAACAGACAATCCTGGTACCCATCTTCAGGGCGGGTCAGCCACCCCTGACGATTAAGGGGTCGGCGAGTGTTCCCGGGCAGCCTGCGCCCAGGTTTTCCGTGACACCTCCCATGGAGCTAACGGAACCGAAGGAAATCACCGTTAGGACTACACAAATCCAGTACTCCCAAAAGGTGTTGCTGAACTTCAACGGTCTTACGTGGCCGCATGTCTCTGTGGCTACGCTCGTCCCGGCCGACGCTGTCGTGGTTCCTCCTTCGGTTTGGTAGGAGACGAAGTCTCGGAACGAATCTCGTCGGGAATCCAAACTGGGCATCGCGCCGCTGTGGTGAAGTGCTTCTATTGCCGTCTGGGCACCGAGAGTGCTGCCGCAGTAGCAGCAAGACGCTACAAGTGGCGCGATTGCACGTTGACGGCGTGAGCTTTTATTCGATTGGCTTCAACCAGGTCTAAAGCCTGCTGATGCAGACGTTTGCCCTCCAGTTCGCCATCTTGCAAGGCCGCCAGCACGATCGTATAAAACTCTTCCCGGCGCTCAGACTCAATGTATTTGCAGCGATAATTTTCCAGAGCTGAGTAAACTAGCGCGCGCGCATGCTCCGTTGGACTGTAATGATCCGGATATCGACCGATTTGCACTCCCAAAAATCGGACATAATCGAGGAGCTCATTGGACAAATTCATATCATCTCCTGATCGAGAAAAGCAGGGCGCAAAGCCGCAATTATATTTAGGATTTGAGAGCAACGTGCTGGGCTAAGTTGTCTACTATGTACTAGGTTTATTCCTGCTCTCAATCACGATCAGACAGTTTTTGCGCGTTCGCCTAACGGCTGTCCCGATGATACAGCTGCTTAGTGGCTGAAGGGTTTCAACGGAAAGGAAGCGGCTCATGGAAGTAAAATCCGCAGCGCGGGAACGATTCGACTCTGCACGCGAGGAATTAATCCGGCTCAGCCATCGCATCCACGCTCACCCCGAGCTCGGCTACGAGGAAGAGAAAGCTTCATCGTGGTTATGTGAGTCGCTGGATCAAGCCGGCTTTGCGGTCGAGAAAGGCATCTGCGAGCTGCCCACGGCGTTTCGCGCGCGTGCCGGATCGGGGCCGCTGCACATCGGCATCTGCGCCGAGTACGACTGCCTTCCCGGCATCGGTCATGCCTGCGGGCACAACATCATCGCCGCCTCGGCGGTCGGAGCTGCGCTGGCGGTTGCGAAAGTTGCCGACGAGATCGGCGTCACCGTCAGCGTGATCGGCACGCCGGCGGAAGAAGTCGGCAATGCCGGAGGCAAGATTCTCCTGCTGGAGCGCGGTGCGTTTGCCGGAATTCATGCGGCCATGATGGTCCACCCCGCGCCGTTTGACATGCTGAAGTCCAAGATCATCGCCGCCTCGATGTTCGAGGTCCACTACACCGGCAAAGAGTCGCACGCCTCGGCATTCCCCGAACTGGGCGTGAATGCCGCCGACGCGCTCACGGTCGCGCAGATCTCGCTAGGACTATTGCGACAGCACATCCGCTCCACCGACCGCATTCACGGCATCGTGACCCATGGCGGCCTGGCGCCGAACGTTGTTCCGGCCAAAACCTCGGCCAAGTACATCATCCGCTCGGAAACGCTCGACCAACTCGCCGACCTGAAGCCCAAGGTTCACCGCTGCTTCGAGGCCGGCGCGCTCGCCACGGGTTCGAGGCTGGAAATCACCGGCGGCGACAAGCCTTACGCCGAGATGCATCACGATGCCGATCTTGCGGCACTGTACCGAAAGAACTCGGAAGACCTGGGCAGACCATTTCCGAATCTCGGCGAGTGGGAGACCCGGCCGACCGGATCGACCGACATGGGCAATGTCTCGCGGGCGATCCCGTCGATCCATCCTCTGATCGGTATTAATTCGTTGCCCGCCGTAAATCATCAGCCGGAATTTACCGCGCATTGCATCACCGCGGACGCAGACAAGGCGCTGGTGGACGGAGCATTGGCGATGGCCTGGACCTGTATCGATGCGGCGAGAGACACCGAAGTTCGCGAGCGCCTGCTGCGGCAGGCGTAGCTACTCCTCGCGGAGCAATACCAGCGGGTCGACCTTCAGCGCACGGCGCGCGGGGATCCACGTCGCCACCAGGCCCAGCAGAGCCATAGCGATCACAACGCCGGCCAGCACGATGGGATCTTGCGGCGTTCCCAGATACACGATGAATGCCAACACCCGGCTTGCCAGAATACCCAGGGCCAGGCCCGCGAGCGAGCCTATAGCCAGCAACCGGAAGGCGCGTCCCAACGCCGCCTGCAAGACCTCCTCGCGTCGCGCGCCGAGCGCAATGCGAATGCCCAGTTCCTTCATTCGCTTGCTCACCGAGTAAGCAGCCATTCCGAAGATGCCGGTGATCGCCAGCATCGCTCCCAACACGCCCAGTACGCCGAGTGATGCAGTAGCTGCCCGCGCGCCGAACAGTGCAGTATTCAGCTTCCCGTTCCAAGTCTGGATGTGGACGGGCAGCCCGGGATCGAGATCGTGCAGCGTGTTCTTTATGTCTGCAGCCAGTTGCTGCGGATCGCGCTCCGAGCGCACGACCAGAAACATCTGCGCCGTCGGCCACTGCAGGGTAGGCAGAAACAGCGCCGGATGCGGAATCTCCGTTACATTCGTGTATTTTCCGTCTTCGACGATTCCCACTACCTGCAGTCGTTCTCCGTTGGGCATCTTGAAGTAACGGCCCATCGCATTCGCACGTGAGCCGAAGAGCCGGCGCGCGAACTCGCCATTGATGACCGCCACGCGCGGCGAGTTCTTGTCATCGTGCCAGGTGAACGTCCTGCCCAGGAGCAAGGAAGTCCCTGCCGCGCGGAAATAATCTGGGCTGATGATGTATTGGATGGCCTCAGCCGCGGCGTTTGCCGGTCTTAGGTCCGTGGTCTTGTCGGTGAAAACATTCACGGGATTCCAGCTATCGTGCAGCGGCGGTACGTCAATCAGTCCCACATGCTCGACCTCGGGAACCGCCGCCAGCGCATCGATCATGCGCTTCTGCATGATGGGCGTTTTGTCGGCGCTGTAACCCGCCCAGACCAGGCCGGTATCCACCAGCAGGGCGTGGTTTGGCTCGAATCCGAAATTGCTGTGCAGCGTCCGAATCAATCCACGAATCGCGACAAACGAGGCCGTCACCAGTACGGCACAAATCATGATCTGCATAACCAGCAGAACATCGCGGGCCGTGACGCGTCGCCCCACCGGCGCCGTCGATCCCGACTTCACCACTTCGTAGGGATTCGTTCGCAACACCTGCCTCACTGGCACGGCGCCGAACAGAAAGCCGCTGGCCAGGCTCAGCAGCAGCGCCACCCAATACACCTTCGGATCGGCGAGCACGGGAAGGTGAAGGGGATACTGCGGAATCGGCTGCCAAACGTTCATCGCCCGCAGCAGCATCATGCTGCCCCACAAGCCAACCGCACCGCCGATCAGCGAGATCAGCACGGCTTCGGTGAACAGCTGCCGCAGAATGCGGCGACGCGTCGATCCCAACGCCAGCCGCAAAGCAACTTCGCGCGAGCGATCGGCTGCGCGTGCCGCAAACAGACTGCCGAGGTTCGCGCACGCCGCCAGCAGAATCAGTCCCGCCAGCAGCATCAACCCGCCAAAGAACGCCTTCATGGGGCGGCCAAGATAGTCGCCATAGAGACTTGGCCGAGCGAGCAGGAAATTTTCCTTCGCGTCATCATCGGGATAGGCAGCCGCCAGGTACGCGCCAATCGAATTCAGTTCGGCAACCGCCTGCGCCTGAGTTACCCCGGGCTTGAGATGGCCCATCACCATGAAGACCCAACGATCCTTGCGCGAATGCAGCGTGTCGTTACCGTCAATCTGTTCTTCATTCACCATGGGTACAAACATGTCCGGGCTGAAGAACAGCAGCGTGCCGCGAAACTCCGGAGGCGCCACACCAATAATCGTGTAGGGATGCTTGTTCAGCTCGACGGTGCGGCCGATGACGCCGCGGTCATCCTGAAAATGGGTGTGCCAATAGTCGTAACTCAGAACGATGTAAGGCGCGCTGTTGGGACCGTGTTCGTCGGAGCTGTGGAAGAATCGGCCGAGATAGGGCTGAATGCGCAGCTCGTCGAAATAGTTTCCGGTAGCGTCGGTCGCCCAAACCGTGGATGCACTGTTGCTCACATCCAGGGCTGCTTCGCTGATGGTGTAGCCTGCCAATCCGTCAAAGCTGTGTTGGCGCTCGCCGATATCCAGATAATCCGGATACGACTGGCTGGGGTCGCGAAAGCTCGCATTGCGCTCGATGGCGTACAGACTCTCCGGCTGGGGCACATTCAGCGGGCGCAGGATCATCGCATTCATCACCGCAAAGACGACGGCGTTCGCCCCGATCGCCAGCGCCAACGTAATAACCGCCGTGAAGGTGAATCCAGGCGACTTGCGCAGCATGCGCACGGCATAGCGCACGTCGTTCATCATGCTGTCGATGAAGTTGCCGCCCATCGCCTCGTGGCACTCCTCCTTGAAGCGTGCCTCACCACCGAACTCGATGCGAGCCTGCCGCTCGGCCTCGAAACGGCTCAGCCCGGAGCGCTCCAGATCGTCGGCACGAAGCTGGATGTGCGCCGTCAGCTCCTCATCGGTGTCGTCGGCGGTCTGCGAGCGGCGAAGGAACTTCCCGGCAAGCGAGCGGAAATATGCCAGAAGCTTCATACTTCCTCCGGACGGGCCGACAGTGCCACCGCAATCGCGTCCGCCAGACGATTCCAGTCCTCGGTCTCTTCGCGCAGGCGCTTGCGCCCGGCAGCGGTCAGCTCGTAATACTTGGCGCGGCGATTGTTCTCCGAGGTGCCCCAGCTCGCCTTGAGCAGGCCTTGCCGCACCAGGCGAAACAGTGCGGGGTAGAGCGCGCCCTGCTCGATGAGCAGCGCCTGACCGGAGATCTGTCCGATGCGCAGCAGCACGCCGTAGCCGTGCAGCGGGCCGAGCGAGACCGCCTTCAAAATCAGTAGGTCGAGGGTCCCGGGTAGGATCTGAGCTGGTTCCGGCATTCAGTCTCCTAAAACGATTAGGAGAATAACTCTCTTCTCCTAAGCTGTCAAGGGGAAAGCGAAATATTCCTGCCGCGGACGGCAAAGCAGAGCTGCCGCGCATCATTTCTACGGGTGAGCTGCGGGGGCCGGCAATCGTACCTTGAGTAGCTGGAGCAGCTTGCCCACCGATCCAACATGTTTGCACTGGTAATCCGTCGGGCCGCTCCATGGGTCCTGGCTCTCGGAATTCTCGCCGTCGCGGTTTCTTTGCACGCCGCCGAACCCCAATCGCGACCCTTGAACTCCGGATGGGAGTTCCGCGCCGTCAACGCCGCGCAGCATCCGGAAGTCAGCGGTTGGCACGCAGCGCAAGTTCCCGGCGTCGTGCAGACGGACCTGCTGGCTGCGCACCTCATTCCCGACCCGTTCTACAGCGACAACGAACCGCGGCTGCAGTGGATCGGCCTGACCGATTGGGAATACCGTACTACGTTTCAGGTTGACGCCGCGACGCTGCAACACGAGCATGTTGATCTTGTCTTTGATGGCCTCGATACCTTTGCCGATGTCTTTCTCAACGGCCAGCCGATTCTCACCGCTGACAACATGTTTCGCCGCTGGCGCGTTAGCGTGAAGCCGCTGCTGAAGCCTGGACCAAACACGCTGCGCATCGTCTTCGGTTCGCCGATCACCTCGATGATCCCCAAGGTGAAGGCGCTGCCGTACATCCTGCCGTCGGTATCGACTGTGAACGCCGGCAACGAGGAGAACGTAGCCACGCTGCCCTACACGCGCAAGGCGGCCTATCAGTATGGCTGGGACTGGGCGCCGCGGTTCGTCACAATGGGCATCTGGAAGACGGTCTGGCTGGAAACGTGGGATGACGCGCGCGTCGAGAATTTTCATATTCAGCAATCGAAGATCACGCGCGATGTTGCCGAATTAAATGCCGAACTCGACATTGAGGCAAGCCGGCCGATGACGGCGACGGTGACCATCTCATACAAGGGTCTTGCGATCGCAGAAACAGCAGGTCCCTCGACTCCCCCGCCCGTTCCTGGAACGAGCGGGGCCTCTGGGGAGGACAGACCGCGAACCAAGCCGCTGACGCAAACCGTCCAGCTCGACGCCGGCACGAATCACATCTCCATTCCGCTGCGGATCGCATCGCCGAAGCTGTGGTATCCGGCGGGATACGGCCCGCAGAATCGTTATCAGTTTTCAGCGGTGATCAAACAGGGCAAAAACATCCTCGCCGAGGCCTCGCTCAACACCGGCTTGCGTTCGGTTGAACTGCGCCGCGTCCCCGACCGGTGGGGCAAGAGCTTCGAGTTCGTCGTGAATGGCATTCCGATCTTCGCCAAAGGCGCGAACGTTATTCCCTTCGACAGCTTCCCCAGCCGCGTGACGCCTGCCGACCATCGCCGAATCCTCGAAGCTGCGCGCGACGCGCATATGAACATGGTCCGAGTGTGGGGCGGCGGCATCTACCAGAGCCAAGATTTCCACGACATCTGCGACGAACTCGGCCTTATGGTGTGGCAGGAATTCATGTTCGGCGGCGACATGGTGCCCGGCGATCTCGCCTTCCAGCAGAACGTTCGGGCAGAAGCCATCGATCAGGTGAAACGGCTGCGCGATCATCCCAGCATCGTGCTGTGGTGCGGTAATAACGAGATCGAAGCCGGCTGGCTGGCGTGGGCCGACCGCATCAGCTTCAAGGAATCAATCACGCCGCCCCAGCGCGAGCGCGTCTGGCAGGATTACGTGGTGATGTTCCACGACATCATCAAGAGCGTGGTCGAGCAGTACGCGCAGCCGACGCCGTACTGGCCCAGCTCCCCCAGCGCTGATTTCGAGGCGCCGCCCAACAGCGACGATAACGGCGACATGCACTACTGGGGCGTCTGGCACGGGCTCGACCCCATCGAAGACTATGAGCTGCAGAATCCGCGCTTCATGTCGGAGTTCGGCTTCCAGTCGTTTCCGGAGATGCGCACCATCCTCAGCTATGCTCCGCCCGACGACCTCGCGATCGACTCCGTGGCGATGATGGCGCACCAGAAAAATCACGGCGGCAACGAGCGCATCCTCACCTACATGCTGCGGGAGTATCCCGAGCCCAAGGACTTCGCGGCGTTCGTTTACGTGAGCCAGGTGCAGCAGGCGGAGGCGATCAAGGTTGGCGCCGAGCATCTGCGGCGCGACCGGCCGCGCATCATGGGCGCGCTCTTCTGGCAATTGAATGACTGCTGGCCGGTGGCCTCGTGGTCGAGCATCGACTACTTCGGCCGCTGGAAGGCGCTGCAGTATTACGCGCGGCGATTCTATGCCGATCTGCTCGTCTCGCCGTTTGCGCACAATGGAATTGTCGATGTGTACGTCGTCTCCGACAAGCTGCAGGCGACAGCGGGGCAGGTTCGCGTGCGGCTGCTGACCTTCGACGGCAAGACACTGCTCGATAAAACTGAGCCGGTCCAGGTTCCCGCGCAGTCAAGCGCAGTTTACGCCAGCTTCAACGAAAAAGAACTGCTGGCCAATACTGATCCCGATCAAGTTTTTCTCACCGTGGAGCTGAACGCCGGCGGACAAACCATCTCGCGCAACGAACTCTTCTTCGATCACATGCGGAATTTGCAGCTGCCGCTGAAGCCCGCGATCCGGAGTACGATCAGCAGCAACGGTTCGACCTACACGATCACCCTTCGCTCGCCGATGCTGGCGCGGGACGTCTATCTTTCGTTCGGAGATCTTGATGTGAAACTCTCGGACAATTATTTCGATCTGCTGCCCGGCGAAGAGAAGACCGTCACATTGACCTCCTCCGCAACGCTGGCGGAGCTGCAGCAGGCGAGGAAGATCATGTCGCTGACCGACGCCTTCTTTGCGGAGCGGCCAAGGTATCGCGAGTACGTTGTCATCGGAGCTGCGCCACCGGAGTCGACGAAGTGACCCGAGAGCCTAGGTAGAGCTGGCCTTCAGGCCAACGTCTATGTCTTTTGTTCATGAACCTGAGCCGGTTTCAGCCGGCGGGTTCTATGTGAAACTAGTCGGAGGAGTCGTCGTCCTTTGCGAAGCGTTCGAAAAATTTCCTTTCTTCTGATTGCGCTTTTTCTTTGTCCCTATCTCGCCGCGCAATCCAAGCCCACCCCGAAGAAGCCGGCGCCGGAGAAGCCGAAGCCGCCGGCGGTCGATGCCGCCGGTCATCAGTGGTGGCAGAACGCGGTTTTCTATGAGATTTATCCGCGCAGCTTCGCCGACAGCAACAACGACGGCATCGGCGATCTGCCCGGCATCACTTCGAAGCTCGACTATCTGAAGCAACTTGGAGTGGACGCCATTTGGATCACGCCGTGCTTCCCGTCGCCGCAGGTCGACTTCGGATATGACGTCTCGAATTACGAAGATATCGACCCGATGTACGGCACGCTCTCCGATTTCGACGACATGGTGGGCCAGGCCAGGCAGGACAATATTCGTATTATCCTCGACTTTGTGCTGAACCACACCTCAGACCAGAATCAGTGGTTCATCGACTCGCGTTCCTCACGTAATTCCGTCCATCGCGACTGGTACATCTGGCGAAACGGGCGGGCACCCGGTCAGCCGCCCAACAATTGGCAGTCGCTGTTCGGCGGATCGGCATGGCAGTTCGATACCAAGACGAAACAGTATTATTACCACTTCTTCTATCCGCAGCAGCCCGACCTCAACTGGCGCAATCCGGCGGTGAAGGATGCGATGTTCGGGGTTACGCGCTGGTGGTACGACCGCGGCGTCGCCGGCTTTCGTCTGGATGCCGTGGGCGCGCTCTTTGAAGATCCCAACCTGCGCGACAATCCCATCCTGCCCGGCAAGAACGCTTTCGGCGATCCCAACATGCAGAACCTGTACAACTTCGAGTTGCCCGAGGTGCATGACGTTTTGAAGGGCCTGCGCAAGGTTGCCGACGACTATAACGCCGTGCTCATCGGCGAAACCGCGACCGCGGATATTCAGCAGCTCGACCGTTATTACGGCAATGGCGATGAACTGCAGATGCCGATGGACTTGATGTTCACCAAGATCAACAAGCTGTCGCCAGCGGACTTCCGCGCGCAGATTGCCGCGGTGAACGCCGGCAAGGGCTGGCCGGTGTACGTTATCGGCAATCACGACCTGGAGCGCTCCTATGACCGCTACGGCGACGGCAAGCACAATGACGCGATCGCCAAAGTCATGGCCGGCCTTTACCTCACGCTACGCGGCACGCCGATCCTGTATTACGGCGAAGAGATCGGCATGGAGAACAACGATCCAAAGTTAAAGAGTCAGGTGAAGGATCCCATTGGAAAGTTAGGATGGCCAAAGAATAAGGGCCGCGACGGCGAGCGCACTCCGATGCAGTGGACGGACAAGGTCAATGCCGGGTTCAGCAAAACCGCGCCGTGGCTGCCGGTGGCCGACAACTATCGCACGCACAACGTCGCCACCGAGCAGAAAGATCCGAACTCCATTCTCGTGTTCTACGAACATCTGCTCGCGCTTCGGCACTCCAATGCCGCGCTGCTTGACGGCGATTATGTCGCGCTGAACGAAGACGATCCTAACGTCATGTCGTATTTGCGGCGCTACAAGGACAAAGCCGTCCTGGTGGTGCTGAACATGTCGGCCGTGCCGCAGAAGGTGAGCTTTCACCTCGCGCCGGATGGATTTGCGACGCAGGAAGCCACGACCTTGCTGACCACCATGAAGTCCATGCCGAAGAGCGCGAGCCTCAGCGGGATGAACCTCGAACCGTTCTCGGTTTGCATTGGCGAAGTGTCGGCGCCGACCGCTGGAGGCGAATGATCGTTCTGCCTGGTGCCCCAGGTCTCGCGGTGTTCGAGACCTGGGGATTTCGCTTCTCCATCACTCCCACAGTGTGCTCGCAATCACCGCACGTACGCAATGGCTGCTTTATCCTCCAGCCATGCCTTGGGGCCTCGAACGCTGGCACGGCGGACACGACCTGCACTTCCTCACCTTCAGTTGCTATCATCGCCAGCCGCTGCTGGGCAGCGCCCGTCGCCGCGATTTATTCCTCACGGTGCTGGAGCAGGTACGGCAGCGTTATCAGTGGGCGGTCATCGGCTACGTGGTGATGCCGGAACACGTTCATCTTCTGGTCAGTGAACCACCCGGGCGACGACTGTCGGCGGCAATCCAGGCTGTGAAGCTGGGGTTTGCGCGGCGCGTGCTGGCCGAGCAACGGCGGCGTCATCACACGCCGCAGAGGGATCGGTTCGAGCACAAGTGCAGAGCGCGTCTGGCAAGCGCGTTATTACGACTTCAACGTGTCCACAGCGCAAAAGCGAGTTGAGAAGCTCCGTTATATGCACCGCAATCCTGTAAAGCGGGGACTGGTTGCAGCGCCGGAGCTGTGGCGCTGGAGCAGCTTCCGCGCTTACGCCTGCCAAGAAACCGGGCCGGTCTGCTTGAACGATTGGAGCGCACACAAGCTGAAGTTCACAGAGCGGACGACCTTCACGCAGTGAGCATCGTACTACCCAGGTCTCGAACCCCGCGAGACCCTTCGACAACCTCAGGGCAGGCTCTGGGCCACCCGTCCTACCCAGGTCTCGAA
>Ga0335074_10011881_pt1 | contig 12193 bp, 10 predicted proteins | sample Lox_Sample_23_FD_206715 | JGI IMG/M metagenome (GOLD analysis project Ga0335074, IMG submission 206715) | Soil microbial communities from Loxahatchee National Wildlife Refuge, Florida, United States - Lox_Sample_2.3 | ecosystem: Environmental > Terrestrial > Soil > Wetlands | place: USA...
AATCACGAACTCTGTTGCTGCCGTCCAGGGTTTGAATTAGCAGATGCTGTCTTCGTTTGCCCTCATATTTGGTCCAGTGGCGATAAAGCAAAGACGTGAATACACGAGCATGCATCTTGCTTGCCGCGTCCTGCTCGAGCCTGGCTTTGTTGCAGGCCGCGTCATAATCCACACCCGGCGACGCATCCGCAGCTTCGCAATCCGGATAGATGTCGCTCGTAAACACGATCAGCTTGCCGTCCGGCGAAATCGTTTCGCCATCCGCTTCAGTGGGCACGTTCGTTACTGCTTTGGCATCCGTTCCATCCGCATTCATCGACCAGATCTGCGTCGATTGACCCCGGTCCGATGCGAACAAAATGCGCTTCCCATCCGGCATCCAGCGCGGCCGCGTGTTGGACGTTCCCTCGTTTGTCAGCCTCGCCGGCGTTCCGCCTTCCATCGGCATCACATAGATCTGCGTCGGCTTGGTGTTGCTGGCCATGTCGATGGTCTGCACCGTAAATGCGATCATCTTGCCGTCAGGCGAAACCTGCGGCTCGTCGATACGCGCCAGCTTCATCATGGCGTCAAAAGTGAACGGAGCTTTCGCAGCTGGTGCAGATACACTAAATGCTCCGATCAGGAACGCGCCTAGCGCAAAGGGCGCGGATGGTCGCCACCAGATAGCGAACGAACTCGCTAGCCCCTTGGGCGGAGCGCTTGATACTGCGACCGTTTTGCGCGAGTTTCTTAATCCGGCGATTCGCATGCACTTATTCTAGCGGCGGCTGCTACTATCCGTGAGATCCACACCGCGCCATGCCCAGCCGCAAGATCGAACAGCAACTTGAAAAATTGAGCGGCCTCCGTGCGCATGCGCCGGATCCTGAGACATTCGCCGCGCTGCGGAAGGCATTGGCGGACCCGGTCAATGTCGTAGTCGCAAAGGCGGCGAGAATAATAGCCGATCTCGGACTTCAGTCCCTGCTTCCCGGCCTGCTGTCCGCTTTCCATCGTTTGTTTGAGAACCCAAAGCAAACCGATCCGCAGTGCTGGGGTAAGAACGCGCTTGCAAAAGCGCTAAAGGATCTCGGGCATGCCGGCTCGCAGGAATTCTTGCGCGGCCTGAACCACGTCCAGATGGAGCCCGTCTGGGGTGGTCAGGAGGACACGGCTACCGTTCTTCGGAGTACTTGTGCACTCGCGCTGGTGCAGTGCACCGACATCACGCGGCAAGCGGTGATGCGCCATCTCGTAGACGCATTCGCGGACGAGACGGCCACGGTGCGCGCCGAGATCGCACGCGCTCTCGAACAGATGCAGGGGGAAGAAGCGTGCCTGCTGCTTCGCCTGAAGGCGCTGCTGGGCGACGAGGAGCCGGGCGTGACCGGACAGGCGCTCGAATCGTTGCTGCGCATCGAACATGCCGCCGCCGTGCCGTTCGTCGCAGACTTCCTGCCTTTAGCCGGCGAGATAGCCGAAGAGGCCGCACTGGCCCTCGGTGCATCGCGCCTCCCCGCAGCGCTGGACGTCCTGAAGCAAACCTGGACGGACGCACGCATCCTGGTCCCTGAAGACGTCCTGCTTCGAGCCATTAGCAGTTCGCGTCAGGAGTCCGCGATCGAGTTCTTATTGAATATCGTCCGCACTGGCCGCGAGCATGAAGCCATCGCCGCACTTGCCGCGCTCGAGCTGCATCGCGCTTCCGCCGAGATCCGTGGCCAGATCGCGGCTGCAGTCGAGAGCAGGAATGAGCCTGGTATCCGGGAGCAATTTCGCCGCGGATTCGGCCTCAGCGCTTAGAATCGGAAGCATACATTCTGCGGCGCGGGCTACCCCGTCGCCTCCGTCCTATTGGCCGAGTTCGCTGGGTGAAAGCATCTCGCGATCATCACGGCTGGAGACTCGCGCCTGCCTGTGGATTGTGTGATATTCCTTCGCGTTCTGGGGGCTTTTGAGAGTGCTGGTTCTGGAAGCGAGCCGGTCGGCCCCCAGAGGGAGAAATTGTCGGGACCGGGCCTATGGAGTCGGATCAGAGTGCACTCACGCCATCATCTTCCCTGCTTCCCGTAAGGGCGCGGTTCGCTTCACGCTTTAATCGTTTCTGTTGCTCCTGTGATTGGTTCATTTGGGATTCGCTACCGAGTTGAGGAGCCCAAGCCGGAATCGTCATTTCCTGTAACGCGTCAGCATTGAAGCAGATGACGGCCATCTCGGCAGGTTTGAGGCATTCCGGGAGGATGAATCGGAAAGAAAGCCGGTCTACAGAGCGTCCGTCCACCCGCAGCGTTTCCCGGTAAATCATCGGGCCGTTTGTCGTTACCTCGAGTTCGTTGGCCCGAATGATCATTCCGGGTGCGCCGGGCCAAATTTCATCGGAGGTCTTCCCGATCGCAGCCTCAGTCGGCATGTTTGAGAGGGTGAAAAAATTGCTATTTGCATACAGTACTCGCCTCTCAGCATCTTTGTACATCACGATCATGTGTGTTGGAATCATGACGTATTCAATCGGATAGTCGTCGCCACCCTTAGCGCGAACAATCATCGTAGTATCTTCAATAATCAATCCGCTTTGGTTATCGTACCGGCCACAACAATGCTTAAGGGTGTCAACTAAGATCCGGTGCTCGTCCTCATATCGCCGTATATCAGTCAGAAGTGCTATCGAACTGTTTTGAAGCCTGATCATCGTCAGGCCGGTTACAACGTGGAAGTTGTGGAGTTCCTTACAAGCATCCGCTAATGTGATAGACCAGCAAACGCGCGAATAGGCGAGGGCTCGCTGGGTCGCCTGAACTCTCTCCAACTGCTCCCGTTTGACCTTTGGCGGAGGCATTCGATTAGGCCTCATTATTCCCCCCAAATGTTGCAAATCCGCAGCACCGAGAAGACCCCGCGGTGCTGCGGATGATTTCTGCTAAGGACCGGTCTTACGTTGAGAAGCGGCCTCCTGGTCAGCTTTGATCGCTGAACGCCCCGCTTGGTCAATCGGAGTCACACCTCCTGCTGCTTTCTTGCCTTCCTCAACCCACAGTTCCATTGCACGGATGGTTGCCGTGCAGTTCAGAATTGCCAGATCGTTCCCGCTCTCGAATACATATTTGAGACGCGCGAACCAGTCCCGCATCTCCTTCGCAGATTTGGGCCGGAGCGCGGGTTCAGTGCTCCCTTGTGCGCCATCTTTGGCGTCCAGATATGCTTCAGTGATCTCTTCCATAAGGCTTTGGATGCTGGTACGACGTTCGACCGAAACATGCTTGAGGCGGCGGTGAACATCGTCTGGTAAGTAGACACTCGCCTTAATCTTGGCATTCATTCATACTCCTTCTAGCAGTTTTGGACTGCTAATCCCAGTATGACGCTCATCACCGCAATTGAGCAAGAAAAAAGCCTAGGAACAAAATACCGCAGCGCCGCAAAACATTTTGTTTTTGCCGCAAACAAGGGTATGATGAAGAGAGGGAGGACACCTATGAAACTTCTCGCGGTGTTCGCGGCCATCTTTACCGTGACGATGGCCCTTCTTTTTGGGTGGATGGAATTCGCGTCTGCCTTAACCATTAACGCCGGGGACTGGGTCTTAGGCCTAATCACCTATGTACTAGTCATCAAGCCCAAGGCCAGCCTGGTACGCTGCATCCCTACGCAAGTCAACTTCCCGCCCGGCAGGACAGAGTCGACCATGCGGCACGCAGCATAGCAGATTAGAAGGCCCCTTCGAGTAGTTCTCGAAGGGGCTTTTTTACTCTACCTTAGGGCAGTTGACCAGCATCTACGACAGTTAAATCGACCTCGATCATGTTCTGGCGTTCCGGATTCCAATCGTTCGTTTGCTGCCAGACTTCGCCCAAGCGAGCTGTAAATCGTTGGACGTCAAGTGTGTCATCTTTTAGTACTTCCTGCACTTGAAAACACACCGCTGGGCACCGCTTTGGTACCAGCACCTTATGTTCGCTCAAGCACACGTCGACCGACGGTACAAGCGACAGATAGGGCGTCTGGTTGACCAGATATACCATCACTTGCACGCGACGTAAGCGTCCCTGCTGCCGATTCGAATCATGAATGATCCAAACGGGAAGATCGTGATAATAGGATTCAGGAGCGGGCAGACGCTCTGCGGCAGTAAAAGCCTTCACGGCCGCCGTAATCTCGCCGCCAAAAGGCACGAGGTCCACCGGCGTGAACCGCGTATGATCATGACCCTGTCCCACTTTCCTCATCCTCCTTTCTTCTCGGCTCTTCGTAGAGCGCCCTTGAACGATTTAATTGACCTCAAGGAAGTTCTAGGGGCTGCCAACGGGGCATGTGCTCCAACGGTAGCATCGGCGATTTGTACCGATATTCGGCACCCCCTCCCGGGCGCAGCATCCATCCGTCGGGCCCAAAAAGAGGATGGGCGGGCGTCGGTCCATGCACGCCGGACCGTTCGAGTTCCAACTCGCAATGGAGCTCGACTGGACGATCTTTGATCGATAACAGCGACGCCGCTTCAGCCCCACTCTTACACTTCCGCGAACTGAGATAGATGACCCCGCTCGGCCCGGCACGCAAAGAACGGGAGCAACAAACATCTTGAGCTATCTGCCTTGACGTATAGAAATAGAGGAAAAGCGTATCCATTAATTTAATCTTCAGCCTCGCGGTCACTCGGAAACAGGTCAGCGAACTTGTACGCCTGCCGGCGAATCGGTCGAGCATTCAATGCGTTTACAATCTTGTATTTCAACTCCACCGACACGGCACGGGAGCGATATTCGAGAGCCTGAACCGTCTTGGCGCTCACTCCCGCCAAACCCGCCAACTCCGTCATCTTTAGACCTTCTAATTTCCGAATTCGCCTAACTTCGTTAGGCGGCGATTTGGATATTATCCGCTTTCGTGGCTTCAAATATACTTACCTGTACGCCCGCCGTCCTGCTTAGTCTCTCTTTGTCCAGACATGACCGCTAATCATCTACGCCATAAAGGTCGATGATACCCTAAACAGGAGCTGGTTGTGTAGACGAATTTTACTTGCTGGGCAGCTACACGCGATTTTTTCTAGGTAAAAGCTCGTGTACGGCAGGCTTGCTACACGGCACACGTACTCTGAGTTGCTTACCAGGCTCATTATGGCGGGAGTCCCGTCCGGGTCACGCTCGGTTCAAATGCCGCACTTGCTCGAAGTAACCACAATACGGCTCGTGCGAGCGTCATGGCTTCAGGGATATTGCTCCGCGCATGCGGCGCCAGACGGGAAGATGGCCCAAGTGAGTAAGTTGTCGGCTGTGGAGACCGCACCGTAAGGCGCGACATCAGCTATTTACGACAATTTCCCCCCCCGCTTGAACACAGCGCTTAGAATCGGCATATATCAGATGTTGCACCCATCGGTACGTTCAATCCCACTGCTCGCCCTCGCCGCCGCCCTCGTCTTCGCCCAATCGCCTCACATCACCACGCCCAAAGACCAGTTCGGCTTCAATCTCGGCGACGATTACCAGCTCACCAACTACACTCAACTCACTGATTACTGGAAAAAGCTCGCCTCTGAATCCGATCGCATGAAGCTGGTCGATATCGGCAAGACCGCTGAAGACCGCGCGCAGCTCATGGCCATCGTCACTTCGCCCGAAAACCTCAAGCAGCTCGATCATTACCAGGAAATCTCGCGCAAGCTCACGCTCGCTGAAGGACTCTCAGACGACGAGGCTCACGCGCTCGCTCGCGAAGGCAAGGCCGTGGTCTGGATCGACGGCGGCCTGCATGCCAGCGAAGTTGAATGCGCGCAAGCGCTCACCGAAATGCTGTTCCAAATGGCCAGCCGCAGCGACCCCGAAACCCTGCGCTTCCTGAACGACACCATCATGCTCTTCGTCCAGGCCAATCCCGACGGCCAGGAGCTCGTCGCCAACTGGTACATGCGCAACGCCGACCCAACCAAGCGCTCGCTCGATTACGTCCCTCGCCTGTGGCAAAAATATGTCGGCCACGATAACAACCGTGACTTCTTCATGTGCAACATGCCGGAAACCACCAACATGAATCGCGTGCTGTATCTCGAATGGTTTCCGCAAATCGTCTACAACCATCACCAGACCGGCCCGGCCGGCGCAGTCATCTTCATGCCGCCCTTTCGCGATCCGTTCAATTTCCACTTCGATCCGCTCATCATGATGGAGCTCGATGAAGTTGGCGCGGCCATGCACAGCCGCATGGAAGCCGAAGACAAGCCCGGCGCCGGCATGCGGAGCGCCGCCACTTACTCCACTTGGTACAACGGCGGACTCCGCACCACCACTTACTTTCACAACATGGTCGGTCTGCTCACCGAAATCATCGGCAGCCCCACCCCTGTCGATATTCCGCTCGTGCCCTCCGCACAACTTCCACATGGCGATCTTCCCTTCCCGATCGCGCCGCAGAAGTGGCACCTCCGCGAATCCATCGAATACTCCCTGACCGCTAATCGCGCCGTGCTCGACTTCGCCTCGCGCTATCGTGAAACGCTGCTCTACAACGCCTACCGCATGGGCAAGAATTCGATCGAGCGAGGCAGCCGCGACTCGTGGACCACTACGCCCAAACGCATCCAGGCGCTCGAAACAGCCGCCGCTGCCGCTGCAAGAGAGAAGACCGAATCAACCGGCGAACGTCCGCGCGGCGTTCCCGCCAAGCTTTATGAAACCGTTCTTCACGATCCAGCCGATCGCGACCCGCGCGGCTACATCATCCCTTCCGATCAGCCAGATCTCCCCACCGCCATCGCCTTCTTGAACGCGCTGCTCAAGAACGGAATTGCGGTCCAGCGCGCGACAGCCCAGTTTCAGGTCGCAGGCAAGACTTACCCCGCCGGCTCCTTCATCGTCAAAACGGCCCAGGCATTCCGCCCCCACGTGCTCGATATGTTCGAACCGCAAGATCACCCGAACGACTTCCGCTATCCCGGCGGACCGCCGATCCCGCCCTACGATGTCGCCGGCTACACGCTCGCCTTCCAAATGGGCGTTCAGTTCGATCGCATTCTCGACGCCTTCGAAGCCCCGTTCGAGCCCGTCACCGGCCTGCTAACTCCGCCTCCTGGCTCCATCGCTGGTCCCGCACATCCTGCCGGATATATCGTCAGCCATCGCGTGAACAATTCGTTTATTCTTGTGAATCGCCTGCTTAAAGCACAGTGCGATGTCTATTGGCTGAAAAATCCGCCGCCGGATACGGGAAGCGTTGGCCATCAGGCCGGAGCGCTGGACGTGACCATCGGCACCGGCGCCATCTGGATTCCTGCGTCTCCCGCTGTTCGGCCAATCCTTGAGCGTGCCACGCACGATCTCGGCCTCACCGCCTATGCTCTCCCCCATCGTCCGGCGGGCGGCGTCTTGAAGCTCAAAGCGCCGCGCATCGCTCTTTAGGATCAATACGGCGGCCTCATGCCCTCGGGCTGGACGCGCTGGCTCCTCGAACAATTTGAGTTCCCGTTCAAGGTCGTCTATCCTCAGGAGCTCGACCGCGGAAATCTCGCACAGAACTACGACCTGCTCGTGTTCACCGACGGCTCGATTCGCGCCCCCAACGCCCCAGCCGAGGAATTCCGCGCCAAGCAACCCAAGCCTGAAGAAGTCCCGCCCGGGTACCGTCCCTGGCTCGGCCGCGTCACGCCCGAAAAAACCATCCCGCAGATCCGGCGCTTCGTTGAATCCGGCGGCGCTGTCGTCGCCATTGGCTCCTCCACGTCGCTCGCCGGCTATCTCGGCCTGCCCGTCACGAACGCGCTCACCGAACGAGCGGCCGACGGAACCGCACATCCACTCCCGCCCGAAAAATTCTACATTCCCGGGTCGCTTCTGACGGCCGCCGTCGACAACACCAACCCGCTCGCCTACGGGCTGCCCGATAAAGTAGATGTGTTCTTCGATCGAAGCCCGCTGTTTCGCCTCAACCCCGACGCGACCATGAAAGGCACCGCCCCGGTCGCTTGGTTCGCAACCGGATCGCCACTTCACAGCGGCTGGGCTTGGGGCCAGCAGTATCTTGAAGGCGGCGTCGCCATCGCCGAATCATCTCTCGGATCCGGAAGGGTTTTTTTGCTCGGCCCCGAAGTCGCCTTTCGCGGTCAACCTTACGCGACGTTCAAGTTCCTCTTCAACGCGATCGACTATGGTTCATCCGAGCCGCGCCCGCAAGCTAATCGATCCGAAGAACAATAATCGGATCGATCTTTGCAGCGCGCATCGCGGGCAAGTAACTCGCTGCGAACGCTACTGAAAACAGCACTCCTATCACGCACGCGAATGTCAGTGGATCGCCCGGCTGCACTTCAAACAGCAGGCTTGCATAAAGCCGGCTCAGCATGATTGCAAGCGGTAGACCGATAATCCCGCCAATGCCAAGCAGCCGGAGCGTTTGGCGAAACACCATGGCCTGCACTCGAAACGTATCGGCGCCTAAAGCCATTCGAATACCGATCTCCTTTCGGCGTTGCGCTACCGAATAAGCGATCACGCCGTAAATGCCGACCGCGGCCAGCAGCAGTGCAGACCCCGCGAAGCTCACCACCCCGAGCATTGCGGTTCGTGGCCGATCGAGGTGTTCCGCGACCACTTGCTCCAACGTGACGCTCCCCGCAACAGCTTGCCCCGCATCGACCGATTGAATACGTTTGCGAATCGACGCTGCCACGCCTTCAGGACTGTTCGTGCGCACGAGCAGCTTCGCAACCAGCCAGGGCCTCTGCGACAGCGGAAGATAGATTTGCTCATCTACACCCGTTTCCTGAACGTCAGAGCGAACGTCCCCCACGATACCCACCACCTCGCAAGTAATCCGATCCGTCGAATAAGTAATGTGCTTACCGATCGGGTCCGTGCCGGGGAAAAACTCCTTCGCGAATGCTTCATTGATAATCACCACGCGAGCTGACATAGACGTATCATGTTGCGTAAATAATCGCCCGCGCAATAATGGAATCCCCACCACGCCGAAATACCCCGGAGTGACGCTGCGGCCCCGCGCACTAGGATTTCTGGATCCAAAATCCGGGCTTCCTTCTATCTGAAGCATGTACCCGAGACCGCTCGAGACAAGATCCACCTTCGACGCAATCCCCGCTTGCATCACACCGGGAATCGTCTCAACGTGCTGTAGCACATCGTCGTAGAAGTTCACGCGCTTTTGCCAGGCCTGATACCGGTTGGGCATCAGATCCAGCGGAACCATCAGAGTGTGGTCCGTCCGTATACCTGTACCCATGGTGCTCATGCGCGCAAAACTCTGCGCCAACAGGCCCGCCGCCGCCAACAAAACAACGCACAGCGCCACTTCCCCGGCCACCAGGCTGTTTCGCATCCGTGTGCTCAACTTGGAAGCGGAAAATCCGCGTTCTTCAGACCGGATCCCGGATTGAACCCTTCCGCGTACAAACATCCACAGCGGCGTCAAACCAAAGACAATGCCAATCGCTGCGGCAACGCCCAATGTAGAAAGCATCACCGCCAGATCCAAATGAACGTCTGGTACTGACGGCGAAGCTCGTTGGAAAGCCTCCACCAGAAGTCTCATGGCCCACAGACTTAACGGCAGCGATAGCAACGCGCTACACAGCGATAAGAAGAGATTTTCTGTAACCAGTTGCCGGGCGATGCGCCAGCGGCTCGCACCCAAGGCGAAACGCACGCTGATATCTCTGTATCTAGCCGTTGCTCGCGCCAGCACAAGGTTAGCCACGTTTGCGCAAGCAATTACCAGAAGGCAAATCACCGCGCCCCAGAGAACCAGCAGAGTAACATGCACCGTCGAGAATAACTTCTGCTGCAAAAGATCCGCGCTAACTGGCCCCAAAACGTCGCTGTTAGTCGAATTTTGGGCGCTGTACTGCGCCGCCGTCACCGGCAATTCGGCTCGCAGTTGGGAAAGCGAAACACCTGGATGGAGTCTCGCCACCACGGTTAGGTAACTCGCACCTAATTGCACGCTCGTAGGCGCAAAGGTTCGCGTATCCACAATTCGGCTGCGCCACACATCCACGGGCGCGCCTTGAAATTGGAAGCCCCGCGGCAACACCCCAATCACGACGAATTCTTCAGAATCGATGATCACGGTGCGGCCAAGTATGTTCGGATCGGCCTTGTATCGTTGGCGCCAGAATCGGTCACTTAACAGAACAACCGGATTCGCGCCGTGATGGTCTTCACTCGGCAGGAAACTGCGTCCCATCGCCGGCTTTACGCCGAGCAAGGAAAAGAAATTCGCCGAGACTCGCCCGCCCTCAAGCCGTAGCGGTTCGCCTCCGTCGGAAAATGTCACGGTCTCGTCGTCATACGCCGCTAACTCGGCAACATCGGCCAAGCGCTGCCGGAAATACAGAAAGCGCGGGTGAGAAAACGTATACCAGGAATAGCTCGCGCTACCTCCATGCCAGATACAAACTAGCCGCCCAGGATCTTTATAAGGAAGAGGCTGAATCAAAACGGCGTGAACCACAGAAAAGATCGCGGTATTCGCCCCAATAGCTATTGCCAAGGTGAAAACCACGGCGATTGCGAATGCCGGTGCTTTGCGCATTTGCCGAATGGCATACCGCAGGTCTCGCACCATCTATCGAGCCGCCTCCCGCCGCAGGCACAAACACACCGCTCCCGCAATCAAACTTACTCCAAATCCCGCGGCCACATCCGCCGCATAGTGATACCGGCCGTAAATGGTCGCTATCGACACACTGATTGCGTACACTAGCACCCCCCACCCGAACCGCTTCTGCTGTGGCAGTAACAGGAACATGGCCCAAGCGGCGGCAAATGCAGACGATACATGCGCGCTCGGAAAAACTCCCAGTTGAATGCTTGCTTTTCTGAGAATCCAAAGATTGAATCGTCGCACCCAGCTTGTTACCGTGGGGTCATCCATTCCGGGAAACAGCACCCGCGGCGGCTGCGAGGGAAAAAACGGAAGCAGGGCATACGCCACCAGCGTTCCCGTCAGGCAAATCACGAAGAAGCGGTCGATATCCTGCCGCCTGTGCTTAACGTACAACACAACAATGCAATAAGTGCCCAGGCCATAAACAAGTAAGTAGCAAATCTCGAGATAAATCGGAATCGCGAACCCGAGACTCTCAATCGCCGCGCGCAGGTGCCAATCGTGCAGCAGCACATGGTCCCATCGGATCCAGGTCTGTTCCAGGCGCCCGTCGAAGTGCCGAGGCGCAAATCGGTTCATCTCCTCGAACGCTACCAGCGTCAGACCCAGCGGCAGAAAATCGCGGAAGCGCGAAATCCCTACCGGGAAATATGTTTCTGCTCGTGCCAACAGCAATATCGTCAACCCGGCTCCAACCAGAATCCAGAGCGTTCCGTCGCTCAGGCCCGAACGGCCCTTCCAATACGCCGACAGCACTGCCACGTACGCGAAATAGCAAAGCAGCATCCACTCCGAAGCTCTGAGCTTCAGCCGCTGCGCTTGTTCCGTCAAAGCGCGGCCGCGCTCCGAGCACGTTTCCGCGGCTCGAAGAACAACGCCGCACCAGCCAGTGCCCCGCCCCAAACTGCCCAAATTGTCAAATACCTGCCATCGTGAAATGTATCGCTCGCGTTTATCAAAAGTCCGGAAATGATCGGCGCCGTAATCTGCGCGATCGACATCAGCGATTGCGTCAGCCCGATAATCACGCCCTGCTCCCGCCTGCCTGCCTTCTGCGTGATGATGCTGGTCAGCGCCGGCCGCAATCCCGCACCACCCGCCGACGACAGCCCGCTCACCCACAGTAATTGTCCTATCGTTCTGGTAAATCCCACGGCGCAGTAGCCCACCATCGCCGACGCAAATCCAATCCGCACCACCGTCCGCTCACCTAGCCACTTCACCATCCGCCCCACCACACCGCCCTGCATAATCATGCCCAGCAGCCCATTGAAAGCAAAGATGTACCCCACCTCGCGCACGCCCACCGGATGCCCGTTCCACATATAGCGCCGCTCTGCAAACAGCGCGAATCCCGACACGAACGTGGTAAACGAAAATGAAAACAGCAGCCACTGTATCAGCAGCCTCGCCAGTTCCCGATCGCGAAAATATCGCCGATACTGCCCCCACGAGATCAGCGACAATCGGCGGCCACCGGGCCCCGGATCGTCCCGCGCCGCTTCGTTGTGCTCGTGAATGATCTCCCTTCGCGGGAGCAGGAAGTACGTGCATAAAATCGTGGTAAACGACAAGGCCGACGCGGCAAGAATCGGCG